>Ga0256404_1005308_pt1 | contig 23015 bp, 19 predicted proteins | sample RumenRJG_01DNA_FD_185990 | JGI IMG/M metagenome (GOLD analysis project Ga0256404, IMG submission 185990) | Bovine rumen microbial communities from Lethbridge, Alberta, Canada - RJG_01 | ecosystem: Host-associated > Mammals > Digestive system > Stomach > Rumen | place: Canada: Alberta | collected... | reverse complement strand
CGCGGATTCGCCGGTTTCAAGGGAGAAATGCGGGGAATCTCCCGCGTGTCTACTGGTTATGGACAAGATTCTGAAAGCCTATGACTTTAGTACGTTCCTGAAATAGCCCAATATTTTCCTGTGGTTCTCCCACAGGTAGCCGGACACCTGAAGACCGAGCATATATTTTTCCATATATGCTTTGTTCGAATACACTTGATCGATGACGTCTTCCAGCGTGCTGTAGCGATAGCGGCTGGACCCGTTCTCGACAAAATATTTCGTCTCCGCGAGCGTATCCTCGACGAACAGCAGATACGCGTCGCCCATTTCCGCGATCGTATGGTCTTCCGCGAAGTAATCCAGGACGTTCCCGAGTTCTTCGATGTCCTGATCCGTCATCTCATTCCGGACCTTCGCAAGGTATTTCGATTGCATCGGATGACGCTCGCTGATATATGCGATCAGCTCATCTGTCTTCGTCATTTTGCCTCCTCGTTCACTTCGATATACCGGTTCTTCTTCTCATACCCGTCCGCGATGTCGAGCTCCCAGCGCGTATTGCCTTGTGCGTCCTCTTCGACCTTCGTGAAGCCCTGCATGGCGTAGAAGTCTTTCACCATCTTGTTCTTCTTCGTCGGGTAGTAGTGGCCGATGATCTTCTTGAGGCCGCGCTGGCGGCAGGCGGCTGCGAGCTCGTCCATCATGGCGAATTCCATGTCGCGCTTCAGCACGCGGCAGCTCATGATCCAGAGCTCGATGTCGCAGGCATCGCCTACGATGTTCCCGATGACGACGGAGACGACACCGTTGTCGCCGAAGCGGTCGACAAGCTTGCCATAGAGCGTGATGTGCCCTGCGTCGCTCGCCGTCTCCTCGATCTCCGTCTGCGTATAGCGGCGCGTCGTGAGGTTGAACTGGTTCGATTTGTTCGTGAGCTGCGCGATGCGCGCCATGTAGAGCGGGACGAACGGGCGGATCTCGCCCTTCATCTGGAGCGAGACGAGGTATTCGCCGTAGTCCTTGAACGTGCTCTGCGCTCTGGCACGCGCGGCGTTTTCGCGGTACATCTCGTTGCGCTTCTGATCGTCGGCGGAGATGTTCGTCGCCTCGAAGAATCCGGAGCGGTCGATGATCTCTGCATAGTGCGCGATGTCGGTGAGCGCCGGCGCGGCGACGCCCGGGAGCTGCTCCTGAACGATGTGGCGCTCGGCGGGGTTGTCGTCGATGAAGACGAGGCTCTCTGGCAGGACGTTCAGCGCCTGCGCGATTTTTTGGAAGTTCTGGTCTTTTGGCTCCCAGTTCGCCTCGATCTCGATGAAGTCTTCCTCACGGAAGGCGCTGCTCGGATGATGGATGCCGGCAAGGGCATTTTCGCGGTCATTCTTCGAGTCGATGTTCAGCAGGATGCCGAGTTCCTGATGCGCCTTGATGTATTGCTGGAACTCCATGTAGGCTTGGCCCTCGGATTCCTCGGGGCCGAGCACGATGCCTTCCGGCCCGTCATCGCCGATGACGCCGCCCCAGAGCGTGTTGTCGAGGTCCAGCACCATGCCTTTCTTGTTTTTCCCGAGGAGCGACTTGATGATGTTCGCGACGTTGAACGCGAGATAAGGGATCGCAGGGACAGCGAGCGCGTATTTGTACATATGCCAGTAGAACGGGTCGCTCCATTTCGACAGGCCGTAGTCGGCTGACAGATAGTTGATGTCGCAAAGATAGAAGTTGTCGTGCGATGCCGCATAGTCCGCGAATTTCGCGTTGAGCCGTGTGACGAAGTTCGTCATGCCATGATGGTCCCACGCGTCACGATTGCCGAGGAGCCGCACGTGCGGCAGTTCGAAATTGTTCTGGATGATGGCGGCGTGATAGCGCGTCCGGATGCCGTTCCAGACGGCCGTGAACCGAGCCATCTCATCGTCGAGCATGGCGCTGACCGCATCCTCGCTATCACTGAGATGCGGACGCCCTTTGATGTTGCGCGTTGACGTGCAGACATAGACGATGTCCGGCGCGAAGGTGTCAAGCTCCTCATTGCCGAAGACGGCGTCTTCGTAGAACTTGTTGTACTCCGATTCATAGAATGTCGGCCGGATGCCGTTATCTAGGAGAAAGAGTTCCAAAATGAGCCGGATGTCGCTCGTCGTGCCGCCGCCGAGAATGGCAACGCGTTTCTCCACCCAGGCGCGGTCTTCGGCGAGGAGTTCCCGTCTCAACCGTTTCTTTTTCGCGAGAATGAAGTCTGCATCCAGCGGATATGCAAGCTCTTTCACGTTCATCATCTCCTGAAAAGAAATAAAATATCCCCAGGCGAGACGGATGCTCCGTCTCGCCTGGGGATATTTGCGTTATTCAAATTTCACGAAAAAAAGGGTCAGAAAGCTATTGATTGATTGATTGATTGATTGATTGATTGATTGATTGATTGATTGATTGATTGATTGATTGATTGTGCCACTACTCTGCCCTCTTGTCAAGTTATTTTGGGTGATTAAATTATATAAATTTAATGGCACCTTTGTCAAGCAAAAAAACAATCATTACTTGATGACCATGACCGGGATCGGCGATTCCTCGACGACCTTCTGGCTCACGGAGCCAATGAGCGCGCCTTTGAACAGGCCGAGGCCGCGGCTGCCCATGATGATCATGTCGCTGTGCTCTTGCGCCGCGACGCGCAGGATGGCTTTCGGGATGCTGCCCGTCTCAACGTGCTTCGATGCCTTCATATCGTCCGGCAGCTTTTCCCAGATGCGGTCGAAGACGATGTGGCTCGGGATGTCCTTGTTGATGTTGCTCGCCACATAGACGAAGTCGAGGTCGGCCTTGCACTTCTCCGCGAAGAAGATGGCCTCATCCGTCGCCTTGCAGCCGTTCACCGAACCGTCGACCGGGACGAGAATCTTGTTGATCTTCCCCATAGTAACTACCTCCTCACGAAACATTCCAAACTGCAACGCGTTCTTGCAGCTTTGTTTTCTTATATGATAGTATTCGATGCGAAGGAAGAAAATCCTCTTGCGGGCACAATAATTTTTTGAAAAATCTACACAACAATCTCAATCGTCGCACGGGCACGTGCGCTTGTCGAAATACTTGTGGATGATCTCGACAGCGCAGTAGTCACCGCACATCGAGCATGCGCCTTCGTCGTCGGGATTGCGCGCGCCGCGCTTCTTGCGCGCGAGTTCTGGGTCGATGGCGAGCTCCATCTGCGCGTTCCAATCGAGCTCCTTGCGCGCCTCGGCCATTTTGCGGTCCCAGTCGCGCGCGCCCGGCACGTTCTTCACGAGGTCGGCGGCGTGCGCGGCGATGCGCGCCGTGATGACGCCCGTGTGCACGTCCTCGATCGTCGGCAAAGCAAGATGCTCAGCCGGCGTGACGTAGCAGAGGAAGTCCGCGCCCGACGCGGCCGCGAGCGTGCCGCCGATGGCCGACGTGATGTGGTCGTAGCCCGGCGCGATGTCCGTGACCAATGGGCCGAGCACGTAGAACGGCGCGTTGCGGCACAGGCGCTTCTCCAGCTGCATGTTCGCCCGGATCTGATCGAACGGCACATGTCCCGGCCCTTCGACCATGACCTGCACCCCGCGCCGCCATGCGCGATCGACGAGGCTGCCGAGCGTGATGAGTTCCGTCAGCTGCGCGCGATCCGTCGCGTCCGCCGTGCAGCCCGGCCGCATGCCATCGCCGAGGCTGATCGTCACGTCATACTTCTCGCAGATGTCGAGGATGTCGTCATAGTGCTCGTACAGCGGGTTCTCCTGCTCGTTGTGCAGCATCCAACCCGCGATGAACGAGCCGCCGCGGCTCACGATATCCATGACGCGCCCCTGCGTGCGCATCGCCTCGATAGCCGCGCGCGTCACGCCGCAGTGGAGCGTCATGAAATCCGCGCCGTCCTTTGCCTGCGCCTCGATGGTTTCCAAAATATCGTCATCCGTCATCTCGACGACGGCGCCGTGCTCGCGGATGGAGCGCACCGTCGCCTGATAGAGCGGCACCGTGCCAACCATGATCGGCGAATGCTCGATGATGCGGCGGCGCGACTCGTCAATGCCATCGCCTGTCGAGAGGTCCATGACGGCATCCGCACCGCAGCGCACCGCCTCGTCGAGCTTTTCGAGCTCCGGCGCGATCTCGGGGAACGTGCTCGACGTACCGATGTTCGCATTGACTTTCGTCTTGAGCCCCTCGCCCACGCCGCGCGGCTGGAATTTTCCATTGCTCTTTGCGACATGATTGACGTTCGCGCAGATCGCAATCGTGCCTTTTGCCACGCGCTCGCGCACCGTCTCCACCGCAACGTGCTCGTCCGCCGCGACGCGCCGCATCGCGTCCGTGACCTTGCCCTCGCGCGCGAGCTGCATCTGTGTTGCCATACAAAAACGCCTCCTGAATCACAAAAACAAAAAACGCCAGACAGCGGCCATGCCACGTCTGACGAAACGCATGCCACTTCCCTACGCAGGTATTACCCCGACAGGTTCCAAGGGTCGATCCAAAGATCTCTCAGCCATTGCTCCCCTAGTGGAATCTCTTTGAAATTGTCGCTTTCAGTCTAGCAAAGTTCCGAGGGAAAAGCAAGAACGCGCGCGGATTTTCCGCAACATCAAAAAAATTCTTGACATCGTATCCTTCCATGCTTATAATATTACTTGTGTTTACGGGATGTGGCACAGTTTGGTAGCGCGCTTCGTTCGGGACGAAGAGGCCGCAGGTTCGAATCCTGTCATCCCGACCATGTGAATTCAAAAGCTGTTGCGTTTTGCGACAGCTTTTTTCGTATGCCGTTTTCCACACACCAAAAAATACGGGAGCACCTGCATGTGTTTGCAAGCGCTCCCGTTTTTTAGTGCAAAACGAGTTATGCTTCCGCTTTCACAGATTCGATGGCGGCCCGCGCCTGGTCCCCGGTCATGAGGATTTCGCGCGGCTTGCTGCCGTTCGCCGGACCGACGATGCCGAGCTCCGCCATCGTGTCGATGAGGCGCGCGGCACGCTGGTAGCCGATGGAGAACCGGCGTTGTACACCGCTCGTCGAGGCGATGCCCGTCGAAAGCACACAGTCGACGGCATCTTCGAGGAGCGCGTCGACTTTCGGCTTCGCCTTCTTCGCGCCTTTGCTGCTGCTTTCTTCTTCCTCACGCATGGCGTTTTCCGTAAACGCGACGATTTCCTCGTCGGGCTCGGCCGCCTGGCCTTGCGCGCGGATGAAATCGAGGAGCTTCTCGACTTCTTCGTCGCTGATGAACGCGCCCTGCACGCGGCGGGGCTTCGCCGCGCCGACGGGATAGAACAGCATGTCGCCCTTTCCGAGGAGCTTTTCTGCGCCGCTCGCGTCAAGGATCGTACGCGAGTCGATCTGGCTCGACACAGCAAACGAGATGCGCGACGGGATGTTCGCTTTGATGATGCCCGTGATGACGTCGACGGACGGACGCTGCGTCGCGAGCACCATGTGGATGCCGGCAGCGCGCGCTTTCTGCGCGAGGCGGCAGATGGCGTCCTCGACGTCATGCGGCGCGACCATCATGAGGTCAGCGAGCTCGTCGATGATGATGACGATGGCCGGCATTTTCGTCTCTGGGAAATGGTCGTTGTACGTCGCCATGTTGCGGACGTTGTGCTCCGCGAATTTCGCGTAGCGCTTCTCCATTTCCTGCACGGCCCAGTTCAAGACGGACGCGGCTTTCTTCGCCTCCGTCACGACGGGCACCATGAGGTGCGGGATGCCGTTGTAGTTTGACAGCTCGACCATCTTCGGGTCGATGAGGATGAACTTCACCTCATCGGGCTTTGCCTTGAACAGGATGCTCGTGATGAGTGTGTTGATGCAGACGGACTTGCCGCTGCCCGTCGCACCGGCGACGAGCAGGTGCGGCATCTTGCCGAGGTCGGCGAAAATCGGCTGGCCGCCGATGTCCATGCCGAGGCCGCACGTGAGCTTCGATTTCGCTTTCTCGAACTGCGGGTTCTCGAGCACTTCGCGCAGGCGCACGCCTTCGAGCTCCTTGTTCGGCACTTCGATGCCGATAGCCGCCTTGCCAGGGATGGGCTCGATGCGCACGGCCGAGGCCGCGAGCGAGAGCGCGAGGTCGTCCGCGAGGCCCGTGATCTTGCTGACCTTCACTCCCGGCGCCGGCTCGAGCTCGTAGCGCGTGACAGCCGGGCCGTGGCATGCATTGATGATTTTCGCATCGACGCGGAAATCATGCAGCGTCTTCGCGAGCGTCTGCGCGTTCTCCTGGATCTCGACCTCGAGCGCGACGTTCTGCTTCTTCACGTTCTTCGTGAGGATGTCCGTCACGCTCGGCAAAATATATGGCGGGGGTGGCGGCGCAACGGGCGGCGTGGGCGGATGCTCCGGCGTGTCCTCGTTCCCGAAATGCGCGCCTATGCTATCGGGCTGCGACAGCGAGCTGTATTTCGGTGCTGTCGCGAGGTGCGCTGTGCCGTCCGCGCCAATGACCGTCGCCTGTGCCAAATGATTCGCGCCGTCCGCCGAGACCGTGACCATGCCAGCAGCGAGGCTCGTGCCGGCAGGCTTTGGTGCGCGGATGCTCGCGGCTGCTTCCGCCGCACCGGCAACACCGGCCGCCGCGAGCGCTTCGAGGCCTTCGCGCGCCTCTAGCTCTTCCTCGTCCTGCGCCGCTGTGTCCGGCTCCGCCGAACGTGCGCCGTAGTCGATCGTGAACCGCTGTTCCGGGATGGCGTCCGATGGCGCTTCCGTCGCAGGGACAAATTCCATGGAGGCATCTGCCGCATCCTGCATGGCAGGCGCTTCCCTCACGGGAACGTCCGACTCCGCCGGGGTTGTCAACGATTCGTCCATCTGTGCAGGAACGCCATCCGGCATGCCTTCTGCGCCCGCGAACCGCGTGTCCGCATCTTGGTTGTAGAACGAATGCGCATGGCGTTTCTCGCGCATCTTGCGCGCGATGTCTTCGCCGACGCGTTCGCCGACCTCGACGGTTTTTTCGTACGTCGCTGTCGCCGCGACGCTCGCGGCCTGTCCTGCGGCTTTCGCGCTCTTCTTCGCAACATTCTCCGTCTTTTGGAGACCCTTGCCGAGCGACCATTTCGTCGCGAGCAGCACGGAGCCGACGAGGCCGGCGCCGACGACAATGATGCCGCCAGTCACGCCGAAACACTTGCGAATGAGGAACAAGATGCCGCCGCCGACGAGACCGCCGCCGCCTGCGAGGCTCTCCGGCAGGATCTCCGCGCCTGGCGCGACGACGGCATGATGATACGCCGCGAGCGCCAGCGCGCAGAACGCCGTGATGCCGAAGTCGCGGAGCGTGTACGGCGGGACGCGATGCCGCGTGATCACGTACCAGCCGACGAGGAAAATCGCGAGCACGACGACCGCCGCGCCAACGCCGAACATATAGTGCAGGAAGCGCGCGAAATAGATGCCGACGAAGCCGACGTTGAGCCCCGCGAGACCGCAGGCCGAAATGATGCCGATGACGACGATCGCGAGGCCGGCGAGTTCGTAGCGGCGCTCAGGATTCGCCGGTGCGCGCTTTTCCGTGCGCTTCGGCGCGGTCTTCGTGCGCCGCGCCGATTTCTTTGCAGCGGGCTGCGCGCCTGCCGCTGTCTTCCTTGCCAAAGTACCACCTCGGGAAAAAGACGGCTGTACGATGTACAACCGTCAGAAATGAATGGGTTATCTCGTCAATCGCTCGGCGCATTTCTGCGCTTCCTGCTTGATTTTTTCCTCGTCGAGCGTCGTGAGCTCGCGATGTTCCATGAGGATCTTGCCATCGCAGATGACCGTGTCGACGTCGCCGGCGCTCCCCGAGTAGACGAGGAGCGACACTTCGTTGAAACGCGGGCACCACGCTGCGCCCTTCATACTGACGAGCACGATGTCGGCTTTCGCGCCGACTTCCAAGCGGCCGAGGCCATCGAGGCCGACGGCCTTTGCGCCGTATTCCGTGCCCATTTTCAGCGCCTCGAAGGCCGGAACGGCGAGCGGGTCGTATTCGTTCACCTTGTGCAGCAGCGCTGCGAGCTGGACTTCCTGCAGCATGTCGAGGTTGTTGTTCGACGATGCGCCATCCGTGCCAAGGCCGACCGTCACGCCTTCTTTCAGCAGGCGCGGCACCGGCGCCGTGCCGCTCGCGAGCTTCATGTTCGACCCCGGATTGTGTGCGACGCGGATGTGATGCCGCTTGATGATCGCGATTTCCTCGTCCGACAGATGGACGCAATGCGCCGCGAGCGTCGGGCTCTCGAAGAGGCCCGTGTCCTCAACATACTCGAACGGGCGCTTGCCGTACTGCTTCGCGATCTGCTCGATTTCGGCCTTCGTCTCGTTCATGTGGATGTGGACGTCCGCGCCAAGGCGCTGCGCTGCGGCCGCGACCTTTTTCAGGAAGTCCGGCGGGCACGTGTACGGCGCGTGCGGCCCGAACATGACCGTGATGCGGCCATCGGCCGCACCATGGTAATCGTTATAAAGCTTGACGTTTTCTTCGAGCTTTTTCTCGCCGTCCGGCGCGACGCCGATGATGCCACGCGACAGCACACCGCGCATGCCGGACTCCGCCACGACGTCCGCGACGCGCTCCATGAACGGCCCGTACATGTCAGCGAACGTCGTCGTGCCGCTCTTTAGCATTTCGACGGCCGCGAGCGCCGCGCCCCAATAGATATCATCCGAGACCATCTTCGCCTCGACGGGCCAGATGTGGTCGTTCAGCCACGTCATAAGCTCCATGTCGTCGGCGTAGCTGCGCAGCAGCGTCATCGACGCATGCGTGTGCGCGTTGACGAGGCCGGGGATCGCGAGCATATCGTTCGCGTCGATCGTCCGCTCAGGGGCAAACGTCTCAGGCGCCGTGCCGATCGCGACGATCTTCGTGCCCTCGACGGCAATATCCGCGACCTTCGTCTGCCCGTCCGGCAGCACGACCGTCGCGTTTTTGATGAGAAGATTCATATTCAACTGCCTCCGCAAACATCAGAGATTCAGATACGCGCGCTGTTCGTCTGTGAGCTCGTCGATCTTGACGCCGAGCGCCGCGAGCTTGATGTTCGCGAGGCGCGTGTTGATCTCCTCCGGCATGAGGTAGACGTCGTTCTTTAGTTCTTTGTGGTGCTCGAGCAAATGCAGCTGCGAGAAGAACTGCACGCCGAACGACAGATCCATGATTTCCGCCGGATGGCCGTCGCCGGCCGCGAGGTTCACGAGGCGGCCTTCCGCGAGGAGATACAATTTGCGGCCGTCGTTCGTGACGAATTCTTCGATGTTCGGCTTGACCGTGCGGCGCGATTTCGAGATGCTTGCGAGCTCAGGGATGTTGATCTCGCAGTCGAAATGACCGGCATTCGCCATCATGGCGCCGTCTTTCATGGATTCGAAATGCCACTTGCGGATGACGTCCTTGTCGCCCGTCAGCGTCAGGAAGATGTCGCCAATCTTCGCGGCTTCATCCATCGGCATCACGCGGAAGCCGTCGAACACGGCCTCGATGGCCTTGATGGGATCGACTTCCGTGATGATGACATTTGCGCCGAGGCCGCGTGCGCGCATGGCGCCGCCCTTGCCGCACCAGCCGTAGCCCGCGATGACGACATTCTTGCCCGCGATGACGAGATTCGTCGCGCGCATGATGCCTTCCCACGTCGACTGGCCCGTGCCATAGCGGTTGTCAAAGAGGTATTTGCAATACGCGTCGTTCGCCGCGATCATCGGGAACGCGAGCTTGCCCTCTTTCGCGAGGCCGTGCAGGCGGTGCACGCCCGTCGTCGTCTCCTCCGAACCGCCGATGATCTCCGGCAGCTGGTCGCGATGCGTCGTGTGGAGCGCGTGCACGAGATCGCCGCCGTCATCCATGATGAGCTGCGGATGCGTGTCGAGCGCCTTGTTGATGTAGTCGAAATATTCCTCTTCCGTGCAGCCGTGCGTCGCGAAGACCGTGATGCCATCCTCGACGAGCGCCGCCGCGACATCGTCCTGCGTCGACAGCGGATTGCTGCCCGTGATAACGACGTCTGCGCCCGCATGCGCGAACACCTCAGCCATGTACGCTGTCTTTGCCTCGAGATGCAGCGTGATGGCGAGACGGGTGCCCTCAAAAGGCTTCGTCTGCGAAAATTCTTTGTCGACCGCGTTCATCACCGGCATGAAGTTCTTGACCCACTCGATCTTATCATGACCGGAAGGTGCGAGTTTGATATCACGAATCATGGAATCCATCAAAAGATACCTCCTAAAAATCTTTCACACTTCGTTTATTGTATATGAAAAAGCCGTTCATTTCAAGCACTGACGCGCACTTGGCACGCCAGCCAGGAAAGGAACGGCTAAATTTCACAAAATTATTTGCCACGGCTTTCTTCGATGGCCGCGTAATCCGTCAGATCCGCATGGAGCGGCGTCACGGAGATGCCGCCATGCTCGACGGTATGGAGATCGGTGTGTGGGCCGTTGTCGGAGTCGACGATCTTTCCAGCGACCGTGTAAAAGATGCGGCCGTCGTCTTTGACGTCCTGCTGGAACGCGTTCTCGTAATCGCGGCGGCCGAGGCGGCTCATGGCGAACTCCGTCGAACGGAGCTCGCACGGGAAATTCACGTTGAGGAAGAGCGGCGCATCGGCACCCGCAATCGCGCGTTCGAGGAACGGGCGCACGAGCTCGGCCGCGAGCGCGTAGGGATAGCCCGCATCGATGTCGAGCGAGATGGCCGCCGCATGGAGGTCGTGCAGATAGCCTTCCATCGCCGCGCCGACCGTGCCGGAGTACAGCACATCGGTCGCGAGGTTCGCGCCACGGTTGATGCCGGAGAGCACGAGGCCCACGGGACGGTTCGGATCCATGAGCGCTTCGAGGTAGAGCTTCACGCTGTCCGTCGGCGTGCCGGCGATGCGCCAGGCTTGGGCGGCGCCGAGCTCGAGCGCGACGCCCGGCATTTCTTCGACCTCGATGGGACGATGGACGTTCAGCGCGTGCGCCATACCGCTCTGCTCGTGCCACGGCGCGGCGATGTAGACTTCGTGTGCCTTGGAGAACTCCGCTGCGAGCGCGCGCAGGCCTTCGGACGCGATGCCGTCGTCGTTCGATATCAGGATGCGCATGACGTCACGAGTCCCCTTTCACCGTCGCGTTGAACTTCTCGATCATCTTCTCGGGCTTGTACGATTCCTTCGCCTTGCGCAGGCCCGGGAGCCCCATGTCCTCTTCGCGGTTGATGTACGTCATGTCGCTCCACGCATGCGAGACGAAGCCTTGGTTGATCGCGGGATATGCGCCGCGCACGTTCGGGTCGGCCTTCTCGACATGGATGACGGCCGTGTCGGTATTGAGCTGCTCGCCGAACGTGAACGCGACGACGCGCCCGTCGATGCGGATCACGCCGCCCTTGAGCTGGAACGCCTCGTAGTTGTCAAAGACTTCATGGATCGCCGCACGTTCGTAGCCGATGAACGGATCGTCCTCGAGCTCCTCGGAACGCATGGTGTACCAGCTTTCAAGCTCCTTTCGGCACGCGGGGATGAGCTCCTGCGTGATGGGCAGATACTCGGCCTGCGGGTACAGCTTGTGGAACGCGTTGAGATGATTCTTCTTCGAATGCAGCTTGCGACCCGAAAGCGTCATGAGCTTTTCCGCGAGATAGACATAGTCTGCGTTGTCGCGGTCATCCGTCACGTCGAACGCCGCAAGCGCCTGCCCGTCGCCACGCAGGAACGCTGCATAATCTTTTTCGAGCCCCATGAGATACACCGGCCGCTCGCGTTCTTTGAAGAACGCGAGTATTTTTTTCGTTGCTTCCGGCCATTTCGCAGGCTCGCAAAACGGCTGCAGTGCAGCGAGCTTGCCGTCATACTCGTTGATCATGTAGAGCACATCGTCCTCCACGGCCCATTGGATGTGATACGGCGTGCGCCACATGAAGAAGTTCGTGAAATTCAGATGGCTGTTCTCATAGTATCTGGCATGGAAAAATTTGTCTAAAACAGGCTTGTCTTCCTTGCCGAGCGGTTTGAAGTCGATGATAATCCTCCCCTTTGGGGTGCGATTCTTTTTCTTGCTGCCATTATCATAGCACGAATGTCAATTCGCATTCCGTAACAAAATCACGGTTGTGCCAAAAAGGACAGGCCGAGGCCTGCCCTTGAACCCTCTCAGCCGCCCTACGTGCGCCAGCTCTCCCTGAGGGAGAGCCAAAGAGGAAAGATTTTATAATCTTATTTGTAATACGCGACGCCCGCTTCGAAGAGCTGCTGGTCCTTGTCGCCCGGGACGTTCTTTGCGACGTCTTCGCCGATGCGCTCGGAGTGGCCCATCTTGCCGAGGACGCGGCCGTCCGGGCTCGTGATGCCCTCGACGGCGTTCGTCGAGCCGTTCGGGTTCCACGGGATGGCCATGGATGGCTTGCCGTCCGCGTCGACGTACTGCGTCGCGATCTGGCCGCGCATGCGGAGCTTCGCGATGATTTCGCTGTCCGCGACGAAGCGGCCCTCGCCGTGCGAGACGGCGATGCGGTGCACGTCGCCAACCTTCACGTTGTTGAACCACGGCGAGAGATTCGACGCGACGCGTGTCGTGACCATGCACGAGACGTGGCGGCCGAGCGTGTTGTGCGTCAGCGTCGGCGAATTGTCGGCGAGGTCGCGGATCTCGCCGTACGGCACGAGGCCGAGCTTGATGAGCGCCTGGAAACCGTTGCAGATGCCGAGCATGAGGCCGTCGCGATGATACAGGAGGCGCATGACTTCCTGCGAGATGCGCGGGTTGCGGAACATCGCCGCGATGAACTTGCCGGAGCCGTCCGGCTCGTCGCCGCCGCTGAATCCGCCCGGCAGCATGATGATCTGGCTGCGGCGGATGGCAGCGACGATGGCGTCGACCGTCTCCTCGACGGCGCGCGGCGTGAGGTTGCGGACGATGAGCGTCTCGGCCTCGGCGCCGGCGCGCTCCCACGCGCGCGCCGAGTCATACTCGCAGTTCGTGCCCGGGAAGACGGGGATGAAGACGCGCGGCTTCGCGAGCTTCGTGTCGTGCGACTTGATGGCATTGCCCGTCTGGTACGGACGCCAGATGGCCTGCTCGCGCGTTTTGCGCGTGACTTGCGTCGGGAAGATTTTTTCTAGCGGCTTCGTGTACGATTGCTTGCATTCCTGGAGCGTCACGACCGCCATGCCGCAAACGATACTCGGCGCCGCCGTCGTCTCGCCGAGCTCGTAGCAGCCCGTGCCTTTCAGCGCTTCGTCGAGCTTACTGTTCGCCGCCGCTTCGAGGAGGATCGTGCCGTAGTCGGGGTGGAACAGGTCGTCGCGGCTCACTGTCTTCGTGAACTTGAAGCCGACCGTGTTGCCGAGGCACATCTTCGTGATGGCCGCGGCGAGGCCGCCGAAGCCGACACTGCGCGCGGCAAAAATCTTCTTCGCCGCCGTCAGTTCGCTGATGGCCGCAAAGTTCTTGTTGAGCTGATCGAACCGCGGCAAATCCTGGCTGTCCTTGTGGCATGGCACGAGGTAGACCTTGTTGCCGGGATATTTGAACTCCGACGAGACAGCGCGGTCCGCCGGCAGCACGTCGACAGCGAACGCCGCAAGCGTCGGCGGCACGTGGATGTGCTCGAACGTGCCGGACATAGAGTCCTTGCCGCCGATGGCGGGAATCTTGAGCTGATGCTGCGCCCAGAGCGCGCCGAGGAGCGCCGCGAACGGATGGCCCCACTTCTCCGGGTCTTTGCCGAGGCTCTCGAAATATTCCTGGAACGTCAGGCGGATCTTGTCCGCGCGGCCGCCGAGCGCGACCATCTTCGCCGCCGCCTCGACGACGGAATACACGGCGCCGTGGAACGGGCTCCACTCCGTGAAGTACGGGTTCAGGCCGAACGTCATGGCCGTCGCCGTCGTCGTTTCCGCGCCGAGCACAGGGAGTTTTGCGACCATGCCTTCTTCCGGCGTCAGCTGCGTTTTGCCGCCAAACGGCATGAGCACCGTGTTGCCGCCGATGGTCGAGTCAAAGCGCTCCGCGAGCCCCTTTTGGCTGCAGACGTTGAGGTCGGTGAGGTTGCCGAGCCACGCTTTTTCGAGGTCGCGGCCGGCCGCTTTCGCGCCTTCCGTTTCGGAAAGCAGGTAACGTTTCGACGGATCCGGCTGCGTGATTTTCGCCATGACATGCTGGCGCACGCCGTTCGTGTCGAGGAACGCGCGGTTCATCTGCACGATAGGCTGGCCGCGCCATTTCATGATGAGGCGCGGCTCTTCCGTCACGACGGCGACTTCCGTCGCTTCGAGGTTTTCCGCGTCGGCGTATTTCACGAAAGTATCGAGGTCTTTCTTATCGAGCACGACGGCCATGCGCTCCTGCGATTCCGAGATCGCGAGTTCCGTGCCGTCGAGGCCTTCATATTTTTTCTTGACGGCATCGAGTTCGATGACGAGGCCGTCGGCGAGTTCGCCGATGGCGACGGACACGCCGCCCGCGCCGAAGTCGTTGCAACGCTTGATCATGCGCGCAACGGTCGGGTTGCGGAAGAGGCGCTGGATCTTGCGCTCCGTCGGCGGGTTGCCCTTCTGCACCTCGGCGCCGCACGACGTCAGCGATTCCTCCGTGTGCTCTTTTGACGAGCCCGTCGCGCCACCACAGCCGTCGCGGCCCGTGCGGCCGCCGACGAGCACAATGATGTCACCCGCGGCCGGGCGCTCGCGCACGACGTTCTCCTTCGGCGCAGCCGCGATGACAGCGCCGATCTCCATGCGCTTCGCCATGTAGCCTTCGTGGTAGACTTCCTGCACCTGGCCGGTCGCGAGGCCGATCTGGTTGCCGTACGAGCTGTAGCCAGCCGCCGCACCGAGCGTGATCTTCTTCTGCGGCAGCTTGCCGGGGAGCGTATCCTTCAGGCTGCGGCGCGGGTCAGCCGCGCCCGTCACGCGCATGGCCTGATAGACGTACGAGCGGCCGGACAGCGGGTCGCGGATCGCGCCGCCGAGGCACGTCGCCGCACCGCCGAACGGCTCGATTTCCGTCGGATGATTGTGCGTCTCGTTCTTGAACATGACGAGCCAATCTTCCTCTTTGCCGCCGATGTCCGCCTTGATCTGGATGCTGCACGCATTGATCTCCTCGGACTTGTCGAGGTCTTCGAGCAGGCCTTCCTTGCGCAGTTCCTTCATGCCGATGACAGCGAGATCCATGAGCGTCACGTCGCGGATTGTCGCCCCACCGTAGACGTTCTCGCGGTCTTTCAGGTACTGGTTGTACGCGCGCGTGATGGACGGCGAGAAATAGCCGTCCTCGATATCGACCATGTCGATGGCCGTCGTGAACGTCGTATGGCGGCAGTGATCCGACCAATACGTGTCAATGACGCGCAGTTCCGTAACCGTCGGCGCGCGGTGCTCCGTGTCGCGGAAATACTCCTGACAGAACTTCAAATCCTCGAAGCTCATGGCAAAGCCCATCTTGTCCATGAACGCCTGGAGGCCGGCGTCGTCGAGCGTGTTGAAATCTTCGAGAATCGCCACGTCTGCTGGCGGCTCCATCTTCATCGCGAGCGACGCGGGTTTTTCGAGCGAGGCCTCGCGGCTCTCGACCTTGTTGATGAGATATGCTTTGATCTTTTCGAACGTCTCGCGATCGACGTCGCCGACGATGACGATGACGCGCGCCGTGCGGATGACGGGGCGCTCCTTCGCCGTCACGAGCTGGACGCACTGCGCCGCCGAATCCGCCGTCACGTCGTACTGCCCTGGCAGGTACTCCATCGCGAACATCCGCGAGTTCGAGAAATGCGGCAGCTTTTCCTCGTAGACGACGTCGACGGGCGGCTCGGCGAAGACGACGGACTTGACCTTTTCGTATTCCTCGTCGCTGAGGCCTTCAATGTCGTAGCGGTTGATGATGCGCACGGCCTTGAGGTCCGTGAGGCGGAACGTCTCCGTCAGGTCGTCGCACAGCTGCTGTGCAGGAATATCGAAAAAGCCCTGGCGTTTCTCCACGAAAATTCTTCTTACGGACATGTGCTTTTGATTCCTCCCGAAAGTACCAAAACAAGGCGAGGGGTGTCCCCCCGCCTCTGTATGCTCAAAGCAGATCGACGGAAATCTTTACGACGACTTTCGTCACCGGACGGCCGGGGCCTTCCTCCGTCGCCATGCGCGGCGCGTGGACGTCCTCGGGATAGAGGACGGCGAAGCTGCCCGGTTTCAGCATGATCGTGCTCTCCGGCACGAGACGCTCGTAGAACGTGATGTCGTAGACATCATTGTAAGATGCATGCTCCTCGAGCTCGGGGCTGAACGGGCACCAGCCGATGTACTCGCTGCCCTCGGCAACGAACTGCACGTCCGCGTATTTCTTGTGCGCCTCAGGGTAGCACTCGTTCGCCGGCTTTGTCTCATAGCGCTGCACGTCGGCAAAGATTTCCTCGCCGTGCTCCTTGCCGCGCGGATAGTAGCGCCCCTCTGCGAGCTTCGTGAAATCCTGCGAGCGCAGGAACGCGAGCGCTTCATCAATGACGGGCGGGTATTCCGCCTCGTGCTTTGCAGCGGCGTCCACCGTTCCGATGATCATGAAAAGACCTTCTTTCCTATTCACGCACGTCTTGGTCATGCGAAAACTATCTCAATGCATGTTCTTTTTTCATTTTATCGGAAAACGGGAGCGTCTGCAACATTTCGCGCGGATTTATTTTGCAAAAAAAGGACACGCGGGCTGGCAATCCTTGCTACAGATTGCCAGCCCGCGCATGTTTTCACGCAAGCCCGCCTTTTTCCACGACGAGGTCCCACGTGCCGTCGTCATTCTTGTCGACGGACAGCACTTTGTGTCCTTCGTCTTTCAGACTGCGCGGCACGTTCTGGATCGGCTCGCCATCGTTCAGATGAACGCCGAGCGTCTGGCCGTCCTCGAGGTCTTCGAGGGCGACTTTGACTTTGACGAACGTGATCGGGCAGACGACATCCGTGATGTCGATGGTAGTATCGACGTTTGCACTCATAAGACCGCCTCCACAGCTTTCTGGAATGTATCCCAACCGACGCGGTCGAGGCAGTTTGCGAAGCGCTCGCTCGGCTTCGCGTGATCCTCGAAAAATTTCAGCGTCACGTCGACGATTTCATAGAGTTTTTCTTCTTCAAACACGATCGGCAGGAAATGACGGCCGATGGCGATGCGGTTGCCGTAGAGACCGCCGAACGAGATGACGAAACCGTGGTCGCCCGTCCACGCATCCGTCGGGCAGCTCTTGATGCATTTGCCGCAGTAGACGCATTTCGCCTGGTCGAACGTGACCGCCTGCGCCGCCTTGTCGACTGTGATCGCCTGCTCGGGGCAAACGGCGCCGCAGACGCCGCAGTAAATGCACGCATCACTCGTCCATTTCGGCAGCACGCCGCCCTTGATGCCCATGTCGTTTTCTTCGGCTTTCAAGCAGTTGTTGTGGCAGCCCGTGAAGCCGAATTTAAATTTGTGCGGCAGTTCGCGGCCGCCATAGCGCTTGTCAAATTCGTTCGCAAGCTTCACCGTGTCGATGAGGCCAGACGGGCATGTCGCCGCGCCTTGGCAGGCCGTAATCGTGCGGACGCGCGGCCCGCAGACGCCGACCTCGACGCCGCCTTGTTTCAGCGTGGCCTTCACCGCGTCGATGTCCTGCAATTTGATGTACGGGATCTCGATGCCTTGGCGGCTCGTCAGATGCACATAGCCTTTGCCAAATCGCTCGGCCACTTTCTGCACCGTGTCGAGCTGCGCCGCCGTGAAATGGCCGCCAACGGACTTCAATCGCATGGCGAAACAGTTCTTCTGTTTCTGCCGCATGAAGCCGCCTTTCTTGAGTTCTTTGTAATCGACTGCCATTGTGCTCTCCTCCTATTTTTGCAGCCTTCCCCTCAGGGGAAGGGGGACCGCGTGAGCGGTGGAAAGGGTCCCCTGTAGAGCAGGGGAGTTTGTACGTCGTAACGTTTCGCGGGTGCGCGCACGTTCTTATTTAATGGACTCGCAGGTCTTCTTTGGTGACGTTCTTTTCTTTGTCGACGTGGAAACTGTTCAGCACCGGCTCGCCGCCCGCGAGCGAAAGGATGAAGTAGCTCGCCGTGTGGTCGAACGCGAGGCGCTTATCCTCCTCGCTCGGCCGCGAGGGCGTCGCGGGGTGGCTGTGCCAGTTGCCGAGAAGCTGAAGGCCTTGCGCGCGCAATTCTTTGACGGCCGCGAATTGTTCCTGCGGGTCGAGCGAAAAATGCTCGGCGCTATGGTCGGTGTTCGTGAGGAAAAACACGCGCTCGACGTGCTTTTCCCCGCCGTCGATCGTGCCGCCCAAGAGGCCGCAGTCCTCGATGGGCGCGACGCCCTTCGCGTGGCGCACCATTTCTACATAATCCGCAAGTTTTAGATGAATGATCATCGGTGTCGCTCCTTAGTGATTTCGCAGGTCGCAGGCCGGCTGCTCGTAGTCGACAAGCTCCGTGATCGTCAGATGTTCGCCGCAGACGGCACAATGCGGATTGCGCGGAATCTTGACTTTACGGAACGTCATTTTGAGCGCGTCGAACGTCAAGAGGTAGCCGTTCAAGAGATCGCCGATGCCCAAGAGATATTTCAGCGCTTCCGTCGCCTGCAACGTGCCGATGACGCCGCCCATGACGCCGAGCACGCCGGCCTGCCGGCATGTCGGCACGGCGTCCTTCGGCGGCATCGTCGGAAACACGCAGCGGTAGCACGGCCCCGCGCCCGGCACGTACGTCATGAGCTGCCCTTGGAAGCGGATGATACCCGCATGGACGAACGGCTTCTGCTCGAACACGCACGCGTCGTTGATGAGGAACTTCGCTGGGAAGTTATCCGTTCCGTCGATGATGAAATCGTAATCCTGGTCGCGGATGATGTCACGGATGTTCGCCGACGTCACAAGCTCGTTGTACGTATGCACGGTGACGTCGGGATTCATCGCGGCGATCGTCTCTTGGCCGGACTGGACTTTCGCCTTGCCGACATCCGGCGTCTGATGGATGATCTGGCGCTGGAGGTTCGAGAGGTCGACGACGTCGAAGTCGACGAGACCGATCGTGCCGACGCCGGCCGCTGCGAGATACATCGCCGCCGGTGCGCCGAGGCCGCCCGTGCCGATGACGAGCACTTTGCCATTCAGCAGCTTTTCCTGTCCCTTGCCGCCGACCTGCTTCAAGATGATGTGACGCGAATAGCGCTCGAGCTGTTCGTTTGTGAGATGACTCATCGCGCGCCGCCTCCCATGAAATAGAGGAACTCGACGACGTCGCCGTCCTGCACCGTCGTCGTCTCGAAGCCCGAGTGGTCGACGAATGTGCCATTGAGTTGCACCGTCACATATTCCGGTTGTTCGGCCTTCGCGACGACGAGCAATTCTTTCACGGTGATCGGGTGCTCGATCTCGAGCGGTTCGCCATTGACTGTCAGTTTCATATCGATGCCTCCTAAAAAACAAGCCTATGGGAGCGCTGACGCCATAGGCCTCCGGCAACAGCCGGACGCCTGCGGATATCAACGCCTCCATAGGCTTTCGTTTGTCGAATGACCTACGCGGATGCGTTCAATCATATAATTTCGATATGTTTTCTAAATCGATACTGCTATCTTACAACAGAGTTGCAACATTGTCAACGGTGCCGCGTCATTTTTTCTGCGCCTGCGACAAGAGCGCGTTGATAAACTGCTGCGCGGCGCGGCCGGAAATCTGCGAGTGCGCCATTTCCCAGCGCACGGCGCCGGCTTTGAGTTCTTCGTCCGTGAGGCCGATCTCCGGATGACGACGTGCGAGCACCTGTACCATGTCGTAATATTCTTGGCGGCTCGGGCGGAAGTAGCCGATCGTCAGTCCGAAGCGCGCGGAGAGCGACAACTTTTCCTGCACCGTGTCGTTCTCGTGCATGTCGTCCTTCACGGCATCTGGGCGATCCGTCCACGTCTCGCGAATGAGGTGGCGGCGGTTGCTCGTCGCGTAGATGAGCACGTTGTCCGGCTTGACTTCGAGGCCGCCTTCGATGACGGCTTTGAGATATTTGTACTCGATTTCGAATTCTTCGAATGACAGGTCGTCCATGTAGATGATGAAGCGGTAGTTGCGGTTCTTGATCTGCGCAATGATGCGTTGGAGATATTTGAACTCGTGCTTGTAGACCTCGATCATGCGCAAACCGCGGTCGTAGAACTGGTTGAGGATGGCTTTGATGCTCGTCGACTTGCCCGTGCCGGCATCGCCGTACAGTAGCACATTGTTCGCCTTGCGCCCTTCGACGAACGCCTCCGTGTTTTCAACGAGGCGTTTTTTCTGCGTCTCATAGCCTACGAGGTCGGAAAGCTTCATGTCTCCCGTCGTCGTGATTGCTTCGAGCAGGTCGCGCGACGCGCCGCTCTCATAATACGGCGAAATGCGGAACGCCTTATTGAGGCCGAACATGCCGACGCCGTAGCGCTTGTAAAAGTCCGTGACGATCCCGAACATCTCTGCGCCGTCATGCGCGCGCTCGATGAGGGCGCTGAGCTCCTGCACTTTTTCGCTGACGCTCTTGTTGTAGATCTGCTCTTTTTTCTCGACGGCTTGGAAATGCTCGATGACGTCGAAGCAGTCGAGTCCCGTCGCTTGCTCGAGCGGCGTGAAATCATACGAGAGGAGCTGACGGAAAATCTCGAGGTCGTTCTCGACAAATTTGCGCACGCTGCCCTCGCTCGCCCCGTGCTTCTCGCAGACGAGTGTGAACGGCGTTTCCGTCATAGCGAGCAGGAACGCGATGTAGTTATGCCAGAGGTTGCCGTTGAAACCGTAGACCGTCGCGATGTCAAGCATGCGATTGATCTCCGTGAGGATGCGCTCCGCGAGCGCTTCCTTGTCGCGGCCGGCCTCGAAATCACTGCAGATGCCCGCGAGACGGTAGAGAATGCTGTCCTCGCCGATTTTCCGATAGACGATGAGCTTCGACACGAGATGATGCATGAAAAAAACCTCTCTTTCCTTTTGTGTTGCCATGAAAGCACTGTTGTCATGATAACACGAATCGAACACTGGGGAAAGTTCTTTCTTTCATTCACCGGAAAAAGGCGGCGTCCGATGTTCTGATGACGCGAAAACGTGGTATACTGTCAGAAAAAACGATGCTGAAATGCAGGTGACCGTTATGAAATCTTTCAGCCGCCGCACGTTCTTGCGGCTCTGCGGCAAAGCATGCCTCGCGCTCGGGCTCGGCAGCGTGCTGCCGAAAAGCGTGTCCGCCGCTGCGACGCCGCCCGCGCTCCGCGTGATAGCCTCGCGCACGCTGCCGCTCGCAGATGGCGAACGCCTTCGCGCCATCATTTTTTCCGACTCGCAATGCGGGGGCGATTACGACGTGTGGGCGCGGACGTTCGCGGCCGCGTTCGACCGCCACGACGTGCCGGACGTCTTCACGGTCACGGGCGACCTCGTCGACTGCGGCGCGTCCGCATGGCATTGGGACGGCTGGCAGGCAGCGATGGACGCGCGCGCGAGCGCATCGACGTTCGTCCCCGTCATGGGCAACCACGAATGCTACAACGAAGAGTGGCTCTGCTACGTGCCGCACGATTACCTCGCGCGGTTCTCCGGCGTCCCCGCGAACGGCAGCACGCGCTTCCCCGCTTACTACTATTCCTTCGATTGCGGCCCGGCGCATTTCATTGTTCTCAACACGCAGTGGGGCGAGCTCGACGACCTCCTGCCCGGCATCCTGCCCGAGCAGCTCGCCTGGATGCAAAAGGATTTCGCCGCACAAAAAAAACAGGGCGCGAAGCCCTGGAACATCGTGCTCATGCACAAGGACGTGCTCGCCTACGATGAGCCGCAGCCCGATGGCACGACCATGGGGTTCAGCGATGCCGGCCGCGCGCTGATGAAATCATTCGACGTGGGCGGCATCGACCTCGTGCTGACCGGCCATATGCACGCGTACCGCAACCGCGGCCGCATCAAAAATTTTTCAGCGAGCGACGGCGGCCCTGTCTACGTCATGAACGGCCGCGCGGGCAACGAATATTATTTCGTGCCGCAAGACCGGTTCGACCGCGTCGCCGCGCCGGACGATCACGTCGAAACGTATCTCACGCTCAACGTCACGCGCGAGGCGCTGACGCTCGAAGCGTGGGCGACGGACGGCACGCGCCTCGATGCGTTCACGCTCCACAAAAAAGACGGCAACGATGCCTGATGCATCGTGCCGTCAAAATCATGCAACGTCCGAAGCGATGCAACCATCGCTTCGTTTTTATTTGACCGCCGCGCGGACGATGGCCTCGGCCACGTCCTTGACGGTCATGCGCTTTGTCATGGCGTACTGCTGGATCCGGCGGTACGCCTCTTTTTCTGTCAGATGATGCACGGCCATGAGGATGCCCTTCGCGCGGTCGAGCGTCTTGCGCATTTCGAGCGTGTCCTTCACCTTGTCGAGCTCGGCCGAGAGGCTCTGCATCTCCTCCCATCGCGACAGCGCAATCTCCATCGCAGGAAAGAGATTGCTTTCCTCGACGGGCTTCACGAGGTAGCCGAGCACGCCGCTGTCCTTCGCGCGGTCGACGATGTCCGGCTGGCTGTACGCCGTGAGGAGCAGCACGGGCGCGATGTTCTCGTCCGAGATTTTTTTCGCCGCCGTGATGCCGTCCATCTCCGGCATCTTGATGTCCATGATGACGAGATCCGGCCGGCGCGAGCGCGTGACCTCGACGGCATGCCAGCCGTCCGCCGCCTCGCCGACGACTTCGTGTCCGGCGTCCTCGAGCATTTCGCGGAGATCCATGCGGATGATGGACTCGTTGTCAGCGATGACAATGCGCAGGCTTTTCTTCTTCATGGGATAGAACTCCATTCTTTTGAATTGTTCAGTCGCTACCCTCTCAGTCGCCCTGGCGGGCGCCAGCTCCCCCAAGGGGGAGCCTAAGAGGAAGGAATTAACTCTTGCGCGGAAACGTGATCGTCACGCGCGTGCCGCCGTCCGGTGGTGCGTCGTACGCGATCGCGCCGCCGAGGTCGCCCTCGACGAGCGTGCGCATGATGGAGACGCCAAGCGAGCGTGCGTACACGGGGTCGAAA
>Ga0256404_1005307_pt1 | contig 23020 bp, 18 predicted proteins | sample RumenRJG_01DNA_FD_185990 | JGI IMG/M metagenome (GOLD analysis project Ga0256404, IMG submission 185990) | Bovine rumen microbial communities from Lethbridge, Alberta, Canada - RJG_01 | ecosystem: Host-associated > Mammals > Digestive system > Stomach > Rumen | place: Canada: Alberta | collected... | reverse complement strand
TTATCAAAAGGCGGATGAGGCGCTCGGGCTTCATCCTACGGTTATCGTCGGAGCCACGGATAATATCGGCCTCGGCGTACTGCGCTATCTGCATGAGCGGGGCATAAAGGTACCGGAGGAGATATCTGTGACCGGTTTCGGCGGCTACGACGTCGGAGCTGTCGTCTATCCGGCGCTGACGACGATCGCTTTCGACTATGAGCTCATGGGCATGCGGGCCGCGCAGCATATGCTCGATGTCCTGCATGGTCTCGATGTCGAGGAGGAGCTGTCGGTACCACTGCATTTCATCGCTCGGGAGAGCGTGCGCGACTTCACGCATGCATACGTACAGGAGCCGCCCCAGGCGCTGAATTTATGATTTTCCAATTCATGCTATATGAAAAACGGGCCTCGATCCGGCAGAAATGCTGGATGGAGACCCGTTTTTTCATAAGACTGATCAATTGATAGGCCGGTCAGCATGTCATTGCTTGCTGCGGCTCTTCGTGCCTTTGTAAAAGAAAATCTTGGCGCCGACCGAGATTACCGGCAGGTGGCTGCCCTTCAGGACGATTTGTCCGGGCATGGAGCCTTCGGCATTGAACACGAGCGTGCAGTGGCCTTCGTCGCGCAGGTTGTTGTTCACGGCGTCACCGACGCGCTCGACGACGAATTTGGCGCCGGCGATGGTCAGGCGGTCGCCGACCTTGATGTCCTCCTTGAGGTCGCCGGGGGTGTGCTCGACTACCATGTCCGAAAGATTCGGCCGGATGCCTTCATCTATGAGTATCGCGCTGTTGTTGTCCTGGAGGAATGTTTTGGCCAGGCCGCCGATGGCCGTGATTGTGACATCGTATTTTGTTTCCATTCTTTTCTCTCCCCTACTACATGTACTGAGCGGTTGCACTCGTGGCAGTGCTGTACCACTGACTCTGCCTCCATTATACCATAAAGGTGGGGCGTTTTTTTCTGACAGAAGTCCGTTTTTCGTAATTCTAACCAAATTTTTGCTTTATTTGGCCGCTCGTGTCGGTGCAGCGGGCGCGTGAATGGCGGCAGGGTGCGAGATTGTTGCTGAAATGGTTTACATACTTGGTGGTTGAGGCTAAAATAGAGGGTAGGTTATCAGGGAAGGGGATTTTCAAATATGACTCAGGAGCAAGCGGCATTGAAGAAGCGCACGGCCTGGTTATCGATCGGGTCCAATACGACGCTCGTCATATTGAAATTGATTGTCGGCATATATGTCGGGGCAGTCAGCCTCGTATCGGAGGCGCTGCACTCAGGAGTAGATCTGCTGGCCGCCCTGATCGCTTTCTGGGCGGTCCGCAAGTCGATCATCCCGCCGGATGCGGAGCATGACTATGGTCACGGCAAGTTCGAGAATCTGTCGGCGGCAGTAGAGGCACTGCTCATTGTCGGAGCGGCCGGCGCCATCGTCTATGAGGCAGTGTCGAAGCTCGGCTCCGCGGAGGTGCCGGAGGATCTGGGCTACGGTGCGGCCGTCATGGCGATTTCCATCGTCATAAACTTCGCCGTGTCGATGCGGCTGACGTCCGTGGCTGAGCGGACGGGCTCGCAGGCACTCGCAGCTGATGGCCTTCATCTGCGCTCAGACGTGTGGACTTCGGTGGGCGTGCTGGCCGGCCTCCTGGCGATGGAGGTTACGGGCTGGGGCTGGCTCGATTCCGTCATAGCGATATTCGTGGCCGGCATCATATTCCGGGCCGGCTGGCACATGGTCATGGAGTCCGTGCAGGAGCTGACGGATGCAAGCCTGCCAGAGGAGGACGAGGCGCGCATCGGTGCAATCATAGCGAACGAGCCGGAGGTACTGGGCTACCATTGCCTGCGCACGCGCCATTCGGGCTCGTACCGGCTGCTCGATGTACATGTGACATTCGATGGCAATATGCATCTGGCACGTGTGCATGCGGTCTGCGACGAGCTGGAGCAGAAAATACGCCGCGAGTTCGGCACGTTCGATATCATGATTCATCCGGAGCCGGCCGGCTCGCATCAGCCGGAAACGAAGGTCACGCAGTTCGAGGAGTCTCAGGGGGACGATGCGGCGATAACGGCGCGGCAATGATTATACAATTTGTAATCTTGTTATTATATAAACCTTAGGCGTATTGTATAGAAAAGACAGATAGGTTTTGCTATAATAAAGTAGAAAATATCAACTAGCCGAATGGGGGAGAAAAGAATGTTTTTGCGCAAAATAGCCTGCGTATTGCTGAGTGCAGTATTCCTGGTGGCCACTATGGGAATGGCCGCTGCCGCTACTCCGAATACGGTCCAGGCCAAGCTGTCGCTGCTCGAAAAGGACACGTACGGTGTGGAGCAGACAGGGGCTCTGCTCGACCGGATCAATAAGCTGGAGAAGGACTACAATGGTTCGCATCGTACCGGCAGCATGATGGCCCGCGTGGATGCGCTTTATGACGAGGTCTATACGAACAGTCCGCAGCCCTCGGTGCTGGCAGATCTGAATGCGGTCGAGTGGAATATCGACCATGAGGTCAGCATGAACTCGGTAGATAAGCGCGTCGCGGCTATGGAGATGAAGATCGCAGGCCAGACGAGCGAGGGGACGTACCGCCATCGCATCGCGGCGCTCTCGGCAGCTTCGTTCGGATCGGAGTCGCTGCCGATGGAGCGTGCGACCGTGCCGGCCAATACGCTGATCAAATGCTCGCTCGTGACGCCGGTCAATACGAAGAATCTGAAGGTCGGCGACCAGATTGAGTTCCGCGTGGCGCAGGATGTCGTCGTGAATGGCGCGCTCGTGTTCGCGAAGGGGGAGCCGGGCTACGGCGTAGTCAAGAAGCTGAAGCAGGCGCGCAATTTCGGTCGCAATGCAGAGATTGAGATCGACTTCAATAAGGCCAAGTCTATCGATGGGACCGAGGTCGAGACATTCGTCGGCGAAGAGTCGAAGGCAGAGATGAAGCATCTGGCCATGGCCGCTGGGGCCAGTCTGGCCGGCATCGCACTGCTCGGACCGGTAGGCATCGTGGCCGGGGCTTTCGTGCATGGCAAGGATATCGACCTGCCGGCCGGGACGGAGTTCTATATCCAGACGAAGAGCGACAATACGCTCTATGGTGTGACGACGACGCTCGCCCAGTGAGTCTTGCAGGGCATTAAGTGCATAGACGGCGGCAGGTATGGTTTCTTGATTGCGGAGCCATGCCTGCCGTTGCTTTATCCGATTATGATATTGTCAGGCCTAAGCATGCAGTTCCGCGGCAGGCATGGTTCCTCCATTTCGCTATTGTGGTTTGGCTAAAAGTAAATTTTTCCCATTAATAGGTCCCTTGAAAGTACTTAAACGCGCTACGCTTGAACGAAAGTACTTTCCGCGGGATGGTTTGATAGGGAAAAATTTGATTTCTTAACGCCAAAGCACGACGCTCCATTCCGGAATCATGCCTGCCGCTGCTTTGTCACTTCCAGCAGTAGCAGAAGAAAGGCAAATAAAGGACAGGAAATGTTTGCACCGCCGTGCGCTATGATATATTATAGAGAGAGATCAATCTGGATAGGAGATATTTTGATGAAGAATAGCAGCAGATTCCTGGCCGCGGCTGTGGCGCTGGCATGCCTGCCGGGGACGGCCTGGGCGGCGACCTACCATGCGGATTCGGATACTGGTGTGGAGGCACTTGACTATATAGAGAACAATCGCCGGGCAGCACGGGCCAATGCTTTGACCGACGAGCAGCGGCAGCTCATAAAGGATGCGCGCGAGATGGAGGCGCATCTGCGCCATCCGCTGAAGACGGGCGATCCGGTGCCGGTAGCGTTCGAGGGCGATGATCTGTCCTACGATGAGCGAACTGGCGAATTCACGGCCAAGGGCCATGTGAATATCCTGCAGATGGATGCCCATCGCTTCGAGGCGGACTATGTGCAGGGCAATACGCAGAAACAGCAGATCACAGTGCCGGGCAAGGCGCATATCCTGCAGATGACCGAGGGCCAGACGCATGTGACGCTCGACGGCTACAAAGCGGACTACAACTACGGCACACATACGGGAACGCTCGAGTCGGCGCGCGGCAAGGCCGGCTATCACTACATCACGGGCAAGCGGTTCGAGTTTTATCCGGACCATATGGTCGTCTACGATGGCACGGAGACGCGCTGCGGCGCGCAGAAGCCGGACTATCATCTGAAGGCAAAGAAGATCACGTACTACCCGAATGATCACATGGAACTCGAGAATGTGAAGTTCTACATCAAGGGTACGCCTATACTCTCGCGCAAGCATTACGAGACATCGGTGGGCGATGGCGGGGCCGCGCGCAAGCTGCCGCGCATCGGCTACAACAATGATGACGGTGCCTGGCTGGAGTGGGATCTGGATTTCCCTGTGCGTCATAATGTGAATCTCAATACGGATATCTATGTGACCGGCCATGATGGCTGGCGCTCGAACTACACGCTGAGCTGGAGGCAGCTCAGCTCAGAGCTCGGACTGACCTATGGCTACTATGAGGACAGTGACGATATCTGGATCAAGAAGGAGCCATCCGTATTCTGGAAGTACACTCATCACATAGGGCCGACGCATTTCACGTATTCTCTGAATACCGAGTACGGGCGCTGGTATGGCAACGGCGTGCACAGCAATCACAGCGAGTACGGTCTGGGACTGGGCTATGATCCGATATATTTCCATCGCTATAAGCTGACGCTCGGCACGGGATACAGCATCACGCGCGAGAGCTTTGATGATTCGCGCGTCGATGGCATGAGCTTTAATGCGGTGCTGACGAAGGACTTCAATGATCGCTGGGCAGCCTATACGGGCTATCACTACAGCAAGAAGAATCGAGAGAACTCGCTGTTCGATTTCGACACGGATGATTACTCGAAGAAGCTGGAGTCGGGCTTCAGCTATCGCGTGGACCGGCTGAACCGCTTCGTCATGGGCACGCGCTATGACCTCGATCACAGCCGCTGGCGCAATATCGACTATTACTGGTTCCATGATCTGCACTGCTCAGAGTTCATCGTGCGCTATAAATCGATGACGAATGCCTGGAGCATCCGCTGGCAGTTCACTCCGTGGTGACGGGTGCAGAAAAGAGAGACGAAATGACAGATAAGGATAAGCTGAATGATATCATTACGGCCATGCAGGGCCAGCCGGTGCTCGTCATCGGCGACATGGTGGCCGATGTCTATCTCGATGGACGCATATCGCGCATATCGCGTGAGGCGCCAGTGCTCGTGCTGGAGCAGGCGGGCGAGCGCGTTGTCGCGGGCGGCGCAGCTAATGTCGTGAATAATGCGGCGACGCTGGGCGGTCATGTCTATGCAGCCGGTGTGCTCGGTCAGGATGCGACAGCGGATAAGCTGCGTGATATACTGGCGCAGAATGGGGCGGATATCGCCGGGCTGATCAGCGTAGCTGGCCGGCCGACGAGCTCGAAGACGCGCATCATTGCCGGCGGCCGGGCGACGGTGAGCCAGCAGATCGTGCGCGTGGATCGCGAGAGCCACGAGCCGCTCGATGAGGCTGCCGAGCGCCAGCTCATGGACTATATCGATAACGTGCTGCCTGAGGTCCGCGGCATCGTCATCAGCGACTACGGCACGGGGACGGTCACACCCGCAATCAAGGACAAGCTCATCGGCTATGCCCGCCAGCATGGTCTGCCAAGCATCGTCGATTCGCGCTATGCCGTGCGGGAGTTCGCGGGCATCGGCTACGTGAAGCAGAACGATGCCGAGATCGCCACGGCGCTGGGGCGCGAGCTGCACAATACCGAGGAAATCGTGGCCGCCGGCCGCGATCTGCAGCAGGAGCTCGACGCCGACGGCGTGCTCGTGACACGCGGGGAGCAGGGCATGACGCTCGTCGAGCGCAGCGGGGCGGTCACGCATATACCGGTCTCGGATGTCAGCGAGGTGTTCGACGTGTCGGGCGCGGGCGATACCTGCGTCGCGACGGTGATCCTGGCGCTGGCGGCCGGCGTGCCGGCGCCAGAGGCCGCGACGCTCAGCAATATCGCCTCGGGCATCGCTGTGCGCAAGCTGGGGACGGCTACGGTGACGGCACAGGAACTGCGCAAAGCAGTCGCGCAGCAGAAAGGTTGACCGCTGGATGCCTGGCGGCGGGACTGGCTATGCCGTCACGCCAACCGGGCTCAGTGATAGGGAGGAAATCATGCTCATCGCTCATTCTGATATAAAGGCATATTGCGATATCCTGCACCGGGCGGGGCAGCATATCGCTTTTACAAACGGCTGCTTCGATATCCTTCATGCGGGCCATGTGCGCTACCTCGAGGCGGCGCGGGCCCAGGGGGACTGTCTGATCCTGGGGCTCAACAGCGATGCCTCGGTGCGGGGCAACAAGGGGCCCTCGCGCCCAATCAACGGCGAGCAGGATCGGGCCGAGGTCGTCGGCGCCCTCCGGTGCGTCGATGCGGTTGTCATATTTGACGAGCCGACGGCCGAGGATCTCATCGCGCTCGTGCGCCCCGACGTCTACGTTAAGGGGGGCGACTACACGCTCGATACGCTGCCGGAGGCGCGCATCGTGCAGAGCTATGGCGGTCGCGTAGAATTCATACCGATGGTGGCCGGCCGATCGACGACGAATGTCATCGCGAAGATAAAGGCTGCAGACGGGAAAGATTGAAATGAAAAATATACTTGTAGTCAAGCTTAGTGCCATCGGCGATGTCATACATGCATTGCCGGTGTCTTATGCTATAAAGGAACAATGGCCGGACTGTCATCTGACCTGGGTCGTCGAGCCACCGGCCTATGACCTATTGGCGCTCGATCCCTGCATCGATGAGATCATCGTGTTCCACAAGAAGGAGTTTCGTTCGCTTTTCGGCCTGCTGAAGAATATCGGGCCGTTCCGGCGGCAGATCCAGTGGCGCAACTATGATGCCGTGCTCGATTTGCAGGGGCTGTTCAAGTCAGCCGCGATCGCGTATTTTGCCAAGGCGCCACGCAAGCTCGGCATACCGGATATGCGCGAGCTCAGCGACCGGGTGTCCCGTCCGGTGCGCGGACCGCATGCGCAGGGACATATCGTCGAGCGTTATCTCGACAGTGCCAGGGCGCTGGGCTGCCAGGTGAAGAAGGTCGTTTTCCCACTCGAGATACCGGAAAACGAGGCCGACATCGCCCGTATGCATTTCACGCATGCGGGCGGGCGCCCCGGTACGCCTTATGTGGTGCTGCCGGTCGGGGCGAACTGGCCCAACAAGCGCTGGCCGACGCTGTATCAGGCCGAGCTCTGCGACTGGCTCTATGAGCAGCGCCTGATACCGGTGCTCGTGGGCGGCGGTCCGGTTGATGAGCAGCGGGCAGCCGAGATCGAGAGTCAGGCCGAGATACCGCCGGTCAACATGGTCGGGCAGACGAATCTGCCCCAGCTGGCCTATATCATACAGCAGGCCAGTGCAGCGGTGGGCGGCGATACCGGGCCGATGCACCTCGCGGCAGCATTGGGAACCCCGGCGGTCATGCTCATGGGCCCGACGGATGCCCCGCGCAACGGTCCCTACGGTCAGCCGCAGAATGCCATCGAGGTGGACCGCGACTGCCGCCACTGCTGGCAGCGCGCCTGCCCGAAGGGGCATGACTGCCTCGATGCCATCCGCCCCGAGCAGGTAGAGGAACGGCTAAAGGCCGCGCTGAGGCTATAAAAAAGGCTGTGAAAAAAAGATTGAGTTTGGGGCGACCGCAATAAGCCTTCCCCTGAGGGGAAGGGGGACCGCGTTAGCGGTGGATGAGGTGTAGCTGAGACGAGGATCTAAACATAGAGTGAAACCTGTATGTAGAAATTTACTCTTGCTACACCTCATCCGTCTCCCGGCTACGCCGTGAGCCACCTTCCCCTGAGGGGAAGGCTTTAAGCACAAAGCTATGAAAAAAAGATTTTTCATTTTGTTTCAGACCCCATTTAAGGAGTATCACAAATTGTCTCTTTTCCATAATCATCCGAGCCGTCTGGAGACGTTCTGGGCGAATATCCAGCATGATCTGCGGCTGTTCTTTTTCCTGCTGTTCCTCGTGTGCCTGTACAGGGCCATATTCATGGTCATCATGCACTCCTACATCGGTCCTGATACGCCGGGCACCGAGATCGCGCTGGCAAACTGGATGGGACTGCGCCTCTCGCTGAAGACTGCCGGCTGGGTGGCCGTCTTTACATTCCTGTTCGCCACGCTGCCGACGCTGGCGTTCCCGCGGCTCGACGGGCTGACCCGGCGGCTGCGGCTTGTATGGGCCACGGTTGTCAGCTTCGTGTTCAACGTGCTGTTCGTGGCCCGCTTCCCGTTCTACAATCAGTTCCATACGACGTACAACTCGCAGCAGGTCATGGCCGGTGCCAATGAGAAGACAGGCTCGGTGCTGACGATGATGATCCAGGACTACGGCCTCATCTGGCGAATGGCCATCGCGATCGCTCTGACAGTGGCATGCTTCCTCGTGCTGCGCTGGCTGCTGCGGACGCGGACGTTCCGTATACCGGGCATTTTCGCCGGCCGCCCGCTCGTGTTCACGCCGGTGTTCATCGTCGTGTTCGCGGCCCTGTTCATCTTCGTGCGCTTCGGCGGATCGTTCACGTTCGGCCGCGGCATCAACTGGGAGAGCTCGGGCGTCACGAACGACGATTTCCTCAATGAATGCGTGCTCGATGATGCCCAGGCCATGTATCGTGCCTACTCCATGAAGAAGCGCATGGATACGGGACTCGCAGCGAGCTACGTCGAGAAGGACCATGTGCGCGACTATGCGAAATTCGTGGCCGGGCATACGGAGGAGCAGGGCGACGATCTGACGCCGTACCTCGCACGCACGGCGCAGGGACCGCGCATCGCCAAGCCGCGCCATATATTCATCATCATCGAGGAGAGCCAGGCCGCCTGGCCGCTGCTCGACCAGTATGCCGACCTGCATGTCGGTGACGGCATGAAGAGCCTCATGCAGTCCGAGCATGGCTATGGCTCGCTGAACTTCATGCCGAACGGCGAGTATACCTCGATCGCCCTGAGCGCGATCATGACCGGGCTGCTCGATATGCGCGTCGAGGTCTGCTACCAGCCGCGCAGCATCAAAGAGGCGTATCCTACGGCTTTCGGTACCCAGTTCAAGAAGCTGGGCTATCAGGTTGATTTCTGGTACGGCGGCAATCCGGCCTGGTCGAGCATGAAGCCGATGGCGCTTGCCCAGGGATTTGATCATTTCTACGGCTATACGGATATGAATGTGCCGAAGGTCAACACGTTCGGCACGAGTGATGGCTACATATTCGAGGCACTGTCGAAAGCGCTTGACAGCGAGCCGCCGACGGTCCATGTCATAAATACGGTCTCGAACCATCCGCCTTACAATATCGACATCGAGGCGGAGGGATTCGATTTGGCCCGGGCCAAAGAGATCACGCATCAGATGCCGGATGTCGAGAATCCGGATCAGCTGGCGAAGGAGCTCGGCCACTACTGGTATACGGATAAGGTCGTGACGAACTTCATCCACGAGACCGAGCAGAAATATCCGGACAGCCTGTTCATCATCACCGGCGATCACGCGATACGCACGGATCCGAGCCGTCATCCGACGCTCTTCGAGCATCAGGCCGTACCGTTCGTGATGTACGGAGATGGTATCACGAAAGATATCCTGCCGCCAAATGTGACGGGTGGTATCACCAGCTTCCTGCCGACGCTCATGGAGCTCATCGCCCCGCAGGGCTTCACCTACTACTCCATAGTGCCGAGCCTGACGGAGATGGACAAGCCGGATGGCATGCCGACCGGGTTCAATACGAGCTGCTTCCTGACGCGGAATGCCATGGGCATGATCGACCGCGACCAGATGGAGGCGCTCCCTTGGAAAGCCGACCAGCCCTATGACGCTGCTGCCGAGCGGGCCAAGGCGATGCAGTGGATACCGGCTGCCCGCACCATATCCTGGTGGCTGGCCATCCATGGCACAGACCTCAACGCACAGTGATAGATATAGATAAAGGATCAATGATGTATAAGAATATCCTGGTCATAAATATGATGCATATCGGCGACCTCATGCTCGTGACGCCGGTGCTGCGGACGCTGCGGACGAACTATCCGCAGGCGCATATCGCGTTGCTGACCGATAAATCGCTCGCCGACCTCGTGCGCTGCAACAAGCACATCGACGAGTGCCTGCTCATCGAGAAGCATGGGCGGGACAAGAGCCTCGCGGCCCTCTGGCGCTTCATCCGCCGCGTGCGGGCCCGTCATTTCGATCTGGTCATCAACCTGCACCGCAACGAGCGGGCTTCGGCCATCGCGGCCTTCAGCGGGGCCGGACGGATCGTGGGGTATAGCAAGCCGGGGTTCTCGCTGCTGTTCGACCAGGTCATGCAGAATCCGTCAGTCGCCCACCATATCGGACGGGGGCCGTTCCACCTTTTCCCGCCGTTCCGCTACGTGCCGGGGTGGAAACATCAGGTCACGGCTCATCTCGATGTACTGCGGGAGTGCGTGGGCGTAGAGAGAATCGATGACGGCGGCCTCGAGATGTGGATCGATGAAGAGCAGGAGCAGGAGGCTCAGCGCATCTGGCAGGACAATTTCCCTGCGGGAGCGCGGGTCATCGCGTTCAATATCGGTGCCAGCTGGCCGACGAAGCGCTGGCCGGATACGTACTTCGCCGAGTGCGCGGACCGGCTGATGGCGCGTGGCTACCATGTAGCTTTTTTCGGCGGACCGATGGACGAGGAGATGGTGCAGGCATGCATCGCTCAGCTGCGGCAGCCGGATAGCGATCATCTGCACGTGCTGACGGGGCGGGTGAGCCTCGGCGTGCTCGCCGGACTGTTCCGGCGCTGCTGCCTGATGCTCACGACGGACTCGGGCCCCATGCATATCGCCGTGGCCATGAACGTGCCGCTCGTGACGATGTTCGGTGCCTCGCCGGTGCCGGGATTCTATCCCTATGATGCGAAGGATGTGCTCGTGAGCTCGCCCGAGCCCTGCCATCCCTGCGGCATTCACGATTGTCCGCGCTCGGGCGAGGATCATCTGGCGTGCATGAAGAAGATGACGCCGGATACGATCATGCACTATGTGGAAGAACTGCTCGAGCAGTACGGCGGCCGTCCTGCCGGCGAGCTCCCTGACCACTATGGCCAGTACGAGTGCCGCGTAGTGACGCCGGTGGAGTGAGGCGCAGTGCCCTTGGCTTGCTATACGGGGACGCGCGATTGTGCTATAATCATATTGAAATTCCGCTAAAAAGTAATGGTAGAACTGCATAACGGATAGCAAAGGAGCTAGAGATGGACAAGCAGGCCCTTTATGACTTCGTGGCTGGCAGGACCGGCCGCTGCAAGATACTGGTCGTCGGTGATGTGATGCTGGACAAGTACTACTATGGTGACGTCACGCGCATATCGCCAGAGGCACCGGTGCCGATCACGCATGTGACCGGCTCGAAGGAGACGCTGGGCGGCGCGGCCAACGTTGCGCACAACCTGGCGTTGCTCGGCTGCCAGACGAGCATAGCCGGTTTCGTGGGCGATGACTATCACTGCCAGAGCTTGCTGGACAAGTTCACTGCGCGGGGTATCGACTATCGCGGACTCGTCCATACCGACCGGCCCACGACGACGAAGCTGCGTGTCGTGGGTGGTCATCAGCAGATGATACGGCTCGATTTCGAGGATACGAAGCCCATCGAGGGACATTATGCGGAGCGTCTGCAGAACTACATCCAATCAAGGCTCAATGAGAGCCTCGATTGCGTGATCATATCGGACTATGGCAAAGGTACGTGCACGGAGAAGGCGTGCCATCAGATCATAGAAGCCTGCCATGCTCATGGCGTGCCGGTCGTCATAGATCCGAAAGGCAGCAATTGGGTGAAATACGCGCATGCGGACTATATAACGCCGAACTTGAAGGAAATCAATCAGGTCCTGCTGGAGCCGATCAGGAATGATTCGGCTGCCGTGGAGAAAGCGGCCCATTACGTCATGCGCAAATACAAGGTCAAGAATGTCATCGTCACGCGTTCGGAGGAGGGCCTGTCCTTCGTGACCGAGGACGATATCGAGAATATACCGACGCGGGCTCAGGAGGTCTTCGATGTGTCCGGTGCCGGTGATACGGTTATCGCGGTTTTCGCTATGGCACTCGCGGGAGGCATGAAGCCTGTCGACGGGGCGTATATGGCAAATCTGGCCGCCAGCGTGGTCGTGGCCAAGCTGGGCACCTATGCCGTGAGCCGTGAAGAGCTGCTCGAGCGGCTCAGCCAGGCCATGGAACACGAGGCAGAGTAAGAACTCAGGAGGAATATATCATGATCATAGTAACTGGCGGCGCCGGCTTCATCGGCAGCAATATCGTCAAGGAACTCAATCGGCGCGGTCGCACCGACATACTGATCATCGACGATCTGAAGGATGGTCAGAACTACAAGAATCTGCGTGGTCTGCAGTTCATCGACTATCAGCATAAAGATGATTTCCTGCAGAGCATCGAGAACGATGACTTCGATGGCGCAGATATCGATGTCGTATTCCATGAGGGCGCCTGCTCCGATACGATGGAGTATGACGTGAATTTCATGATGCGCGTGAACTATGAGTATTCGAAGTCGCTGCTCCATTTCTGCCTGCAGCATCGCATCCCGTTCATGTACGCTTCGTCGGCCTCTACCTATGGCGGCGGCTTGCATGGCTTCCGCGAGGGCAATGAGTGCGAGGACGCCCTGAATCCGTATGCATTCTCGAAGCTGGCTTTTGACCGCTATGTGCGTCAGGTGCGCAGTGAGGCCCACAGCCAGATCGTCGGCCTGCGCTATTTCAACGTCTATGGCCCGCAGGAGCAGCACAAGGGCAAGATGGCTTCGATATTCTATCAGCTCTACAACCAGATCAATGAGACGGGCAAGGCGCATCTCTTCAAAGCCGGTCCGGGCTTTGACGGGGGCGATGGCGAGCAGCGTCGCGATTTCGTCTATGTAAAGGATGTCGTGAACATCAATCTCTGGTTCTGGGAGAACAATGGCCCGTCCGGCATCTACAACTGCGGCCCCGGTCATGCGCACAGCTACAACGAGGCGGCGCAGGCTGTCATCGACGCCATGGGCAAAGGCGAGATCGCCTATCGCGAGTTCCCCGAGGTCCTCGTGGGCAAATACCAGAACTTCACGGAGGCCGACACGACTCATCTGCTGGCTGCCGGCTACGATCAGGGCTTCCACGACTTCCGTGCGGCAGTGAAGGAGTATGTGGACTTCCTGAATGCGGGCGGGTATTTCGTCTATGGCAAATAAGGCGGTATTCTTCGACCGCGATGGCACGTTGAACGTCGACATCCACTACCTGCACCGGCCCGAGGATTTCATCTGGATGCCCGATGCACGGGAAGCCATCAAGTATGTCAACGATCATGGCTATCTGGCGATACTCGTTACGAACCAGAGCGGTGTAGCGCGCGGGTACTATCCCGAGAGCGATGTGCGCCGCGTCTATGACTGGATGAATGAGCAGCTCGCGGTCCTGGGCGCTCATCTCGATGCGCTCTACTACTGCCCGCATCATCCGGATGGCAAACTGCCCGAATACACCTGCGTGTGCGACTGCCGTAAGCCGAGTCCGAAGCTCGTCAATGAGGCATGTGCGAAATACGATATCGATAAAACGCAGTCCTACTTCGTCGGCGATACCGATACGGATATGAAGTGTGCAGAAAACGCCGGCCTCACTGGTCTGCGCTATCCTGGCGGCAGCCTGCTGGAGCTCGTGCAGAACATTCGTGACTGACGTACAGGGAATGCAGGCATCTGCCACCGGCATCGGGGAGCACCAGATATACATTTTGTCATTTGTGCACAATGATTTATGTGCATAGCTGTCAGCTACTGGACAGAAATGACGAAATCAGAACCTGCATATTGTGCAACGCGGCTAATGATGCTATGCTATACGCATAAAGCAACACATACAGAACAACGAGGTTCTGCAGACAACGGCGTCTGCAGAGCCTTTTTTGTTTCTGCCTGATGACCACGCTTCTCGATCAACTGCAGCACAGAAAGGCAGGAGAGCAATATGCGCACGCTATATAAGAATGCCACACTCATTGATGCAAAAGAATCTCAGAATTTCCTCGTGGAAGATGGCCGGTTCGTCGCGTTCGGCCCGCACCTCGAGGCTGTGCGCGAGCGCGTCGATGTCCTGCGCTCCGTACGCGAGGGCCGTACCTTGTTCGAGCGTGAGCCCGCCCGCGTCACGAGCCACTATGCATGTCTGGACGGTGGTCCGCGTGCCGAGAGCTGAGTCCCTGTCGCTGATGAGGCCGCTGCTGCATTATTGCGGCAGCTTTTTCAGTTGCAGCGCTTTATAGAAAAAGTCCATGTGCGGCACAGAAAAAGCAGATATTGGCGTCCTTTCCGTACCGAACCTTCTCGATTGACATAGAGACTATGGTAGGATATACTTTAGTAAATCATACATTACTAAAGTATACATTACTAAATTATACATTATAAAAGAGCGCGGATAGGAGGATGGCTGATGTTTGTTGGGCGCAAGCGGGAACTGGCGGCGTTGCAGAGCCGGTATCAGCAGCACAGCTATGAGTGCTTTATCATCTATGGACGGCGGCGTATCGGGAAGACGGCTTTGATCCGGCAGTTCATCAAGGGGAAGAGGGCCATCTTCTTTACGGGGATGGAGACGACGATGCAGGAGAATCTCGACAACCTGAGCCAGTGCATCTATGATTTCCAGGGCGGCGACGGCAGGGCGCCGGTGTTTTCGAATTTCCAGGATGCACTGGACGCTGTCACATCGCTGGCACGTCGGGAAAAGCTGGTTCTCGTCATCGATGAGTATCCGTACCTTGCGAAATCTTACCCGGGTATTTCATCACTGCTACAGGTCCAAATCGATCATGTCTGGAGGCAGATGGACATCAAGCTGATTCTCTGTGGATCTTCGATGAGCTTTATGGAGAAGCAAGTGCTTGGGCATCAAAGTCCGCTTTTTGGCCGCCGGACGGCACAGATGAAGCTGCAACCCCTCACGATTTTCGAGGCACAGGGGCTTTTCCCTGGAATCGCGCTCGAAAAGCTCGCGGTGCTTTATGGCATCACGGGCGGGATACCTCTTTATCTGCAGCAAATGCATGGTGATTGGAGTCTGGAGGAGAACATTGTCCGGAATTTCCTCGATCCCATGTCATACCTCTTTGAGGAGCCAGAGAATTTATTGAAGCAGGAGGTCCGGGAGCCAGCTACGTATAATGCCATCATCCAGGCGATTGCCACTGGCAGTACGAAGATCAGTCAGATTGCTACGAAAACAGGGCTCGAGGTCAGTGCCTGTGCTGCTTTCCTCAAAAATCTCATAGGACTCGGCATTGTCTGCAAGGAGCATCCACTAGGGGAACCTCGTTCGCGCAAGAGTCTTTATCGTATCCAGGACGATATGTTCCGCTTCTGGTATCGCTTTGTGCCGCAGCATTATTCGCAGATCCAGAATGGAATGGGAACGCTCGCTTTCCGGCGCATCGAGCCGTATTTATCGGATTTCATGGGACAGGTTTTTGAAGGCATCTGCCTGCAATGGCTCTGGCGGGAGAATGCGGCCGGGCGTCTCCCACTGTCGTTTGATGAAGCCGGTCGCTGGTGGGGAACAGATTCGCGTCGTCACCAGCAGACGGAAATCGATATTCTCGCGCAGAACGCAGCGCAGGAGATGATTTTCTGCGAATGCAAGTGGCGCAATGAGCCTCTTGATGCGGACGTTCTCGAGCTCCTGTATGATCGCAGCGGACTTTTCGCTGCTGCGAAAAAGCAGTATATCTTGTTTTCCAAGCGTGGGTTTTCAGCACGCTGTCAGAAGAAAGCCTCTGAGGATGCCCGCGTCCGGCTCGTGGATTTTTCCTGCATGATGCCATAGAAGGCATAAGACGGACAAGTGCCTGAGGGGTATAAAAAAATACCAGGCTGCCGTGTAGATGCGGCAGCCTGGTATTTTTTGTACTCTGATAGTCAGTCTGACGGAATCAAAGTGTAATCCACGATACGAAATAGATTACCAGCGGTATGGTGACGCAGGCGATACCGATGAAGTCGATGTAGATACCGGTATGTATCATCTTCGTAATCGGGATATAGCCGGAGGCATAGACGATGGCATTCGGCGGGGTCGAGACTGGGAGCATGAAGCCGAGCGAGGCCGAGAGGGCGATGCCGACGGCTACAGGTATCGGGCTCAGGCCGGCCGAGATGGCTACGGTGATGGCGAGCGGGCCGATCATGTTCGTAGCGGCCGTATGGCTCGTGAGCTCGGAGAGCAGCAGGGCCATGACGGAGAATACGGCAACCATGACGATCTGGCTGGGCTCGCCGCCGGTGGCGGTGACGATGCGGTCGCCGATCCAGTTCGAGAGGCCGGTCTTGTACATCATGCCGCCCATGGCGAGACCGCCGCCGAACAGTATGAGCGTGCCCCATTCGATGCCTTTGACGGCTTCATCCCAGCGCAGCGTGAACTGACGACGCTCGAAGTTTATCGGCAGCAGGAACAGCAGCAGGGCACCAGCCATGGCTGCGACGGCTTCCGGGAACAGCGTGTTGTACATCTTGAGCTCCGGAGCCGTGCTGCCCAGGGCAATCGATAGGAAGCCCGGCGTGACCCAGAGAATGACGGAGACGAGGAAGCAGATGAGCGTGTTCTTCTGAGCACGGCTCCAGCTGCCCAGCTCCGCGAGCTTTTTCTGGATGAATGTCTCGGCGCCATCGATACGGTCGACGTCAGCTGGGAACATGTGGCTCAGCACGAGATAGGCGATGATGAAATACAGGACCATGGCGATGAAGCCCCAGGTCATCCACTGGAAGAACGATATATGGATATCGCACATGGTATCGAGGAAACCGAGCATGATGAGGTTCGGCGGGGTGCCGATCGGAGTCAGGACACCGCCGATGGAGCACGAGTAGGCCGTCATGAGCATGAGGCCGGTCGCGTATTTGTACTCGTGCAGATCGATCTCGCGCCCGTTGGCAGCGAACATTTCCTTGATCGACGTCAGCAGGCCGAGGCAGATGGGGAACATCATCGCAGCCGTGGCCGTGTTGCTGACCCAGCCGGAGCAGAGGGCAGCCGCGAGGCCGACGGCGAGGAATATGCGTTTCGGACTCGAGCCGACCCATTTGCGCGAGAGCAGCCAGTAGGCAAAGCGCTTATCGAGGCCATGCTTCATCATGGCTGTAGCTAGTATGAATCCGCCCATGAACAGGAATATCATGGGATTGGCAAAGGCGGCAAAGGCAACGCCGACCTTCACCACGCCGGTGATGACGGCCAGTGTCGGGCCGATGAGCGAGGTGACAGGGATGGGTACTGGCTCCGTGATCCACCAGATGGCTACCAGTACCATGATAGCGAGCAGTTTGTGAGCTTCGACAGTCAGATCGCTGAACGGTGTCATGTAGGTGATGATGGCGAGCAGCGGACCACCATAAAGGCCGATGGTTCGTCGCTTGCGGTCAAAGGCTTGTTCGGCTTTTTTCACGGCAAGTGCTTCTGCATTCATCTTGTCCAAAATAAATCCCCTCCTTTTTCCTGGCTGGCACACGAAGTGTCCATGCAATAGTTCCATAATCCATTATAGTTATATGATAAGGAAATTTCACACATTTTGCAATAGACGAATGGAAGAAAGTTCATTCAATTTAGTTATGATTTGTCGGCATTTTGTTCGCCTTCTGATGCAGCTTTGCCAATCAGTCTGTCATCGTAGGTGTTTCGCGAAAGAGCCGGTGCATTTGACTTTTTCCAGGCTGGGTGATATAATTACTGAACCCGGGGATGTAAAGGTTTCGACGGGGATATATGCTTCATGGATAGCGAGCCGGGGGGTCATCATCCCGTTAGTAAGGTGAAAACTTTTATTTAAATATAAAAGCTAACGAAGACTACGCTCTGGCTGCTTAACGCCAGCCCCTGTACAGCTGCTGCCCACACGGCGGTATAAGGGGTAAGCTGTGGGATACCTGATAGTCAATTCTCGGAGACTTGACTGGGAACTCTTATCGAGATAGGTGCTGAACCGTTTGTCTGTTGATGGTGAGGCACTGAAATCTAACAACAGACTGTGCTCGAAGAAGTCTGTGGGACAGTATTTTCGGACAGGAGTTCGATTCTCCTCATCTCCACCATTTGAGCTTTTGATCGGCCTCCAGGCATTTGCCCTGGGGGCCTTTTTGTGTGCTCGTGCAGAGAGCTGGTGTCGCCACTGATGGTAGGCTGGTTTTTGTGCCTGAAGCTTACTTGCATTTTTGGTCGGGAAGTTGGATAATATTGTTTTAGAGAAATGATTCGGCGCGGCTCTGGAGGGATTTGATGAAGCGTACGTTGACTATGGCCTTGATGGTCCTGGGACTGCTGATGGTGATGGTGGCTCCGGCCATGGCAGCTGATTTCGCGGAGCGGGCGGCTGATCTGACCGAGATCACGGGTGTGCGCGTCAGCACGCACGATAACAAGACGCGCATCGTCTTCGATGCGGCGAAGCCGGTCCATTATAAGACGTTTGCTCTGACGAATCCTGACCGCGTGGTGGTCGATATCGCAGATGCCTGGCTGTCGCCGAAAGTAAAGGTACCGGCCGTAGATAACATGTTCATAGCCGGGCTCCGTGCCGCCCAGCATGATCCCTCGACGGTGCGCATCGTGGTCGAGAACAAGGTCGGGCGGAATAATTATAAGGTCTTCAGCCTCAAGGGCGGAACCGCGGCCGGACGCCTCGTGCTTGATTTCGGCGATATAGGACCGAGCACGGAAGGGGCGGCCATAGCTACCAAGGGGGCCAAGGGCACAACGGGAGCGTCTGTCACCAAGCCGGTCAGCCAGCCGGCCCAGACCAAGCCGCAGACGGAGACGCCTAAGGCTAAGCCGCAAACAACCACCCAGCAGAAGTCTGACGCACAGAAACAGGCGGAGGCCCGGAAGAAGGCTGAGGCACAGAAGCAGGCCGAAGCGAAGAAACAGGCCGAGGCGCAGAAAAAGGCGGAAGAGATGCGGAAGGCCAAGGAAGCCAGCAAACCAGCGGAGGAAGCTGCCCAGGGGACAACGGATAACAACCAGGGCAGTACGACGGATGACGGCCTGGCAGAGATCACCGGCCTGCGCGGCCGCCGCATCACGATCGATGCTGGTCATGGCGGCAATGATGCCGGCGCCATAGGCCCGACCGGCGTCACGGAGAAGAGTGTGACGCTGCGTGTGGCCAAGGAGGTCGAGCGCCTGCTCATCGCCGAGGGGGCCACGGTGTTCATGACGCGCACGACGGATACCGAGGTCTCGCCGAAAGGGGCCAATGCTACCGATATCGAGGAACTGCAGGCCCGCTGTGATGTAGCGAACAACAACAACTCGGATGTCTTCGTCTCCATACATATGGATTCCTATAGCGGCAAAGAGGCGCATGGCACGACCGGCTACTATTATTCGCTGGGCAGCCAGCGGTCGCGCGAGCTGGCGGATAAGATACGCTCCGATGTCATCGACCAGATCGGGACGCAGAGCCGCGGGACGCAGAGCTGCAATTTCTACGTCGTGAAGCATACCGATATGCCGGCTACGCTCATCGAGGTAGCGTTCATATCGAATCCGACGGAGGAGAAACTCATGGACAGCGAGGATGGTATCCACAAAGCCGCGCAGGGCATCGTGGACGGCATCGCGGATTTTTTCGGTTGAGAAAATCAAGGGGCTGAGAAAAATGCTAAAGCATTTTTCTCAGCCCCTTCGTACTCATAATAAAAAAGTCAGCACCAGTGGTGCTGACCTGTATGCCCTATACAGCTGGCGGCTGGAGCCGCTGGCTGATTACTTGTTCAGAGCGTTGACTTTGCGAGCGAGACGCGACTTCTTGCGAGCAGCTGCGTTGCGCTGATAAACGTGGTTGGCAGCAGCCTGGTCGATGGTCTTGCAAGCAAGGTTCAGGAGGGATTTTGCCTCGTCGGCATTACCTGCCTCTACAGCGTCGAGAACGCGACGGCTGGCCGTGCGAACGCGAGATTTCTCAGCAGCGTTCTTGGCATGGCGCTTAGCGTCGGATTTCACGCTGAGTATCGATGCTTTGATGTTCGGCATAAATTTCACCCCCCTTTTACCCGTAATTTCGGTTCAATACTTAGCTATTCTAGCATGCTTGCGAGGAAAAAGCAACAAGAAAATCAGTAAAATCACGCAGACTGGCATATTTATTGCAGGAAAACCCTGCCAGGTGTTATAATAATAGCCACATATAGCAATAGGCGAAAGGAAAATGAGCATGGAGAATAAATACATCCGTAATTTCTCGATTATCGCCCATATCGATCACGGCAAATCGACGATCGCGGATCGTTTGATAGAGCGCACGGGGACGCTGTCGGAGCGCGAGATGGAGGACCAGGTCCTCGATAATATGGATCTCGAGCGTGAGCGCGGCATCACGATCAAGGCCCAGACCGTGCGCCTGAACTACAAGGCGCAGGACGGTCATGAATATCAGCTCAACCTCATCGACACTCCGGGCCACGTCGATTTCAACTACGAGGTGTCGCGCAGTCTGGCCGCCTGCGAGGGGGCGCTGCTCGTCGTCGATGCGGCACAGGGCGTCGAGGCCCAGACGCTGGCCAATGTCTATCTGGCACTGGAGCATGACCTCGAGATCATACCGGTCATCAATAAGATCGACCTGCCGAGCGCTGATCCGGAACGGGTGAAAAAGGAGATCGAGGATGTCATCGGCCTCGATACATCGAATGCGATTCTGTGCTCGGCGAAGACGGGCCAGGGCATCGATGATATCCTCGCGGCGATCGTCGACTACATACCGGCCCCGGAGGGCGAGGAGAATGCACCGCTGCGGGCTCTGATATTCGACTCTTATTTTGACTCCTATAAGGGTGTCATCGCGCACATCCGCGTCAAGGAAGGCCATATAAAGAAGGGCATGAAGCTGAAGATGATGGCCACTGGCAAGGAGTTCGAGGTCACGGATGTGGGCTGCTTCCGGCCACAGCCGGTCGATCTGGGACGGCTCGATGACGGCGAGGTCGGCTTCATCGCGGGTAGCCTGAAGGATGTGCGCGATGTGCGTGTGGGTGATACGGTCACGACGGCCGACCATCCGGCTGCCGAGCCGCTGCCCGGCTACCGCGGCGTGAATCCGATGGTGTTCTGCGGCCTTTATCCGGTGGACAGCGCGGACTATGACAATCTGAAGGATGCGCTGGAAAAGCTGCAGCTCAATGATGCGGCGCTCGTGTTCGAGCCGGAGACGTCCGTGGCGCTGGGCTTCGGCTTCCGCTGCGGCTTCCTCGGACTGCTGCATATGGACGTGGTGCAGGAGCGCCTGGAGCGTGAATATCATCTGAAGCTGATAACGACGGCCCCGACGGTCATCTACAAGGTATACAAGACGAACGGCGAAGTGCTGGAGGTCAGCAATCCGTCTGACCTGCCGCCGGCTACGGAGATCGAGCATATGGAGGAGCCGTATGTCGAGGCCAAGGTCATCGTGCCGAGCGATTATGTCGGCGCGGTCATGGAGATATCGCAGGACAAGCGTGGCGAGTTCAAGACGATGGATTATCTCGATACGAATCGCGTGCTGATCACCTACGCGATACCGCTGAATGAGATCATATACGACTACTTCGACCGGCTGAAGTCAGCGACGCGCGGCTATGCGTCGCTCGACTATTCGCTCGCTGGCTACCGGCAGTCGCGCCTCGTGAAGGTGGATATCCTGCTGAACGGCGAGCCAGTCGATGCGCTGTCGTCCATCGTCCATGCGGACCGTGCGGCGGCACGCGGCCGCCAGCTGGCGGCGAAGCTCAAGGAGATCATCCCGCAGCAGATGTTCGAGATACCGATCCAGGCGGCCATCGGGTCGAAAATCATAGCGCGTGAGAACGTGCGGGCCCGCCGCAAGGACGTGCTCGCGAAATGCTACGGCGGCGATATATCGCGCAAGCGCAAGCTGCTCGAGAAGCAGAAGGAAGGCAAGAAGCGCATGAAGGCGGTCGGCAGCGTCGAGGTGCCGCAGGAGGCTTTCATGGCGATACTGAAGATAGACTGATGGAGAATAATATACAGGTTGATGATGCCCCACGTCCGTGGGGCATTTATGTGCATATACCGTTCTGCCGGCAGAAATGCTACTACTGTGATTTCGCCTCGTGGGCGGGGCGGGAGCACTACATGACGGACTATACCGCGGCGCTGCTGCAGGAGCTGTACCGCCGTGGTGCGCGCTATGCGGCGCGCTGGGGGCGACCGGCTACCATGTACATAGGCGGCGGGACGCCGACTGCGCTGCCTCGCGAGCAGCTGCTCGCCATAGTGACCGCCCTGCAGGGAGTTGGTGCAGCAGGAAAAACGGCGGCACTAACTCCCTGCAGAGCGGGGGCCGCAGACGGTCATGCATCAGGGCCGCAGGGACTGTCCTCGGATCTGCCGCTCGAGTTCACGGTCGAGGCCAATCCGGGGACGGTCGATGAGGCGTATCTCGCGGCACTGCGGCGCGCTGGGGTCAACCGGCTGAGCTTCGGTGTGCAGAGCTTTGATGACCGGTTGCTGCGGCGCATAGGCCGCATCCATACGGCGGCTCAGGCGCGGGCCAGTTTTGCGGCGGCCCGGGCGGCTGGCTTCGATAATATCAGTCTCGACCTCATGTACGGTCTGCCGGGGCAGACGCTGTCCGATCTGCAGTCTTCGGTGGAGCAGGCGCTGGCTCTCGGGCCGGAGCATATCTCGATATACGGTCTGCAGCTCGAGCCGGGGACGGTTTTCGCCCGCCAGCAGGAGCAGGGACGTCTCGAGCTGCCGGATGATGATACGGCCGAGGCGATGTACGACTATATGACGACGGCGCTGCCGCAGGCGGGCTATGAGCGCTATGAGATATCGAATTTCGCCCGTCCGGGACGTGAGAGCCGGCACAATATGTCCTACTGGCAGGATGTGCCTTATCTCGGTATCGGAGCAGCGGCC
>Ga0256404_1005306_pt1 | contig 23020 bp, 15 predicted proteins | sample RumenRJG_01DNA_FD_185990 | JGI IMG/M metagenome (GOLD analysis project Ga0256404, IMG submission 185990) | Bovine rumen microbial communities from Lethbridge, Alberta, Canada - RJG_01 | ecosystem: Host-associated > Mammals > Digestive system > Stomach > Rumen | place: Canada: Alberta | collected... | reverse complement strand
TATGTCTTCCTTTCACCGCCCCTCACGGAAGTCAGCTTTGACAGTCGCTATAGAGTTCACCGGCAACAGGTGCCTCAGGGGAATTGCACCCCAGATGTACAACATGCCCGTCGTACCAAAGAAAAACATCGCATGTTACGCGATGTTTTATTGGCAAATGGTGTCCTGTTAGGGACTCGAACCCTAGACCCACTGATTAAGAGTCAGTTGCTCTACCAACTGAGCTAACAAGACATTAGGAAGGCTAAATCGAAATTTAGCCTTAACTTTTGTTTTTTCTCAGAAATTACTTAATGATTTCTGTAACGTTACCTGCACCAACAGTACGTCCGCCTTCTCTGATGGAGAAACGAGTTCCCTGTTCCAGAGCGATTGGAGCGATTAAGGAAACATGTAAGTTAACATGGTCACCAGGCATAACCATTTCCTTGTCTGCCGGTAACTGGATAACACCAGTAACGTCAGTTGTACGGAAATAGAACTGAGGACGATAGTTGCTGACGAACGGTGTATGACGTCCGCCTTCTTCTTTCGTTAAAACGTAGACCTGTGCGTTGAACTCTGTATGTGGAGTGATGGATCCCGGTTTAACTAAGACCTGACCACGCTGAACCTGGTCACGGTTGATACCACGTAATAATGTACCGATGTTATCACCAGCAATAGCCTGGTCTAATAACTGACGGAACATTTCAATACCAGTAACGACAGTGGACTGTGTTGGTTTGAGACCGACGATTTCAACCTTATCGTTCATATTTAAGACACCACGTTCAACTCTACCTGTAGTAACAGTACCACGGCCAGTAATTGTCATAACGTCTTCAATGCTCATTAAGAACGGTTTATCTGTTTCACGAACTGGATCTGGGATGTATTCATCAACAGCATCCATCAGTTCCATGATGCATGGTACCCATTTCGGATCACCTTCACCGGCTTTTAATGCGGAACCACGGATGACTGGGCAGTTGTCGCCGTCGAAGTCATACTCATTTAATAATTCTCTGACTTCCATTTCGACTAAGTCGATTAATTCTTCATCGTCGACCATGTCGCATTTATTTAAGAATACAACGATGTATGGAACACCAACCTGACGAGCTAATAAGATGTGCTCACGTGTCTGTGGCATTGGTCCATCAGTTGCAGCAACGACCAGGATAGCACCGTCCATCTGTGCAGCACCAGTGATCATGTTCTTAACATAGTCAGCGTGCCCCGGGCAGTCAACGTGTGCATAGTGACGTTTTTTAGTAGAATATTCTACGTGAGCTGTATTGATCGTGATACCACGAGCTTTTTCTTCCGGTGCGCCGTCGATCTGGTCATAAGCCATTTCTTTGGATAAACCCTGCTGTGCTAAGACCTTAGTGATAGCAGCTGTCAATGTTGTCTTACCATGGTCAACGTGTCCGATAGTACCAATATTGACATGAGTTTTAGATCTGTCAAATTTCTGTTTTGCCATCTTGCAATTTTCCTCCTGAATTTATAAATCTTTTTTGAATCACCGCTATTATTTTAAGATAAATACCAATTAAAATCAATACAAATTGTGATTAATCGTTACTTCTCTTTTTGGCGATTTTTTCAGCAATGTTCTTTGGAACATCACTGTAGTGATCAAAGTGCATCGAATAGTTTGCACGGCCCTGTGTAATGGAACGTAAGTCCGTTGCATAACCAAACATTTCACTTAAAGGTACATGAGCCTTAACGACAACTCGAGTTCCTTCTTCTTCCTGATCCGTGATACGGCCTCTTCTGCTGGAGATATCACCCATGACCGCGCCGAGGTATTCGGACGGTGCCGTGATGTCTACGAGCATGATTGGCTCTAACAGGACCGGATTACATTTCTTGGCTGCTTCTCTTAACGCGAGACTTGCTGCCATCTTGAAGGCCATTTCAGAAGAGTCAACTTCATGATAGGAACCATCAAATAATGTAGCTTTGATGTCGATGATCGGATATCCGGCCATTAAACCGTTGTTTAAGGCAGCTCTTAAACCGTCTTCAACCGGTTTGATGTATTCTCTCGGAACGGATCCGCCGACAACGGCATCCACGAATTCAAAGCCTTTTCCTTCTTCGTTTGGTTCGAAGCGGATCCAGACATCACCGTACTGACCGCGGCCGCCGCTCTGACGTACGAATTTTCCTTCGCATTCTGCAGAGGAACGGATCGTCTCACGGTAAGCAACCTGCGGAGCACCGACGTTTGCTTCCACTTTGAATTCTCTCTTTAATCTGTCAACAATGATATCCAGGTGTAATTCACCCATACCACTGATGATCAGCTGACCTGTTTCTTCATCGGTATATGCCTTGAATGTCGGGTCTTCTTCTGCCAGTTTCTGCAGAGCAGCATCCATCTTATCGGCGTCGTTCTTGCTCTTCGGCTCGATAGCGACGGAGATAACCGGTTCCGGGAAGACCATGGATTCCAGAATAATCGGTGCTTTTTCATCGCAGAGCGTATCCCCTGTTGTTGTATTCTTTAAGCCTACAACAGCAGCGATATCACCGGCGTGAACTTCATCGATATCCTGACGGTGGTTGGCATGCATCTTGACTAAACGTCCGAAACGTTCCTTCTGGCCTTTGGAGGCATTCAGAACATAGGATCCTGCCGTTGCCGTACCGGAATAAACTCTGAAGTATGTCAGTTTTCCGACAAACGGGTCTGTCATAACTTTGAAAGCCAGAGCGCTGAACGGTTCATCGTCACTTGCATGACGTACGCCTTCTTCATCTCCGATCTTTCCCTTGATGCTTGGAACATCCAGCGGACTCGGTAAATAGTCCACGACTGCATCCAGCATGGCGACTACGCCTTTGTTTTTGTATGCGGCACCGCACATAACCGGGAAGAACTCAGCGCTGCAGACACCCTTACGGATCGCACGCTTGATTTCTTCAACCGTCAGTTCCTCTCCTTCGAGGACTTTCATCATGACATCATCGTCATAATCAGCGATTGCTTCGCATAATTTTTCACGATATTCTTCCACCTGATCAGCGTATTCATCCGGATAACCATCAGTGATGGTATCTGTTCTGCCCAGCTGATCTGTGAACATATGTGTTTTCTTTTCAATAATGTCAATAAAACCATCAAAGTGAGCTTCCGCTCCAATTGGAATCTGGATCGTTGCGGCTTTCGCTCCCAGTTTATGTCCTAAAGAATTCAGAGACATAAAATAGTCTGCGCCAGTTGCATCCATTTTATTGACAAAGACAATACGCGGAACATGGTATGTTGTTGCCTGGTTCCACACTGTCTCAGTTTGTGGTTCGACGCCACTCTTTGCGTCCAAAACCGCTACTGCACCGTCTAAGACTCTTAATGAACGCTCTACCTCGACTGTAAAGTCAACGTGCCCTGGCGTATCAATAATGTTAATACGGCAACCTTTCCACTGGGCTGTAGTTGCCGCGGAGGTAATGGTGATACCTCTTTCCTGTTCCTGAGCCATCCAGTCCATGGTGGCTGCACCGTCATGTGTTTCACCCATTTTGTGAGTTCTGCCGGTGTAGAACAGAATTCTTTCGGTAGTAGTGGTTTTGCCCGCGTCGATATGGGCCATGATACCAATATTTCTTGTATTAGCTAAACTAAATTCACGTGCCATAGCGGACACTCCTTTCTAGAACCGTAAAGATTACCAACGATAGTGAGCAAACGCCTTGTTTGCATCTGCCATACGATGTGTATCTTCTTTTTTCTTAACAGAAGCACCGGCACCGTTAGAGGCGTCGATGATTTCAGCGGCCAGTCTCTGTTCCATAGTCTTTTCACCTCTGAGGCGGCTATAGTTGACTAACCATCTTAAACCTAATGTTAATCTTCTTTCCTTAGAAACTTCAACCGGGACCTGGTAGTTGGAACCACCAACTCTGCGGGCTTTCAGCTCTAACATTGGCATGACATTTTCCAAAGCCTGTTCAAAGACTTCCATCGGCTGTTTGCCGGTCTTTTCTTCGACGATGTCAAATGCGTTGTATAAGATCTCCTGAGCGACGCCACGCTTGCCGTCGATCATGATCTTGTTGATTAAGCGAGTTACCAATTTTGAATTGTAAATTGGATCTGGCAAAACGTCACGTTTTGCAATATAACCTTTTCTTGGCATTTACTTTTTCTTCCTTTCTGATCGATTAAGCTTTCTTAGCGCCGTATCTGGAACGGGCCTGTTTGCGTCCGTCAACACCGGCACAGTCTAATGTACCACGAATGATGTGATAACGAACACCTGGTAAGTCTTTAACACGTCCGCCACGGATCATGACGACACTGTGTTCCTGTAAGTTGTGGCCGATACCCGGGATGTAAGCAGTAACTTCCATGCCGTTGCTTAAACGGACACGGGCGTATTTTCTTAATGCGGAGTTCGGTTTCTTCGGTGTCATAGTGCCAACACGAGTGCAGACCCCACGTTTCTGTGGAGAAGATAAATCAGTGGCTCTCCGTTTTAAAGAGTTGTATCCTTTATTTAAAGCTGGAGATTTGGATTTCCAGTTTTTTTCTGTACGACCCTTACGAACTAATTGGTTAATTGTAGGCATTTTAATATTTCTCCTTTCTTGCACACATTTCCTGGTGTGCCACATCGTTTCCTTAATAATGGTTTCCACAATTGCGGAAACCATTTAACATAAGCGTTATTATTTTAATATTTCACTATGGGAATGTCAACACTTTTTTTCATTTGTTTTCAGGGATTCTCCAAAGCGGATTTTTCCCCTTGACACGCCTTCCCTATTATAGAAAAAAACGGCATAAAAAGCTATACTTATACATAGACAGGAGAAACTTATGATCATTGGTGACTGGTATCTGACACTGCCGAGTAAACTGGAAAGCCTTGCTCCCCTGAGCATTTCCTATGCCGCTTTTCTTTTGGCAGCTTTTTTCCTTTGCCGCATCTTCTCTGCCAGACTCCGTCCGCCGGTTCTGATCATTGCCAACTGCTTCTTCCTGTACAATTTTTCTTTGGAGCACTTAAAATACGCGCTGGTTCTCAGCGGGATCGGATATCTTCTTTCTTTGCTCATCAAACGTACTCACCGCAAGGAATTCCTCTATTTATCTATATTATTATATATAGGCATTCTGAGTTATCTGAAACTGCCTGCGCTTTTCCAGCATGACCATCTGCTGCCGCTCGGCATCAGTTTCTATACCTTTAAGATTTTATCCTATCTGATTGATCTTTTCCGTAACACTACGGAAGGAACCTACAATCCGCTGTACTATTTCAGCTATGTTCTCTTTTTCCCCTGCATCACGGCCGGGCCGATCCACCGTTTCGACGGCTTCTATCAGGTCATTCGCAGCACGCAGACATTTGACTACAAAGATGCGAAAAACGGCGGCTTCCGCGTGATCCTGGGCATTTACGAAAAGATCGTTTTCTGTGATTATATCGCCTCCGTCAGCGAGAAAGCCATGTCTGCGGAACTTTCCGGCTGGAATACCCTGCTGGGCATCCTGCTGTACTCCTTTGCCATCTATCTGGACTTTGATTCCTATTCCAATATTGCCCTGGGCTCCGCCCGTCTTTTGGGCTTCCGTTTGGAAGAGAACTTCCAGACACCGTATCTTGCCAAAAGCCTGAAGGATTTCTGGCGCAGATGGCACATCTCCCTTTCCTCCTTCTTCCGGGATTATCTTTATATTCCGCTCGGCGGAAACCGGAAAGGAAAGCTGATCCAATACCGCAACCTGCTGATCGTCTTTGCTGTCTCGGGCGTATGGCACGGCTTCGCGTGGCATTATCTGCTCTGGGGACTGTTACACGGTCTTCTTCTCATCATCGAAGATGTACTCTTCGGCAAACTGTTAAAAAAGAACAGCATCCTGCTCACTCTGATCGGAATCCCTGTTACCTTTACCGTTGTCTCATTCTTATGGCTGCCGTTCCGCATGGAAAACATGACGGAAGTTTTCGCCGTACTGAAACGGCTCAGTATCGCGCAAAACTTCAGTTATGAAGCCATCGGCATGACGCTGAACGAAGCTTACTGGCTTCTGGCGGTGACTGTCATCGTGATCCTCTGTGACCTTTTGCGTTACAGAAGAAATCTTATCGAGGACTATTCCCGCCTGTACTTCCCGCTTCGCTGGATCGGCTATGCCGTACTGGTGATCACATTTTTGATTTTCGGCATGTACGGCGGATCCTTTGAGGCTTCGGACTTTATTTATCAATTCTTCTGATTATGAAACGCATCCTGACTTTCTTTGGAAACATCCTGCAGATCGTTATCAAGCTGGCACTTGCCGTTGTGCTGGTCTTTTCGTCATTCACGTATCTGAACAAAGTCTTCTACAATAAGGATGTCTACCGGGCGGAGGACTTCCGCTCCCTGCCAGAGAACTGTCTCGATGTGCTGGTTTTGGGTTCTTCCCATGCCCAGTATTCCTTCAACCCAGCCTTCTTCTATGAAGAAACGGGTCTTTATTCCTACGTGCTCGGATCTTCCTGCCAGCCGTTTAAAGTCAGCTATCAGATGCTGAAGGAAGGCTTAAAGACGCAGAGTCCGAAAACGGTCATCCTGGAAGTCTACACCGCTTTGCCGCTGCGCTCCATCTGTGAAGGTGACAGCTGCTATGTCCGGGCGGAATACGAGATGACGGGAGAGGAAAAATACGAGACGATCAACTACCTTCCGGAAGAAAAAGCCGCCCAGTACCGCAACGACTTCGTCAACTACCATAATGACTGGCGGACGCTCAAAGACTGGAAAGAACTGCTGCCAGGCCATGTCTTTGCGCCAAAAGAGGAAGGCATTCAGTATACGACCTTCGGCTATGTCTACAACGAGCCGGCATGGGACTACACCAATTTCTGGCTCCCTGCCACTTATCTGAATGCTCCGGAAGCGGAATTACGGGAAGAGGATCTCACGGCATTAAACGACATTCTCACCCTCTGCAACGAAAAAGGGATTCAGCTGTATCTCTATAAGACCCCGATGGATCAGATGGACGATGTCAACTACGGCTACCTCAAAAAGGTGTTTGCCTGGGCGGAAGAAAACGGCGTGGATTACTGTAACTTCCTAAAGGAAGCGGCGGGTCTGGAGTACTTCATGAACATCCATTCCGATTCCTACCATCCTTATATTAACGGAGCCGCCATTATCACCCATGAGCTGGCCAACCGCATCACGGCACCTTCCTACGCCTATGCGCATGCGGAGAACGCCGAGCTCACGCAGCTCTACCACGAGATCGAACAGGGCTACACCGTCCGCTATCTGCCGTATGAAGTCAGCCCGTTCAAGGTGCTCTTACGCTATCAGAACACCAGCGGCTACGTCATTCTCCATTATCTGAAGACGGAAAGCGAACCGCTGGACGAGCTGAAACAGCCGCTAGATGCCATGGTGCAGAAAGGAATCGACTACACGCAGAACTACTTCGCCCTGATTCATAACGGAGAGCTGGTAACGGATTCCAACAGTGCAATCGATACGGAAATCAACGGTCATACCCTGCATGTCAGCGCCAATCAGATTTTAATTGACGGCGCAGCGCAGGATGCCTCCGGCCCGTTGACTCTGATGTTTTTAACGGACAAGGCCGATCAATGGTACGCCCACCATCTGGAATACCGCGGCTACACATGGGAATGGGGTTATCACTACTACACCAAAGACTGAGAACATGACAAAAGGGGAGCGGAATATCCGTTCCCCTTTTTTGTGTTGTGTTACAGAATTATTCTTCTGTTTCGATTTCTTCCACTTCCACAGTTTCTTCTGCTTCCATTTCCGGAATCACTTCCACGGCTTCATCCACCGGAAGCGCCTGCTGTTCTTCGTACCTGGCGTTGCGGGCTTCACGTTCGGCCTTCATTTCCGCGGCAAGAGCCAGGATCTTCTTGGTCGTTTCACGTTCTGCCTTGCAGCCGGTACCGGCAGGAATCATCTTACCGATGATAACATTTTCCTTTAAGCCTCTGAGGTGATCAACCTTGCCGTTGATGGCGGCATCCGTTAATACCTTTGTTGTTTCCTGGAAGGAAGCAGCACTTAAGAAGGAATCTGTTTCAACAGCAGCCTTGGAGATACCGAGCATGATGGCACCGAATGTTGCCGGGCGTTTGCCCTGCATTAACATGTCACGGTTGATGTTGGTGATGTTGGCCAGAGAGATGGTAATACCACTGCTCAGATCCGTATCACCCGGATCGACCACGACAACCTTACGCAGCATCTGACGGATCATGACTTCGATATGTTTGTCGTTGATACCGATACCCTGAGTGCTGTAAACCTTCTGGACTTCCTTTAAGATATAGTCCTGGGCAGCACGGACACCGGCAACTTCCAGCAGTTCCTTCGGTGCGATCTGACCTTCTGTCAGTTCTTCACCGGCCTTGACATAGTCGCCGACCTTTAAGTCGAAGCGGATTGCCTGGGCATGGTCTGCCTTGTGTTCGATGGATTCGTTGGCATTGGCAACCACGATCTTGGTACCGTTGCCGTTTTCGTTCTCTTCAATGGAGACGACTTCACCATCGATCTTGCTGATGACGGACACTCTCTTCGGAACACGTGCTTCGAACAGTTCTTCAACACGCGGTAAACCCTGTGTGATATCGCTGCCGCCGGCAACACCGCCGGTATGGAAGTTACGCATTGTCAGCTGAGTACCCGGTTCACCGATGGACTGTGCAGCCATAATACCGACAGCCTCACCGATTTCAACGATATTGCCTGTGGCGATGTTACGTCCATAGCACTTCTTACAGATACCGTACTGGGATTCGCAGCAGAGAACGTCTCTGATGTAAACCTGTTCAATACCTGCATTGACGATTCTGTGGGCGATGTCTTCATCGATGAATTCGTCGCTGGCAATAATCAGCTCGTTGGTATTCGGATCGTAGATGTCTTCTTTCGAATAACGTCCTACGATACGGTCAAATAAGGATTCGATGACCGAGTTTTCTCTCTCGTTCATGATTGTCTTGGCTAAGTATGCTCTGTCTGTACCGCAGTCTTCTTCAATGATGATAACATCCTGAGCAACGTCAACCAGACGTCTTGTTAAGTAACCGGATTCTGCTGTCTTTAAGGCAGTATCCGTTAAACCTTTACGGACACCGTGAGTGGAAATAAAGAATTCGCTCACGTTCAGACCTTCACGGAAGCAGGAGTAGATCGGAACCTCGATAATGGAGGACTGATAACCCTTCTTGCTCTTGGACTGTGTCGGTTTCCCCATTAAGCCTCGCATACCGGCCAGCTGAGTGATCTGGGATGCGTTACCACGGGCTCCGGAGACCGCCATCATGTTGATGGTGTTCTTTCTCGGCATGTTGTCCATTAATTCCTGACCGATCTGGTTCTTGATGTCAGTCCAGACTGCATTCAGATGTCTTTCCCATTCCGGTGCAGTCAGTTTACCACGGTTGTATAACCGCTTTAACGTATTGGCCTTGGCCTTGCCTTCTTCCACCAGAGCGTATTTGCTCTTTTCCACGTTGATGTCGCTTAACGCAACCGTCATACCGTATTTTGTGGAATACAGGAAGCCTAAGTCCTTGATCTTATCCAGCACTTCAGAAGTGTGCTCGATGTGATAACGGCGGTAAACTTCCGCAACGACAGCTCCCAGGTTCTTTTTCTTCAGGTCACGTAAGACCGGAGTCTTGGCAAAGTATTCCTTGACATCCGTACCCGGTGCCAGGAAGTATTTGTCCGGAGTTCCCTGGAAGTCTTCTGCGAAGGCTTCGTTCAGATAAGGGAAGTCACTCGGGAAGATCTGGTTGAAGATGACCTTACCAACTGATGTGACTAATAAACGTTTGTTCTGCTCTTCCGTAAAGCCGTCCTTATGTAAGGATGCAGCACGGATCGCGATACGGGTGTGAAGATGGACGATACCCTCATCGTAAGCGATGACGACTTCGTTCGGATTCGTGAAGACATGGCCTTCATTGTCACCGAAGACTCTCCAGGCATCGGCAGACTTCTTGTCACCTAATGCTTCCAGCTGATCGGCTTTCTGGTAGAACTCTTCCTTGGTTTCTTCCATGTTCAGATAGAAGTTACCGAGGACCATGTCCTGCTCAGGAGTAACGATCGGCTGACCGCTTGCAGGACCTAAGATGTTGTTGTTACCCAACATCAGTACTTTTGCTTCCGCACATGCTTCTTCGCTTAACGGAACGTGAACAGCCATCTGGTCACCGTCGAAGTCGGCGTTGAATGCCGGACATACCAGCGGATGCAGACGGATGGCACGGCCTTCCACGAGTTTCGGCATGAAGGCCTGGATACCCAGACGGTGCAGCGTCGGAGCACGGTTCAGTAAGACCGGACGGCGTTTGATGATATCTTCCACGATATCCCATACTCTCGGATCCTGTCTGTCAACCAGCTTTTCCGCTGTCTTCGGGTTGGAAGCAATATTGGAATTGACCAGTTCGTTGATAACGAACGGACGGAATAACTGAATCGCCATTTCTCTCGGCAGACCGCACTCATACATCTTGAGGTCCGGTCCGACCGCGATAACGCTACGGCCGGAGAAGTCGACACGTTTTCCTAATAAGTTCTGTCTGAAACGTCCCTGTTTTCCCTTTAAGGAATGGCTCAGGGATTTCAGTGCTCTGCCGCCGGCACCTGTGACCGGTTTGGAACGTCTGCCGTTGTCAATTAAGGCATCGACAGCTTCCTGCAGCATACGCTTTTCGTTCTGGACGATAATGCTCGGAGTTCCCAGTTCCAGTAACTTCTTTAAACGGTTGTTACGGGTGATAACTCTGCGGTATAAATCGTTCAGATCGCTGGTCGCAAAACGACCGCCGTCCAGCTGCAGCATCGGGCGGAGATCCGGTGGTATGACCGGTAAAACCGTCAGTACCATCCATTCCGGTTTGTTGCCGGAGTTGATGAACGCCTCAACTGTTTCCAGACGTTTGATTAATTTCTTTCTCTTGTCGCCCTGGGCATCCTTCAGCTCATCCTTGATGGCCTTGTGTTCTTTTTCCAGGTCAACATGTTCCAGTAATGTTTTTACCGCTTCTGCACCGGTCTGTGCCTTGAAGGCGTTGGAACCGTAGATGGCAGTATTTTCACGGTATTCTCTTTCGGAAAGGATCTGCTTGTATTCCAGACTGGTTTCTCCCGGATCGGTGACAACCCAGCTGACGAAGTAGACAACTTCTTCCAGAGCTTTCGGAGTGATATTCAGAAGCAGGCTCATACGGCTCGGAATGCCTCTTAAATACCAGATGTGGGCAACAGGTGCCGCTAAGGCAATGTGACCCATTCTTTCACGACGTACGGAGGATTTTGTAACTTCAACACCGCAGCGGTCGCAAATCACTCCCTGATAACGGATCTTCTTATATTTTCCGCAATAACATTCCCAGTCCTTGGTCGGACCGAAAATTCTTTCGCAGAATAAGCCGTCTCTTTCCGGTTTCTGAGAACGGTAGTTGATTGTTTCCGGTTTCTTTACTTCACCGTGAGACCATTCGAGGATTCTCTCAGGAGAAGCAAGTCCAATTTTCATTGACGCAAACTGATTTACACTCATCTTTTCCCATCCTCCTATTCTGCATAATCGCTGGATTCATCGTCTCCGAAGCCAACAATCGTTTCCGGTAAGTCATCTTCCATTTCCGCAACATATTCCTGTGCGGCCGGGAGACTTGCCGTGCTTTCCGTTTCAACGGCATCCTTGATTTCTTCCTGTTCCATCTTCTTCATGTCGATTTCATTGCCTTCTTCGTCATAGAGACGGACATCCAATGCCAACGCCTGAAGTTCATGTTTCAGAACACGGAAGGATTCCGGGACACCCGGTTCCGGAATGTCTTTTCCCTTGATGATAGCTTCATAAGTCTTGGTACGACCTGTGATATCATCGGATTTGATTGTCAGGATTTCTCCTAATGTATAAGCTGCACCGTATGCTTCCAGAGCCCAGACTTCCATTTCCCCGAATCTCTGGCCGCCGTTCTGAGCTTTACCGCCCAAAGGCTGCTGAGTGACGAGGGAGTAAGGACCCGTGGCACGGGCATGCAGTTTATCGTCGACCATGTGAGCCAGTTTGATCATGTACATGACACCGACAGAAATTCTGTCATCAAACGGTTCGCCTGTCTTTCCGTCATAGAGGACCATCTTGCCGTCCGGGGAGTTATTGGCTTCTTTCATGATGTCCATTAATTCATCATTGGAGATACCGTCAAAAACCGGAGTGGAATACTTCACACCCAGTTTTCTGGCAGCCCAGCCCAACGTGACTTCCAGGATCTGACCGATGTTCATACGGGACGGAACACCGAACGGGTTCAGGACGATATCGATTGGCGTACCATCCTGCATGTACGGCATGTCTTCGACCGGTAAAATACGGGAAATAACACCCTTGTTACCGTGACGGCCGGCCATCTTGTCACCTTCGGAGATCTTACGTTTCTGGACGATGTAGACCTTAACGATTTCATTGACTCCAGGAGGCAGTTCATAGCCGTCTTCTCTCTTGAAGAAGCGGACCATCTGGACAATACCGGCACCGCCGTGCGGAACCTTCAGGGAGTTGTCACGTACTTCACGGGACTTTTCACCGAAGATTGCCAGTAATAATTTTTCTTCCGGACTGATTTCACTCTGTCCTTTCGGAGTTACCTTACCGACTAAGATATCCCCTTCCTTAACTTCGGCACCGACCATGACAACACCGCGGGCGTTGAGGTGGCGGCAGGAGTTCTCGGAGACGTTTGGAATGTCTCTTGTGATTTCCTCAGGGCCTAATTTTGTTTCACGGACTTCCGTTTCATATTCTTCAATATGGATGGAAGTGTAAACATCTTCCTTGACTAAACGCTCACTTAAAATGATGGCGTCTTCGTAGGAATAACCGTACCACGGCATGTAAGCAACGACAACGTTCTGACCTAATGCCAGCTCGCCGTTTTCCATGGACGGACCATCCGCGATAACATCGCCTACGTCGACCTGTTCGCCGCGCGTGACGATCGGATGCTGGTTGATGCATGTTCCGCTGTTGCTTCTTCTGAATTTTGCCAGATCGTATTCTCTGGATCCGTCTTCGCCTTCGATGACAATGCGGGAAGCGTCAACATAAGTGACGATACCGCTGTTCTTGGCGATCACACCGCTTCCGGAGTCTTTGGCAACACGGTATTCAATACCGGTACCGACCATCGGAGAATGCGGACGTAAAAGCGGAATGGCCTGACGCTGCATGTTCGCACCCATTAAGGCACGGGAAGCGTCGTCGTTTTCCAGGAACGGGATACAGGCTGTTGCGGCGGAAACGATCTGTTTCGGAGAAACGTCGGCTAATTCCACGTCTTCTCTCTTGGCCATGATCGTTTCACCCTTCTTACGGGCAACAACTTCATCGTTGGTTAAATATCCGTCATGAACTTCGTTCGCCTGAGCGATGATGTAATCGAGTTCGTCATCGGCAGAGAGATAAACGACTTCTTCGGATACGTAACCGTTTTTTACCTTACGGTAAGGTGTCTGAATAAATCCGTATTCATTCACCCTCGCATATGTTGTTAAGTTGGAGATCAAGCCGATGTTCGGACCTTCCGGTGTTTCAATCGGGCAGATTCTTCCATAGTGAGTGGAGTGAACGTCACGGACTTCGTAGGAAGCACGTTCTCTTGTCAGACCACCCGGACCTAAAGCACTGATACGGCGCTTGTTGGTCAATTCGGCCAACGGGTTGACCTGGTCCATAAACTGAGACAGCTGAGAAGAAGAGAAGAACTCTTTGATTGCTGCCGTCAATGGACGGATGTTGGTCAGAGTCTTCGGTGTTAAGGTGGAAACTTCACTGATGGACATTCTTTCCTTAACGGCACGTTCCATACGGCTTAAACCGATACGGAACTGGTTCTGAATCAGTTCTCCGACCGTGCGGATACGACGGTTGCCTAACATATCGATATCATCGACGTCGCCGACTGTATCCAGCATGTTTAATAAGTAGGAATAAGAAGCGTACATATCGGAAATCATGACTGTCTTCTTATTGATCAGCGGATCCGTTGCGATGACTTTGATGACATGATCACTGTTGGCAGTTGTGGTGATCTTCATCGTCTGTACAGCAGCACCGATCAGCCAGGCTTGGACCTTTTGGCCATTCTGGACCAGATTGACGATTTCGTTTTCTTCCGCATTGGATAATTTCGCAACCGCATAGTCCGGAATATAACGCATCACGGCAAGTTTGTCATTGACTAAGACATCTTCGCCTTCGCAGAGAACTCTGCCTAAGACGAATAAACGCTGACCGTAGTTCAGTACACTGCGGACGTTTTCCTTAGTCAAATTGACCTTGCGGGATGTGATGGATGCATAAACTGCAACTTCTTCCACTTCTTTTGCGAGGGCTTTGACGTCCTCTTCCGTCAGAACTGTACCCTGTTCCAACGTGATTTTGTTCAACTCAACGTCTTCTGCCAGCACTCTGCCCACTAAAGCGAAGGTGTGAGCTGTCGGAACACTGGCAATGTCCGGATGAGAGAACAGATGGTTGAACGGATATGCTTCGACATGCTGGCCGTTTGCCAGTTCTGCCTTTAAGACATCGCGTTCTTCCCGGTTGATCTTTGTACCGGCTTTGTAGATGACTTTTCCCTTGGCATCCTTAACGTTTTCTGCCAGGTAATAGCCGTCCAGACGGTTGACCAGACCGAGTTTTTTCTTTAATTTATATCTACCTGCCTTGGTTAAGTCATAACGTCTGGCATCAAAGAACTTCGTGTTCATGACGTTGATGGAACCATCTAATGTCGGAACTTCGTCAGATCTCTGGTTTTCGTAGATATTTAATAAAGCTTCGTTGGCTGTTTTGATCTTATCTGCGACCAGTGTATTCGGTAATTCTTCATAGTTTCCGAAGAATGCCGTGTACAGCAGGATATACAGATTCAGATACTCGCGCTGTTCGCCTTCCACTAAGAATTCGGAATTCCCCGTTAAGCCTAAAGCTTCAAGGAACGTTTCCATGGAAGTTGCGTCGAATGCGTCTTCATTCTTTTCATAATTCAAACCGAAACCGATCGCTTTGAAGAGGATCGTGGATAAGATCTTTCTCTTTCTGTCCACGCTCATGTTCACGATTCTGCCCAGGCTTGCCTTCTTGGAATCCGTCATGAATTCCAGCCAAGTGCCGCGGCTCGGGATCAGTTCCGAGTTGTAAACTTCTTTTCCCGTCTTGTCTTCCGTAGTGATTTCATAGTAAGCACCCGGAGAACGGACGATCTGGCTGACGATAACACGTTCGGCACCGTTGATAATGAACGTACCTGTTTCTGTCATCATCGGCATATCGCCGAAATAGACGTCTTCATATTTGGTGATGACTTCACCAGTGGAACTGTCAACAATTTCCAGTTCCATTTTTGCTTTCAGCAAGGATGTATAGTTAGTTTCACGAATTTTGGCTTCGTTGACGCTATACTTCGGTTCAGCAAATTCGTAATCGATAAATTTGAGACGAATGCTGCCACTGTAGTTCGTAATCGGATAAATCTCTTCGAAAACCTCGCGAATTCCTTCGTCTTTAAACCACTGGAACGAATTCGTCTGGATTTCGACTAAATTTGGCAATTCCAGGGTACCGCTGACCTTGGAATAGTCCCGACGACTGGCTTTTTTACCGAGTTTGATCTCTTTGTATGCTTGTTTTTTCTCCATAAAGCCATCCTTTCATTTGAGGAACGACATTGCTGCCGTTTCCCCGATTTGCAGTGTCAATATTAGCATTCCGCTTCGGAAAGTCTATTTTTCCTACAGCGTAGTATGTAATATCCCTTGTCCCGCGTGACAACCTCGCAGTTGCCAAACAGGGTTTCTAGCTTTGTCATTGCGCTTTTCGCGCCTTGTTGTTTACGAATAACGACCCAAAGCGAGCCATTCGGCAAAAGATGCTCACACGCTTCCGTAAAGAAACGGTAGACAACTTCCTTGCCAGCCCGGATCGGGGGATTGGTAATGACGGTGTCAAACATCAGATCTGTCTGGATACCGTCAGAGACGACCGCCGTAACGCTTGCCTGATTCTTATCCTTGTTTTCAAGCGTCAGTTCTACAGCTCTCGGATTGATATCGATTGCTGTAACGTTTATGCCGGTGATTTTTGATGCAACCACCGAAATCAGTCCATAACCGCAGCCGAGGTCCAGAATTCTCTCTTCCGTTCCGTCACGGTGCTTTGCAAAGCTCTCCAGGAGCACTTCGCTGCCGTAATCCGGGCGGTCTTTGGAGAAGACCCCGGCGTCGGTTGTGAATACATAATTAATGCCCAAAAACCGGAAAGGAATTTCTTTCCGGTTATGGTGCATTTCTGTGTTATCGGTAAAATAATGACTCAAGTTATCGCCTCCTTGGCAATAACATCATCCATGCAATTCAATTGTGAAATTACTTAATATCGACAACAGCGCCGGCTTCCATTAATTTCTTCTTAATTTCGTCAGCTTCTTCCGGTTTTACTTTTTCTTTGATTGTTGCCGGTAATTTGTCAACTAAAGCCTTAGCTTCAACTAAGCCCTTGCCAGTGACTTCCTTGACAACCTTGATAACTGCAACTTTAGCCTGTCCAACTTCAGTTAAGATAACATCAACTTCGCTTGGGCCTGCTGCTGCGGCTTCTTCTTCAACAGGTGCTGCAACGCCAGCTGTCGGCATAGCTGCAGTAACGCCGAATTCTTCTTCGATCGCCTTAACTAAGTCGTTAAGTTCGATAATAGTCATTTCCTTTAAGGAAGCAATGATTTCTTCATTTGTTAATTTTGCCATTTTCTTTTCCTCCTAATTAAGCATTTTCAGTGGCTGGTGCATCTTTTTCAGCAATTGCCTTAACAGCACATGCAAATTTGATGACCGGTGATTGTAAGCATCCCAGTAACATAGAGATCATACCCTCTTTGTTCGGTAATGCGGATAAAGTCTTGATCTGATCCTGATCGACGACTTCCTTTTCGACTAAGCCACCCTTAACCACTAATTTCGGATGTTTCTTAGCGAACTTAACCAAGACACGGCTCGGTGCAACGCTGTCGTTACTGATTGCCAGAGCGTTCGGGCCCTTTAAGTAATCAGCTAAGCCACCAAATCCGGCCTGTTCTGCAGCACGTGCACTGATGTTGTTTTTGTAGACCTTTAATTCTACACCTTCAGCTCTCAGAGCGCGGCGCAATTCCGTTACTTCTGCGACTGTTAAGCCACGATATTCAACAACAACACTGGAACCGCAGTTGCTCAGTTTGTCGGTGACTTCGTTGACTAAAGCAATCTTCTGTTGAAGTACTTCCTGGTTCATACCTTTCTACCTCGTTTCTTTCTATGTAACAATATACCTGTTAAATAAAACCCATGCTAATAGACAGCATGGGTTTGAAAGAATTTCATGTTTACTCTCTCTACCTCGGCAACCTGATTAAGCTTAACGCCGTTGCTGTCTATGGTATATTGATAACAACTTTAATAAAATCTGTTTTTAAGAACTAGTCATGATTGACTTTGACAGACGGGCTCATCGTGGAAGAAACTGTGACGTTCTTCATGTACTGACCCTTAACTGCTGCCGGTCTTGCTCTTAAGATGACATCATATAATGCCTTGAAGTTTTCAACTAACTGTTCATCCGTGAAGGATTTCTTACCGATTAAGCAGTTGATGTTGCCTTCTTTGTCGACTCTGTATTCGACTTTACCTTTTTTAACATCGGAAACAGCCTTTGTAAGATCCATTGTAACTGTTCCTGTCTTCGGGTTTGGCATTAAGCCTTTCGGTCCTAAGATACGGCCTAATTTACCAAGTTCACCCATCATGTCCGGTGTAGCGATGATCGTATCGAATCCGAACCATCCGCCTTTGATTTCTTCGAGCATGTCTTTACCGCCGACGAAATCTGCTCCGGCATCTTTTGCTTCCTGTTCTTTGGCACCCTGAGTGATAACTAAGACCTTCGGGGATTTGCCAGTGCCGTTTGGTAAAACCATGGCACCTCTGATCTGCTGATCTGCATGACGCGGGTCAACGTTCAGAGAGAAGTTTACTTCGAAGGAAGCATCGAAATTGCAATAAGTGTTCTTTCTGACTAATGCAATTGCTTCTTCAATTCCGTAGAGAGCCTGTTTGTCATAGGACTGTACGGCTGCTAAATATTTCTTTCCTCTTTTCATATTTAACCTCCTACTTATCCATTCCTTCGACAACAATACCCATGTTACGGGCTGTGCCTTCAATAATACGCATTGCGGCTTCAATGTCATTGGCATTTAAGTCCGGCATTTTGTATTCGGCGATCTTTCTGACATCTTCAGCAGTGATCGTAGCAGCTTTGACCGTATTCGGTGTGCCGCTTGCCTTGCTGATGCCTGCAGCTTTCTTTAACATAACTGCTGCCGGTGTTGTCTTTAAGACGAAATCAAACGATTTGTCCTTGTAGCATGTGATGATAACCGGAACGATATCACCTTTTCTGTCCTTTGTAGCATCGTTGAATGCATTACAGAACTGTGGCATGTTAATGCCTGCGCCAGCTAATGCTGGTCCTGGTCTTGCTCCGCCTGCGACGAACTGGAGCTTGACTACTTTAGCAACCTCTTTCATCAAACGTTCCTCCTTTTCGAACGAGATGCAGCGGTAGACGGCTGTGCTAAGCCTCCCGCGCATAAAAGTACCGCATTTTCGTACGGCCCTTATATAATATTATTTTCCCTGAGCGAAGTCAATACTTTTTTTGCGGAAAACCACGGTTTTTCCATGGGCTTCCGCACTTTTTCAACTCCACCATTATACCCGTGATTTTCCCTCTTCGCAAGGCCTCATTTTCCCCCTTATTCCTTATTAATATATAGGCTTTTTCCCCTCTAAATGAAGCAATTTCCAAAGGCAATTCAAACGGATGAATACTGCTGGAAATATCCTTATTAATATATTAGAATTATGAAGTGCTGAAATCGAGGTATTTATGAAGCGTAACAAGAAGGAAAACATGCTCTTTAAATATATTTGGAAATACCGCTGGCTCTATCTGATCGGAATCGGTATTCTTTTGGTCGTTGACTATCTGAACTTATTCATCCCGCAGTACATCGGGGAAGTGACGGACGGTCTTTCCATGCATACCATGGACCAGACAGGTGTGCTGCATACAGTCTACAAGATCCTTTTGACGGCACTGATTCTGGCTCTGGGGCGTCTGGGCTTCCGCTATTTCATTATCGGAACATCCCGCAAGATCGAACGCTCGCTGCAGAACGAGCTTTTCGCCAAACTGGAAACACTTTCCCAGCGCTATTTCAATGAGAACAAGACCGGAGACCTGATGGCTTACTTCACCAACGATCTGGAAGCGATCCGGGAAGCCACGGGGTGGAGCGTGGTCTCGGCCTTTGACGCCATCGTTCTGACCATGATGTGCCTTTACCGCATGATGGTCTATGTCAACCTGCAGCTGACGCTCTTCACGCTTGTCCCGATGATCTTTGTCGGCTTCTACGGCTACTTCATCTTCAAGGCCTTTGACCAGCACTTCGAAATGAAGCAGGAAGCATTCGCCAAGCTGAGCGATGAGGTGCAGGAAAGCGTTTCTGCCGTCCGCGTGATCAAAGCCTTCACGCAGGAAGAAAAACAGCAGAAGCATTTCGAGGAAGCCAATGAGGCAAACCGTCAGGTTAACCTGAAGCTGGCCCGTCTGCGTTCCTTTGCCTGGCCAATCATGGAAGTTCTGATCGGTGCGGCTTACGTCATCGCCATTCTCTTCGGCGGCTACTACTGCCTGATCGGAGATATCACTCTGGGAAAATTCGTCACCTTCGCCTCCTACGTCGGAACTCTGATCTGGCCGATGCTGGCTTTCGGTGACTGCATCAACACCTTCACCTTAGGCTATGCCGGCATGAAGCGAATCAACAAGGTCTTTGACGAGCCGGTGGAGATCCATGACGATGAAACACCGGATGATGTAACGGAACTCTTGGGCGGTATCCGCTTCGACCATGTCGACTTTAAGTACAGTGCCGATTACGTGGACGCTCTGGAAGATGTCAGCTTTACCATCCAACCGGGCGAAACCTTTGCCATCATGGGAAAGACGGGTGCCGGCAAGAGCACCATCGTCAACCTGATGACGCGTTTATTCGATACGACTGGCGGAAACATCACCTACGACGGTCACGACATCAAAAAGATTCCTTTAAAAGTCTTACGGGAAAACATTGCCTATGTTCCGCAGGATAACTTCCTCTTCTCGGAAAAGCTGGAGCAGAACATCCGCTTCGGCAAGCAGAATGCGACACTGGAAGAAATCATTGAGGCCTGCAAGATTGCGGACATTCACGAGAACATCAAGGACTTCCCGGAGAAATATGACACCATGGTCGGTGAGCGCGGCGTGACCCTTTCCGGCGGTCAGAAGCAGCGTACTTCCATCGCCCGCGCCATCTTAAAAGACAGCCCGATCCTCATCATGGATGACTCTCTGAGTGCCGTGGATACGGATACGGAAGACAACATCCTGCACAACTTAAGAGAAATCCGGGAGAACAAGACGACGGTCATTATTGCCCACCGTGTTTCCACTGTCAAAAATGCCAACCACATCATTTTCCTGGAAGACGGGAAGATCGTTGAGAGCGGCACCTACGACGAGCTGATCGCCTTAAACGGACAGTTTGCCCAGCTGGTACGCAAGCAGCAGCTGGAAAAGCAGCTGGCGGATGAGAGATAGGAAGGAGGAGCTATGAACGGAATTGAAAAAGAACAGGTTATAACCTCCTACAGCGGAAATCTCTACTCCCGCTTGTTCGGCTACATGAAGCCGTATTTAAAGAATTTCTACATTGCACTGGTTCTGGTGCTGTTGGTATCGTTCTTCGGTCTGATTGAACCGATGCTGATCGCCCGCGCCATTGACACCTACATTGAGGGCTACAACCGTCCGTATGCGGTGGTGGAACCAGGTGAGGCGGAAATCGTCTATGACGGTCTCTACCTGACAAAAAACATTGATTTTGAAACAAGCAGTTATGACAGTTATGCCCAGATGGTCAGCTATGACGATACGTACTACCTGATCACGGACATCACAAAAGATGAAGTCTCTTCCCTGCAGGAATTAATGCAGGAAGAACTGATTCCGCAGAGTAAAACGGAAGAAGCCATCACCATTCAGGATGCTGCACGCACCTATGAAGCCGTGAAACTGGACAAGGAAGATCTGAAGCTTCTGCGCTCCACCGACTACAGCGGCGTTAAGGTGATCGCTCTGCTCTATGCCATCGGCCTGTTATTGAATGCCTTATGCAACATCCTGCAGATCCGCATTCTGCAGACGACCGGACAGAACATTATCTACAATATCCGGAACGAGATCTTTGCCCACATTCATTCCCTGCCGCTGCGCTTCTTTGACACGCACCCGGTCGGACAGATCGTGACACGGGTAACCAATGACGTGGAGTCACTGAACCAGATGTACTCCAATGTCATCGTCAACCTCTTCCGTAACACGGTCATGATTCTGGGCTATGCCATCGTCATGTTTGCGATGAATGCCCACCTGGCCTTTATCGCACTGGCAATTATGCCGTTTGTCGTTTTACTGACTTATACCTTTACCAAACTGAGCCGCAGCACCTACCGGGTGATCCGTACCAAGGTCTCGGCCCTGAACACGTTCTTAAGCGAACACATCTCCGGCATGAAGCTCATTCAGATCTTTGCCAGAGAAAAGGAAAAATACGAACAGTTTAAGGAAAGCACGGATGATCTGTACAAGAACCGCATGAAGGAACTGATGATCTTTGCGACCTTCCGTCCGCTCATCAACTTCACTGCCAACCTGGCACTGGCCATCGTTGTCTATAACGGTGCATTGGAAGTCTTAAAGGATACCTTAAGCGTCGGAACACTGTACGTCTTCATCAGCTATATCCGTTCTTTCTTCGATCCGATTCAGGAACTGACGGAACAGTTCAGCACCCTGCAGAATGCCTTTGCGTCTGCCGAGAAGATCTTCACACTGCTGGACGAAAAGAATCCGATTCAGGAAAAAGCCGAACCGACCCTGCTTGGGGAAATCAAAGGAAAGATTGAATTCCGGAATGTCTGGTTTGCCTACGATGAGGAGAACTTCGTTTTGCGCAATGTCTCCTTTGTGATCAATCCGGGAGAAAGAGTCGCCTTCGTCGGTGCCACCGGTGCCGGCAAGTCTTCCATTCTCAATCTGATCGGACGCTACTACGACATTCAGAAAGGTGAGATCCTGATTGACGATGTCAACATCAAAGACCTCTCCCTGAAAGAACTGCGTTCCGCCATCGGACAGGTCCAGCAGGATGTCTTCGTCTTCACCGGCGATATCAAAGGCAATATCCGCTTACTGAGCAGTGAAATCAGCGACGAAGCCATCAGGGAAGCCAGTGAAATGGTCAATGCGGCCAAGTTCATTGAAAAGCTTCCGCAGAAATACGATGAACCGGTCACGGAACGCGGTGCCACGCTCTCCAGCGGTCAGCGCCAGCTGCTCAGCTTCGCCCGTACCATTGCCGTGGATCCGAAGATCCTGGTCATGGATGAGGCAACCGCCAACATCGACACGGAAACGGAACAGCTGATCCAGGAAGCTCTGGAAACGATGATGAACAACCGTACCACCATTATGGTTGCCCACCGTCTGAGCACCATCCAGCATGCCGATAAGATCATTGTCATGCATAAGGGAAAGATCCGTGAGATGGGGAATCATCAGGAACTGCTGAACCAGAACGGCATCTATAAGAAGCTGTATGAACTGCAGCTGTATTCCAACAATTAATTCATTTGTCTTTTTCAGAAAAACGGAATAAACTAAAACTATCAGGAAAAGAGGATAACCGCCATGCAATATATTACTGAAGTCAGCCGTCTCGGAATACTGGACGCCCTTACCAAAAACGTCTACATGATGGACTTTCTGTTCACCATCGTTCTTGTGATCAGTGCAGCC
>Ga0256404_1005305_pt1 | contig 23020 bp, 21 predicted proteins | sample RumenRJG_01DNA_FD_185990 | JGI IMG/M metagenome (GOLD analysis project Ga0256404, IMG submission 185990) | Bovine rumen microbial communities from Lethbridge, Alberta, Canada - RJG_01 | ecosystem: Host-associated > Mammals > Digestive system > Stomach > Rumen | place: Canada: Alberta | collected... | reverse complement strand
TTGAAACCGCCGTGTACCGAACGGTACGCACGGTGGTGTGAGAGGACGGCGGCTAATCACCGCCTCCTACTCGATTTTTTCTAAAGGTTCGTGCGGCAGATATGCGGCAGCGGCTGTTATGCTTGATTCGTCTTTTATTATACTTTCGCGCGTGTCCCGATCTCTTCCCTCACCCATATTAATTCGGTATTAAATTTTTCTGAATGAATCTGCAGCTGTTTTTCATATGGCGTTTTCGCGCCTGATGCGGCCGCGCAGAACAAGAGTATTCATCAGATACCATGTGTCCGCGAAGCGCGCATTTTCCGGCAGTCCGGGCAAGTATCCGGATGGTAATAGTTCCCCGGACAGCACAGTGTTATCATGAAGCCGTATAGGGGCTTTGCCCTTAACAGGATATCGGGCTTGCCCGTTATCCGCAGATTCATTTTCAAGGGGAGGACAGAAGAAAATGAAAAAAAGCACAGTATTGTTTAAGATGCGTGCCGGTCTTCTGACAGCAGCAGCTGCTGCCATGACGATCGGCGCCAGCACGGCCGTACCGGCTTACGCTGCTGAACAGACACAGGCAGAGAGTGAAGCCGTCGGCACGGAGACCGAAGACAAAGCGGAAGAGACGAAAGCGGCGGAAGAAACAAAGACTGCTGCGGAAACGAAAGCCGCGGATGCGCAGGAAACCGGCACCGGCGAGAGCGCTGCAAATGATGGCCAGGAAGAGACCGAAACCAAAGCAGCACAGACAGAGCAGGAAGAACAGGAAACAGAGACGGAAAGCGAAGAGACAGAAAGTGAAAGTGCTGATAGTGAAGAGACCGGGGACAAAGAGACAGCATCGGCGCAGACACAGCTCGGTTACGATAAGAGCGCAGATGAAGAAAACAGCAAGCCGCAGACAGTCACTGTCATGATGATGGCAGCACCGGCAGCAAACGGAACAGACGCAAAAGGGGCTTATACCGACGAGGCGAAACTCGAAGATCTGGATCCGTCGATCTGGTCTCCTATCCAGGTAACACCTGTCAATATTCCGCAGGAACAGCTTGATCAGATTATTTCTGCCGGAGACAGCTGGATGGCTTTGTATTACTGTTTTCATGATCCGAGAGATCTGCCGCGTCTTGATTATCAGGACCCGACAGAATATGAGATCGTGGATTCAGCAGGCAATGTACTGATATCCGGAAAAAGTTTTTGGACACATCGGGTGACGATCCGTAACGAAGGCATGCTGACGATTCGTGTGACCAAACCGGCAAAGGATTTTTACAACAAGCCGGAAGTAAAGGTATTTGTCGATTTCGCCGGTGTGGGCACGGATATCAATACAGAGAACTTCAAAGGCCGGACGGCCCGCGTGTACGTTTACTGTGATGAGCAGTATCCTTTTGCAGACTACGATATAAGTAATACCACGACAAACAGCCGGGTTATCCGTGCCACCGAAGCAGGCTGGTATCCGGTTATGTATTACAGCAATCGAATTCACGTAATGTATCTGCATAAGAACGAGAAAGTAGATCTTGATACCGGTAAATCCACGGTCGAACCGGAACAGCCGACCGAAAATACGGTGCAGCCGGCCGGGGATACTGCAGTGCAGCCGGGAAATACTGCAGTGCAGCCGGTTTCCGAGGTAAAAGCAGACCCGCTGCCGATCGTGAAAACAGAGGTTACAAGCGCTTCTCCGAAGACCGGAGATGAGACACCGATCGGTATGCTGATTGCACTTTGCTGCGGATCAGCCGCTGCTTTCTGTGCTGCTTCCTCTGCAAGACGCAAAGCAGTAAGACAGCACAGCAGCGAGGATTGAAGCAGGCAGCAGTCTTTATAAAACAAACAGACCATACAGGAGATGTGAGAACTCTGGAGCGGACCGCCGCGAGGCGGCCTGCCAGGAGGTATTGAAAATCATCCTGTATGGTCTTTTTATGATGGTATAGATCAGTTTTCAGCCCATTTACGGGCAAAAGCGCTTAACACGGCGGCGCACCGGTCAATGTCTTTAAGCGGCACATATTCATTTGGCTTGTGTGCCATCTCCAGACTGCCCGGGCCGTAGCTGCAGATGTTCGCATCATGCAGTTTGCCGGAAATGACTGCGGTGTCCGTATAGCCGTTGAATACGCCGATTTCCGTCTGCATGTTGGCGGTTTTATCGCTGACAGCTTTAAATAGCCGGATAAACGGAGAGGCCGGATCGCGTTCGATATACGGCCGGTCGCCGGTTATCGTATAGCTTCCCCTGACGCCGGGCACCTGCTCTTCGGCGCGGCCGATAGCTCTCTGCACGATCGCTATGGCAGCGGCTGTGTCGGTCGGCGGCACAAGCCGCATGTCGATCCAGACCTTTGCTTTGTCCGGCACGACGTACGGGCGGTATCCGCCCTCGATCTGGCCGAAGGTGACCGTGGAAATGCCAAGCTCGCTGTGCGGCGGACAGTTCATGATGGACTGCCGGATATCCGTGATCGCCGCGGCAATGCCGGCGATGGCGTCGGCGCCTTCCCACGGCGTGCTGGCGTGGGCCGTCACACCCGTCATGGTCAGCTCAAACCATGTCCTTCCTTTGTGAGCGATCCGGATCTGTCCGTCCGTCGGTTCGGTATCCAGAAGGTAATCATTTTTCTTCACCCAGCCATCTGCGATAGCCCGCTCGCTGCCGCGCATGAAATCTTCCTCATCCACCGATCCGATAAACGAAAAGGCGCGTGACGGCAGGCATCCCGCCTGGCCGACCTGCCGCAGGACATCGCGGAAGGCGAGCAGCGCACAGGCAAGGCCGGACTTCATGTCGCAGGCGCCGCGGCCGTAGAGCCGTCCGTCCCGGATGACAGCGCCGAGCGGCGGCGTCTCAGGGTCCCAGCCCTCGCCGAGCGTGACCGTATCCATATGGCTGATGTAGATCAGTCCGGCGGCGCGATCTCCTTCCGGCGTGCGTGCCGGAATCCGTGCGCGGATATTGCGGCGCCCGGGCAGAACCTCGGACTCCTCCAGCACAATGCTGCCCTTCAGGGAACCGGCACAACTGTCGATCTGCCGGCGCAGCCAGTCATGAATCTGCTTTTCTATGCTGCCTTCATAATTGCCCGGATCGCTGCTGTCAATTCTTACAAGGCGCTGCGTCAGTTCCTGCGCTTCAGAAACATCCATTGCAGTCACCGCTGCAGCCGTCGCAGTCATCGGCTTCCATCTCGGTGTTGTCGACATCGAATTCGTATGGGTCGTAGTCGATGCCGGCCAGACGGATGACCTGATCGCTGGACGGATAGCGGCCGTTATAGACGATCTTGCCGTCGACGGTCAGACATGGGAAAGCGGAAGCACCTTCCTTCTCATAAAGCGCCTTGACTTCCGGATTGGCGTCGAATTCCTCCGGGTTGTTCTCGCGGTTGAGCATGGCGGTAAGGTAGCCGCGGTCGTAGAGGCGGCTGAAGAAAATCTCCAGCTGCAGGATGTCGTCGAAATGCGGATCGTCCATCGAACGCTTTACAGCATCGTATATATAAATTTTTTTCATGATAAAACTCCTTCCTTCTTAGTACAGTCAATTCATTATATCATACTTTTGCGCGCGCTTTGTCCTTTACGAAAACGTTTTAAGCTGATACACTGTAATTAATATTTACAGAAAGGGTGTAACAGATGGCTAATCCGATTGTAACAATTACCATGCGTGACGGCGGTGTTATGAAAGCGGAATTATATCCTGACAAGGCACCGAACACGGTTAATAATTTTATTTCACTGGTACGCAGCGGCTTCTATGACGGCCTGATTTTCCACAGAGTCATCAAGGGCTTCATGATTCAGGGCGGCGACCCGCAAGGCAACGGTATGGGCGGACCGGGCTACAGCATCCGCGGCGAGTTCGGCCACAATGGCTTCAAGGGCAACGACATTGCGCACAAGCGCGGCGTCCTTTCCATGGCGAGGACGATGGCGCCGGATTCGGCAGGTTCCCAGTTCTTCATCATGCACGCGGACGCACCGTATCTCGACAACGAGTATGCGGCATTCGGTGCTCTGACAGAAGGCTTTGACGTGCTTGACCGCATCGCTTCCGTGAAGACCGATTTCAGTGACAAGCCGAAGCAGGATCAGACGATTGCGTCCATGACGGTCGAGACGTTCGGCGTGGACTATCCGGAACCGGAGAAGTGCTGATTCAGCTGACAATCACATAATGCAGGCAGACGGCCATCGCTTCAGATCCTTTCCGGCGGCTTTAAGCGCCGGGGAGGAGAAGACGATGGCCGTTTTCCGTTTTGCAGGCCTTCCTTTTTTGTTCCGGTTCACAACAGGCGGCAAAAGATTTATAATTATCAGTAAGAAATGACGAACGGGAGGTATTTATGGCACTGCTTGCAATCAAGGTCGAAGATTCCGCGACGCTGCCGCTGAACGAATTTTACGATTATCAGGGCACCTGCTATGCGCTGACGAGGACGCGGGATTCTGTTTCCGATATTTGCATTGAGCTCGAGGATTTCTATGACGGGACTGTAACGGACGAGACCCTGGAGCACGTGGATATTGTCTTCGTGGACGGGGGACGCGTGATCGGCTGGTATCGTGATGCGCAGGTGAGCCGGCGGATTCTGCGGCCGACACTTTTTCTGGAGGGCAATGTGACGGCCGGTTCCGGTCATGTGTGGCTGCTGCCGGAGAAGATGCGCCAGTACGAGCTGGATATTGATTTCGGCAGCCGGCTGTACAGCGTGATCGAGGAGACGGACCCGCGTTATGCCGATCTGGAAGGGTATCTGGATATCTATCATGGTGAGAATATTTTTCAGCGCGCCGCGTCTGTCCATGTTTCCATCGGCCGTGAGTACAAGAATGATTTTGATATGTGCATCAATCAGTGCATCGAGACCGCAGAGCGCGTCATGAAAAATGAGTGCACCGGCATCAGCGAGATCTGCATGATGGCCGCGTATGCGCAGCAGGCGGAGCTTTTCGGCAGTGCGCAGGCGGACCCGTATTACTACGAGGCGATGGCGCAGTATCAGCTGGGCGATACGCATCGTGCGATGAAGGCGGTCAACAACGCGCTGAAGCTGGAGCCGGACGGCAATGACATCAAGGCGCTCAAGGCCTGCATCCTCTACAGCATGGGGCACGGCCTGGAAGGTGCGGCACTGATGGATGAAGTGTGGCTGGAGGAGGGCGACGAGGTCTATCTGCTGAACGAGGGACGGATTCTCCTGTACAGCCATCACGTTGCGGAGGCTTTTGAATGTTTTGCACGGATCGGCGACGATACGATCCGCGAGGAACTCGGCATATAAGTTTATTTTCAGGAGGCGGTAAAATGAGTGAGCAGGACAATATCCTTAAACTGAAGGACTGGATTGAAAATTCGGACAATATTGTTTTCTTCGGCGGTGCGGGCGTTTCCACGGAGAGCGGCGTCCCGGATTTCCGGAGCGAAAACGGTATCTACAATACGGTAAAGCGGTATAATTTCCCGCCGGAACAGATTCTGTCGCACACGTTTTTCTACGGGCACACCGATATTTTCTGGGATTTCTATCGTACCACGCTGGACTGCCGCGATGCAAAGCCGAACAAGGCGCATCTGGCGCTGGCGAAGCTGGAGCGTGCGGGCAAGCTGAAAGCGGTTGTGACGCAGAATATCGACGGACTGCACCAGAAGGCCGGTTCGAAGACGGTCTATGAGGTGCACGGCACGATGGCGAAGAATCACTGCGTAAAGTGCGGCCAGTTCTATGATATGGATTATGTCGTGGACGCGAAGGACATCCCGCGCTGCGAGAAGTGCGGCGGCCTGATCAAACCGGACGTTGTCCTCTACGAGGAAGGACTGGACGAGGAGACCATCATGAACAGTATTCAGGCAATCCGGGAGGCGGATGTCCTGATTGTCGGCGGCACTTCACTCAACGTCTATCCGGCGGCCGGCTTTATCAACTATTACAAGGGCGGCAAGCTGGCGCTGATCAATATGAGCAGCACGCCGTATGACAAGGTCGCCAATCTCGTCATTCATGAGAAGATCGGCGAGGTGCTGGATGCCTGCACGGCAGACATCGATGCGTGAGCAATCATGGAAACCGGAAAGTCGAAAGACACCATCTGTTACAGGTTTCAGTGCGAACATTTCGGCGAATGTTATTTCGCCTGCGGAACCTGCTGCGGGATCGACGATTTTACGGAGGGGATGACGGAAATCCCGGACGGAAGCTGTACGCAGGAAAACGGATACCGTCATTTCCGTGAGACGGAAAAAATCATACATCAGAGGAGATATCACTAATGGGAAATTTTTATCTCGGCTTTGATGCCGGGACGCAGAGTGTTAAGGTAGTCGTATACGACGGTGCGATGCAGGAGATTGCCTCTTATTCCGCACCGACAACACTTCGATATCCGCATCCGGGCTGGGTTGAGATGGATGTCGATGAATATCTGCAGCTGACGCTGGAAGGCATGAAAAACTGCGCGCAGCAGATGAAAGAGAAGGGGCTGGATCCGCATGACATCCGGGCCGTCATGGGCGACGGCATTATCTGCGGCATTGCGGGCGTGGACCGGGACGGCAACGCGGTCACGCCGTTTATCAACTATCTGGATTCGCGGACCCAGGAGGATGAGAAGCTGATCAACAGCTGGGACCTTGATATCTGGGGGAAGCAGACCGGCAATCCGGAGGCAAAATGCATGTTTCCGGCGCTTTTTGCACGCTGGTTTATCAAAAACAGCAAGGCGTTTCAGGAGCGCGGCTGCAAATTCATTCATGACGCGCCGTACGTTCTGGCACACCTGGCAGGCCTGAAGGCCGATGAGATGTTCATCGACTGGGGCACCATGTCCGGCTGGGGTCTCGGCTATGATGTCATGAAGAAGGAATGGTCGAAGGAGCAGCTGGACCTGCTGGGGATCGATATCAGCATGATGCCGAGGATCGTCAGACCGTGGGATATCATCGGCTATCTGACGCCGGAAAATGCGGAGCGCACCGGCCTGAAAGCCGGCATTCCGATCTGTGCCGGCGCGGGCGATACGATGCAGTCGATGATCGGCAGCGGCAATATGGAGGCAGGGCAGGCGGTCGATGTGGCCGGTACCTGTTCCATGTTCTGCGTTTCCACGAAGGGAATTGTCCCGGAGCTCAGCAAAAAGGGGAGCGGCCTGATCTTCAACAGCGGCACGCTGCCGGATACCTATTTCTACTGGGGCTATATCCGCACAGGCGGTCTGGCGCTGCGCTGGTATAAAGACAATGTATGCGGAAAACCGGAGGACGGCGGCTATTTCGATGTGCTGAATGAGGCGGCGGCGGATGTGCCGGCGGGCTCCAACGGCGTCCTGTTTCTGCCGTATCTGACCGGCGGCACGAACAATATACCGGATGCTTCCGGGTGCTTCCTGAATCTGACCATGGACACGGACCAGGCGGTCCTGTGGCATGCGGTGCTGGAGGCAATCGGATATGATTATATGGAGATCACCGATATATACCGGGCTGCCGGCGTCGACATGCAGCGGATTACGGTGACGGAGGGCGGCAGCCACAGTGAGATCTGGAACCAGATGAAGGCAGATATGCTCGGCAGTCAGGTCATCACCCTGAAAAATGCCGGCGGCGCCGTCATCACGAACTGCCTTTTCGCGGCGTATGCCTGCGGCGATGTTAAAAATATAACAGAAGTTCTGCGTAAAAGCCTTGAAATCCGCAGAACGTATGAGACGGACCCGGCCCGCCATGCGTATTACCGGGAGCAGTACACACTTGTCAAACGGCTGGTGAAAAAGGAAATGAAGGATGCGTTTGTCACGCTCCGCTCACTTCACTGAACACAATACAGGAACAGCAGAAGGCTCCGGACCTGATGGCCCGGAGCCTTCTGCTGTCTGTGCTCAGAATTTACTGTTCTGATTCATCGACGGTGATCTCACCGTAGTCTGCCTGGTTGAAGCCCGGGTCTTCGTTGATCCGGCGGGCGGCGACGACAAGACGTCCGTTCGTGACATGATAGTTGCAGGTCGAAAGCGTGATGACCTCATCATCCAGATCCGGCAGGCAGCTCTCGTCGAGGTAGTCGGCGCTCGAACGGACAAAATTCAGATATTCGTCGAGCTGTTCCTGCGTGTCGCAGTCGATAAAATCATAGTACTTGAAGTGCTCTGTATCATTGTCATCATAGATCTGCGACAGATAGGTGGCGAAGATTTCATAGGTGCCCGGCTTGTAGAGCGTGTCGAACAGAATGTACTTGTGATTCGCCACAAAATCGGCATCCTGGAAATATTCAAGGTGACCGAACATCGTGTTGTTCTTCATCCGGTGTCCGTAGATGATCAGGTCAAAGCTGACATCATCCATGGTCAGTGTGGACCGCCCGTCGACAAAGAGGCAGCCGGAACCGTCCTTCACCTGGTCGAAACTCATGTACAGATACTTCTGCGGGTCATCCGGCGTATACATGACCGGATAATTGATAATCGTGTCGTCGACCTTCAGCCATCCGATGAAATCATGATTCTGTTCGTACAGTTTGCCGTACTTCTTCATCATGGCTTCGTGCTGTTCTTCCGGTGTCATATCGGAATTGACATCGGACGATTCGATCTGATTCGCCAGATCGTTATATTCTGTTTTATTGTGCAGGGTCCGCAGACCATACTGGATCAGATGGAATGCGCCGTAGGCAAAGCAGGCAATCGCCGCGATCAGGACAATCGTCCAGACGGCGGATGCGCCTCGGCTTTTCTTCTTCTTTTCTTTCTTCATAATAAGTCCCCGTGATTAATGAAAATTAAGCAGCAGATATTTCCATTCGGAAATACTCCATAATATTATATCGCTGCCTTCGGATCTGTCAATTTATTACCTGTCGACAGCAGCCGATACGGCTCGGCAGGCCGCCGGATGGTCTGCCGGATCCGGCTGTGATAAAATAATCAATAATGTAGATATTTTTCACAATAGCTGATATAATAGTTATGCATTAACGAGCAAAGAAATGACCTTTTCAGACACTCTTTAATGCAGAATGTTGACAAAAACCGGAAGTATTTTGCTCGGTTATAATATAAATTGTACTTTTACATGAAATATACTTGACAAATCATGTAAAAAGGTATGTTATATAATTAACAAGCGAAAATCTTTTGGTTTTTCAAGTAATAGTTGATTTACACAGGAGGTAAACTTTTATGGAGACAAAGGATGTAGTAATCGTAAGCGCCTGCCGTACTGCCATTGGTAAATTCCTTGGCGAGTTCAAGAATGTCGGCGCAAGAGATCTTGCTATGGCAGTTGGTGCTGAAGCTATCAAGCGTGCAGGAGTAGATCCTAAGGATGTTGATGAGATCGTTATGGGCGAAGTTTTCACATCCATGCAGGGTTCCCTTCCGGCTCGTCAGGTTTCTCAGCGTATCGGTATGTCCGTAGAGAGCGGCGCATGCGTTGTTAACCAGAACTGCGCTTCCGGTATGAGAGCACTTGAGATTGCATGTGATCACGTAGCACTTGGCGATACAGAGATCGGCCTTGTTGTTGGTGTTGAGAACATGACTCAGGCTCCGTTCCTTCTTCCGAAGGCTCGTATGGGTTACAGAATGGGCAGCATCCCGAACGGCGGTGCAGCTGAGATGTATGATACAATGCTTCATGATGGTCTCTATGATGAATTAAGCGGCGGCCATATGGGCGTTACAGCTGATAACGTAGCTAAGCTTTACGGCATCACCCGTCAGGAGTGCGATGAGCTCGCAGTAATGAGCCATTCACGTGCTTGCGCTGCTACAGATGAAGGAAAGTTCAAAGCTGAGATGATCCCGATCATCGAGCATACAAGAAAAGGTGACAAGGTTCTCGATGTTGATGAGCACAAGATCGTAGGCTGCAACATGGAGTCTGTTTCCAAGCTTCGTCCTGTATTCTCTAAGGACGGTGTTACAACAGCAGCTAACGCTTCCGGTCTTAACGATGCAGCAGCAGCTGTTATCGTAATGTCTGCTGACAAGGCTAAAGAACTTGGTATCAAGCCAATGGCTAAGCTTCTTGCTTTCGGTGCAAGAGGAGTAGAGCCGAAGTACATGGGCCTTGGACCTGCAGAAGCTATTCCGGTAGCTCTTACAAAGGCTGGTGTTAAGTTCGAAGATATCGACTACTTCGAAGTTAACGAAGCATTCGCAGCACAGTTCATCGGTGTTGAGCGTAAACTTGAGCAGGATCATCATATGATCGTTGATCGTAACAAGACCAACCTCAATGGTTCTGGTATTTCTCTTGGTCATCCGGTAGGATGCTCCGCTCTGAGAATCGTTGTTACAATGCTCTATGAGATGCAGCGTCAGGATGCAAAGCTTGGTCTTGCTTCCCTCTGCGTAGGCGGCGGCCCTGCTCTTGCAAGCGTTTGGACTCGCGATTTCTGATTCAACTGAAAATCAACTGTTCGGAAGACTGTCACTTCGGTGGCAGTCTTCTTTTTTGCATGCACGGAAAAAAATGTAGCAGTTTGAAATGCTCTATGCTAGAATGATATTTAGGTTTTCAGCGCTTTTCGGCGCCGGATGGGAACCGATAGTATTGCAGACAGGATATTAAGCTGCTGTTAAACAGGAGGAAATTGTAATGAATGTATTAGTTATCAACTGCGGCAGTTCATCTCTTAAGTTTCAGCTTATGGATATGAACACGGAAACCATTTCTGCCAAGGGCCTCTGCGAGAGAATCGGAGACAAGGGAAGCCGTCTTGTATATAAGCCGGTTGGAAGACCTGGCGCGGAGGAAGTTGTCAAGGAGACACCGATGCCGACCCATAAAGAAGCTGTTCAGCTCGTACTCGACAGCCTGACCAATCCGGAATACGGCGCAGTAAAGTCTCTCGATGAGATCGATGCCGTCGGCCACCGCGTACTGCATGCGGCAGAGAAGTATGTTGATTCCGTTGTTGTCGATGATGATGTTATCAAAGCCATCGAAGACTGCATCAAGTTCGGACCTCTTCACAACCCGGCAAACCTGACCGGTATCAATGTATGCCGTGAGCTCATGCCTGGCGTACCGCAGGTCGCTGTCTTTGATACAGCATTTCATCAGACCATGCCGAAGAAGGCATTCCTCTACGGACTTCCGAAGAAAGCCTACACCGAATACGGCATCCGCCGCTACGGTTTCCACGGCACTTCCCACAAGTTCATTTCCAGAGAAGTGGCCAAGTTCCTCGGCAGAGATATCAACAACCTGAAGACAATCGTCTGCCATCTGGGCAACGGCGCCAGCATCTGCGCGGTTGAGAACGGCAAGTCCATCGATACCAGCATGGGCCTTACACCGCTTGCAGGTCTTGTCATGGGTACCCGTTCCGGCGATATCGATCCGGCGATTGTTGAATATTACGGCAAGGAAGAGGGCCTGACCGTTTCCGAGACCATCACCGCACTGAACAAGCAGTCCGGTATCTACGGTCTTACCGGCGGTACAAGCGATTTCCGTGATCTCGAAGAAGGATATATGGAAGGCAAGCAGGATTTCATCGACGCGATGGAACTGTTCTGCTATGACGTTGCCAAGTACATCGGCGCTTACACAGCTGCCCTGAACGGTGTGGATGATATCGTATTCACAGCCGGCATCGGCGAGCACAGCCCGTTTGTACGTGAGAAAGTCTGCAGCTACCTTGGATATCTCGGTGTCAGTCTCGACAAGGAAGCCAATGAAAATGCGAAGGATAACACAATTATTTCCACACCTGATTCTAAAGTGACGATTTGTGTAATCCCGACCAATGAAGAGCTTATGATTGCCAGAGATACGAAGGAACTGACTGAGGGCAGATAATGAGCAGCCGCGATAAGCGGACCCGGATCATTGCGGGACGGGGGACGCTGGATTTGCAGCTGATTATATCCGTCTGCTTCCTGCTGATGTTCGGATTCATTATGGTCTACAGCGCCGGCAGGGCAAACGGTCAGACCAGTGCCATGAGAAGCCAGATGTTATATGCAGTAATTGGCTTTGCAGCGATGCTGCTTTTTTCCAGAATCAATTACCGCTGGCTGGTACTGAATGGACATTGGTGGTATATCCTTGCCATGCTGTCTTTGACGCTTGTACTGACACCGATGAGTCATTCCAGCCACGGCGCAGCCCGCTGGATTCAGATCGGCGGCGTGACGGTACAGGTGGCAGAACTGGCTAAACCGGCCGTCATCGTGCTGCTGGCCGGGCTGCTGACAGCAAACAGCAGGAAGATGGTAAAATTCCGGTATGCGTTCGGTATCCTTGCGGTCGGCATAGTGGCGGCTCTTATGGTCAACGGGCTGACGAGCAATCTCAGTACGGCGGTGATTATCGCCGGTATCACGCTGATCATGTTTTTCGTCGCCTATCCGACCAGAAAAGTATGGCGCTGGGTTGCCGCTCTGGCGGCGGCCGTGCTGCTGCTGTGCTACGGGTATTATCACTTTGTCATCGTACCGGAGCATCAGCAGTTTGTAAACGGCATGCTCAGCGGACAGACAGTCGCCGAGGATACGTTTCCTTACCGTGACAGGAGAATACTGGCGTGGCTCTATCCGGATGATTTCACGGAATCGTCCATGCAGACGCGCTATTCACTGCGGGCAATCAGCTCCGGAGGCCTGCTTGGCAGAGGACTCGGCAACGGTATTGTAAAATACAGCCTCCCGGAACCGACCAACGATTTCATCTTCGCGGTGATCGGCGAGGAACTCGGCGCGGTCGGCTGCCTGGTTGTGATTTTTCTGTTTTCGTATAATATTTACCAGCTGATACGGATTGCCATATGGGCACCGGACGCTTCCGGCCGCTATATTGCGGCAGGCGTTGCGGCACATTTTTCACTCCAGGCATTTTTCAACATCGCCGTTGCTCTGGGCCTGGTGCCGAACACCGGTATCAGTCTGCCGTTTATCAGCTACGGCGGCACGGCGCTGATCATACAGATGCTGGAAGTGGGTATTGTGCTCAACGTGGCAAGGCAGACGCCGGCCGGCGTGAAGACGGTCGTGCAGGAGAGCAGAACGCCCGGGAGACGTCTTTCCGTTCTGAAATAACATGAAAAAAGCTTCGGCTGTTCATCCATGCGGATGAGCAGGCGAAGCTTTTCTGCTTACAGGGTGTCCGCTCAATCTCTGCGGTCAAGCGGAATATAATCTCTGTGATGTCCTATGTACTTGTATGCCGGACGGATGATCTTGCCGCCGTTTACGAGTTCCTCGAGACGATGTGCGCTCCAGCCGGCGATACGGGCGATCGCGAAGATCGGGGTGTACAGCTCTGACGGAATATGCAGCATCGAATAAACAAAACCGCTGTAGAAATCGACATTGGCGCAGATCGGCTTGAAAAGCTGGCGCTCTTCGCGCGTCGCCTTGATGGCGAGCCGCTCGACGCGGTCGTAGAAATCGAAATCTCTTGTAAGTCCCTTCTCTTTGGAGAGCATGTGGGAATAGCGCTTGAGAATCCGGCAGCGGGGATCGGATTTGCTGTAAACTGCGTGGCCGATACCGTAGATCAGACCGGAGCGGTCAAAGGCTTCTTTATGAAGAATCTTCAGAAGATAGTTGTAGAGCTCTTCCTCATCCTCGAGATCATGCACGTTCTCGCGGATATTCGCCATCATCTTCTGCACCTTCAGGTTGGCACCGCCGTGCTTCGGCCCCTTAAGAGAACCGAGCGAAGCGGCAATCGCGGAATAGGTATCCGTGTCGGTGGAGGTGACAACATGTGTCGTGAAACTTGAGTTATTGCCGCCGCCGTGCTCTGCATGCAGAATCAGGCAGATATCGAGAACCTTGGCCTCGAGGGCGGTGTACTGTCCGTCCGGGCGGAGAAGACGCAGGATGTTCTCCGAGGTGGAGAGGCTCTCATCCGGCATCTTGATGACAAGGCTCTTGCCGAGTATGTAATGGCGATAGCTGTAGTAGCCGTATACGGAAATGAGCGGGAACCGCGCGATCAGCTGCAGACACTGGCGCAGTACGTTCTTGATGGAAATATCCTCCGGATTGTCATCATAAGAATACAGCGTGAGGACGCTCTTCTGCAGGACATTCATCATGTTCGCATTCGGCGAATTCAGAATGATATCGCGTACGAAGTTATCCGGAAGCTCTCTGTAGTGGCCGAGAATCTCCAGAAATTCATTCAGCTGATTGTGCGTCGGCAGCTCGCCGAACAGCAGAAGATAGGTAATCTCCTCAAAACCGAAGCGGCTGTTGGCAGATCCTTCGATCAGATCGTTGACGTTGTAGCCCTGATAATACAGCTGTCCGTCGACCGGATACTTCTCGCCGTTTCTGGACATGAAGCCAACAACATCGGAAATCTCTGTAAGGCCTGTCAGAACGCCCTTGCCGTCGGAATCGCGGAGACCGCGCTTCACATCGTATTCGACGTAGAGGTCTTGATTGAAATGGTTTGAACGCATGCAGTAATCCGCCAGCGTATCAAGCCGTTGATTGAATTCTGACATATCTTTGTACACAGGTATCACCTTCTTGATTGATAGAAAATATTTGTATTTAACTTTAGCATTTAATTGATCGTTTGACAAGTCTGATCATTGACGCTCCGCGGCTTTACGGATAGAATAAGGTTAAAACGAAAATGAAGACGGGAGGAATCCGATGGAACGTTTGATTATGCTGGGAACGGGCAGCGCACTGGATACGCGCTGCTACAATACCTGTTTTGCGCTTCAGAACGATGAAGAATATATGCTGATCGATGCCGGCGGCGGGAACGGGATTCTGCGCCAGATCGCGGCGGCGGATATCGACTGCGGCAGGATTCACAATATTTTTCTGTCCAGCCCGGAACCATCGCACCTGCTCGGCGCGATCTGGGTGATCCGTCTGATCGGCGACCGGATGAGAGAAGAGACCTATGAAGGCGATCTGCGCATTTACGGACAGCCGGCTGTGCTCGAGGCACTCCGCGTCATGTCCGGCCTGATGCTTTCCAGGAAGCTTACGTGGCTTTACGATCACAGAATTCTCTTCGTTTCCCTGTATGATGAGGATGACCGCACGATCATGGGACGGCCGTTTCATTTCTTTGATACCTGCAGTTCATCCGCGAAGCAGTACGGATTCAGCACGGAGCTGGCAGACGGCGGCAGACTGACATTTACCGGAGACGAGCCGCTGCCGGAAAGCTGCTATGGCTATGCGGAGGGCTCGACCTGGCTGATGCACGCGGCTTACTGCCTGCATTCGCAGAAGGAGATCTACAATCCTTATGAAAAGGGATACGGGACGGTCAAGGAAGCCTGCGAGCTGGCGCATTATCTGGAGATTCCGAATCTGATTCTTGTCAGCACGGAGGACGACAATCTGGAACGGCGCAGCGATCTTTACAAGGCAGAATCCAGGCTCTATTACCATGGCAATGTCGTCGTGCCGGACGACCTGGAGATCATCAGCCTGTAAAGCGGCGTCTGCTGCAGGGAAATGCCTGTTTTAGGGCGGCTGAGGGCAAAAAACCTTGACAAAATCGGCCGCAGCATATATAAAAGATATGTAGTTTATTCAGGAATAATTCATTTGGGAGGATATAGAATGAATAAGTCAGAATTAGTTGCAGCTATTGCCAACGAATCAGGACTCAAGAAGACAGAAGCTGAGAAGGCACTTGAGGCATTCGAGAACATCGTAACTGCAGAACTTGCCAAGGGCGGTAAGGTTCAGCTGGTTGGCTTCGGCACATTCGAAGTTTCCAGAAGAAAAGAGAGAGATGGCATCAATCCGCACAGCAAGGAGCCGATGCACATCGCAGCATCCAAGGCACCGAAGTTCAAAGCCGGCAAGGCACTTAAGGATGCAGTTAACGTCTGATTGTCATTATTTTTGACGATGGAATTACATAAGGATGAGGGATTTCTGCGGATACAGGAATCCCTTTTTAAGATGCATGAAACCAGAAAATAAAGCAGGAGGCCATAAATGAGACTGGATAAATTTCTCAAGGTATCACGTCTGATCAAGCGCCGTACGGTAGCCAAGGAAGCCTGCGAGGCCGGCCGTGTGACGGTAAACGGGAAGACGGCGAAGGCGATGACGGAGGTGAATCCGGGCGATATCATCGAGATCGGATTCGGCACGCGTGCCGTGAAGGTGGAAGTACAGGATGTGCGCGAGACCACGCGCAAGGACGAGGCGAAGGAACTGTTCCGTTACCTGTAGTCGGTGCGCCGGCATATTCCGGGGAGATAAAAAGCCGCATTTGTCTGTATTGAAAAAATCCGGATTTGCTTGTACAATAGAATTAATTATTAAACTTTCAGGTGAGGGAATATGGATACAAACCACAGAGACAGACGCAGGAAGAAGAAGCATATCAGGTACAGGGGCAGTATGAAAGTGATCAGCTTTATGCTCCTTTTCATCTGTGGTGTTCTGATTTTCAGGATTATCGGCAATGAGAAGCAGATCAATGCCTATTCTCAGCAGGAGACGGAGATCGCCGGGCTGATGACGCAGGCACAGCAGGAACAGCAGGAGATCGAAGCGGAGTCCGAGTATATGCAGTCGGATGCGTACATCGAGGAACTGGCCCGGGAGAAGCTCGGCCTTCTGTTTGATAACGAAGTGATATTCAGAAAACAGGGAAGATAAGCGGCGCAGGGCGCCCGGTCTTCCCGACGATATCTGTCAGTCTGACAGCCGCCGTTTGTATGACAATACGGCGGCTTTTGTGTGTTGGGAAAAGCGATGGATGAACTGATCAGAAAAGTATATGACCATATCCGGGAGACAGATCTGATCCCGGAAGGGAGCTATGTGGCGGCCGGTGTTTCCGGCGGCGCCGATTCGATGTGCCTTCTGTACGTGCTCATCGGTCTGCAGGGGCTTTTGCATCTGCGTCTGGCGGCGGTGCATGTCAATCACCAGGTGCGCGGCGGCGAGGCGCTGGAGGATCAGCGGTATGTCGAACAGATCTGCCGCGATCACGATATTCCCTGCCGCACATTTACCGGCAATGTGCCGGAGATGGCGAAGGAACGCCATCTGACCGAGGAAGAGGCCGGCCGGATTTTCCGGTACGCGTGTTTTGAGAAAGCGCGCCGGCAGCTCGGCGCTGATCTGATCGCCGTGGCCCACAACCTCGACGATGTCAGCGAGACGGTGCTGCTGAATCTGGTACGCGGCAGCGGCCTCAAAGGCCTCAGCGGCATTCCTGAAAAGCGCGGTGCGGTCGTGCGGCCGCTGCTGACCGTGCGCCGCAGCGAGATTGAGGCATTTGACCGGCGCTGCGGGATCGCCTGGCGGACCGACAGAACCAATCTGGAGCGGGATTACGCGCGCAACCGCATCCGCCTTGACGTTCTGCCGTATCTGAACCGGTATGTCAACAGCCGCGCCGCCGAGCATATCGCAAAAGCAGCGGCGGTCAGTGCGCAGGCGGCCGCCTATGTGGAGCGGCAGGCCGCGCAGGCGGCGGAAAAGATTGTGCGGGAGATACCAGGCGGACTGGAGATCGATGCCGACGGCTTTGTGCAGCTGGACGGCGCCCTGCAGCGCGAACTGCTGCATCAGTGCATCGGCCGCGCAGCCGGCCGCATGAAGGATATCGAAGCCGTGCACATCGAGATGACGGCCGGTCTGTTCGCCGGGGAGACGGGAAGAGCTGTCGACCTGCCGTATCATCTGCAGGCGCAGCGCAGCTACGGCTGCGTGCGGATTGTGAAGGTGCAGGAAAGCCGGGAAGAGGCAGCGGATATATCGGTGGAGACCTTTCCCGCCGCCGTCTGTCTGCCCGGCATCGGGACGGTGCGGATGCGGCTGTTTCCTTATGATAAAAAAGCGCCGGTACCGCAAAATATGTGTACGAAATGGATTGATTATGATAAAATGAAACATATTTTGATACTTAGGAAACGCCGGAGCGGAGATTATATGATGATTGCCGGACACCGGAAGAAGCTCGGCCGTGTTCTGATTGACGACCGTGTTCCGAGAAACGTCCGGGAGCGCGCTTATTACGCGGCAGACGGTGACTGTATTATCTGCATGCCCGGCGGGAGACGCCTGAGCAGCAGCTATATGGTGACGGAGGAGACGCAGCGGATTCTGGAGATCCGCCTGGAGCCGGACCCGTCATGAATATTTTAGGCGAGGAGAGAAAAATGGAGTATAAGATCAGTACCTTGATACCGGAAGAGCAGCTTAAGAGCCGGATTGCAGAGCTTGGCGCCGAGATCAGCAAGGATTACGGCGATGAAGAGGTCAGCATGATCTGCGTCCTGAAGGGAGCCGTTTTTTTCATGTGTGAGCTTGCACAGAATATTACCTGTCCGGTAACAATGGATTTCATGTCGGTTTCCAGCTACGGCAGCGGCACAAAATCCTCCGGTGTGGTCAAGATCCTCAAGGACCTCGATCAGTCAATTGAGGGAAAGAATGTCCTGATTGCGGAAGACATCGTGGATTCCGGCAATACGCTGCATTATCTGGTGGAGATTCTCAAGAAACGGAATCCGAAGAGCATCCGGATCTGTGCGATGTTGGACAAGCCGGAAAGACGTGCAGCACCGGTGGATACCGATTACACGGGCTTTGTGATTCCGGATAAATTCGTTGTCGGCTTCGGCCTTGACTATGCACAGCGGTATCGGAACCTTCCGTATATCGGTGTCGTGGAGAATCCTGATGACTGATCACTGACAGCAGGGGGTGCTTCTTTGGCTAATACGAATAAGAGAAAGAGAAGAACAGGTGCGGATTTCGGTATATGGATCATCGTGCTGGCGGTAGCGCTGCTGGTTCTGGTTTTTGCAGACAACACCTATCTGTTCAACGCGGGTGATTACACATATACGGATTTCCAGAACAGCTTCGATGATAAGAGAGATCAGATCAAATCTCTCTATATCGAACCGAACCGCGAGACGCCGACCGGCATGGTGGAGGTCACCTGGTCGGACGACGACAGCGAGAGTTTTTATGTAACCGATGTCAACGACGTCCAGCAGTGGCTGGATGAGCAGGATTACACGGATTACGTCGTGACCGATGTGCGGAACCGGACGAGCTGGTTTTACCAGAACGGAGCGATTCTGATCCTCGGCATCATATTCCTGTGGTTCCTGTTTTCGTTTTTCAGCAGCCAGGCAGCCGCGGCGAGCGCGAACAACAAGATGGCGGACTTCGGCAAGAGCCGCGCGAAGCAGGCGGATAACAAGCAGCGGGTGACTTTCAAGGATGTCGCCGGTTTGAAGGAAGAGAAGGAAGATCTCGAGGAGATTGTCGATTTCCTCAAGGATCCGGCGAAATATCTGAATGTCGGCGCCCGCATTCCGAAAGGCGTCATTCTGACGGGCCCTCCGGGCACCGGCAAGACGCTGCTGGCGAAGGCGGTAGCCGGCGAGGCCGGCGTTCCGTTCTTCAGCATTTCCGGTTCGGATTTCGTGGAGATGTATGTCGGCGTCGGCGCTTCCCGTGTCCGTGATCTTTTTGCGACGGCGAAGAAGAACGCGCCGTGTATTGTCTTCATCGATGAGATCGATGCCGTGGCGCGGCGCAGAGGCACAGGCCTCGGCGGCGGCCATGATGAGAGAGAGCAGACGCTCAACCAGCTGCTCGTCGAGATGGATGGTTTCGGCGTCAACACCGGCATCATCGTGATGGCAGCGACAAACCGTATTGATATTCTTGATCCGGCGATTCTCCGTCCGGGCCGTTTCGACCGGAAGGTCGCTGTCGGCAGACCGGATATTCAGGGACGCCGTGAGATTCTGGAAGTGCATGCGCGTAACAAGCCGCTTGGCGACGATGTGGACCTCGACCAGATCGCACAGACGACAGCCGGCTTTACCGGTGCGGATCTCGAGAACCTGATGAACGAGGCGGCGATCTACGCGGCCAAGGACGGAAGATCCTTCATCAGACAGGATGATATCCGGAAGGCGTTTGTCAAAGTCGGTATCGGCGCGGAGAAGAAGAGCCGTGTCATCTCCGACAAGGAGAAGAAGATCACCGCTTACCACGAATCCGGCCATGCGATCCTTTTCCATGTGCTGCCGGATGTCGGACCGGTCTATACGATTTCGATCATTCCGACCGGCATGGGAGCGGCAGGATATACGATGCCGCTGCCTGAGAAGGATGAGATGTTCTACACGAAGTCGAAGATGCTCAATGAGATCACGGTATCTCTGGGCGGCCGTGTGGCGGAGGAACTTATTTTCCACGACATCACGACAGGTGCTTCGCAGGATATCAAGCAGGCGACGAACATGGCGCGTGCCATGGTTACGCGGTACGGCATGTCGGACCGCGTCGGTCTGATCAATTATGACGACGACAGCGATGAAGTCTTCATCGGCCGCGATCTGGCGCATTCCAAGTCCTACGGCGAGGAAGCCGTCACCGTGATTGACGAGGAAGTCAAGAGGATTATCGGCGAGTGCCATGAAAAAGCACGCAGGATTATCGAGGAGAACATCGACGTGCTGCATGCGTCCGCAGATCTTCTGATGAAGAAAGAGAAGATCACGCGTGAGGAATTCGAGGCGCTGTTTGACAAATCAGCCGAAGCGCCGGTGGAACCGGAAGCGTGACTTTTATCTGAAATGTAAAAGGACAGCCCGTGTGACTGTCCTTTTTTTGTCGAAAATGGCCGAAATACTTGCATTCATTTTGTATCTATTATACAATGTAGAGAATAAGGGGATTAGACTATGAACGAACAGGAAAAGGCAGCATTATTCTCGGACGGAACACCGTTTTACCGCTCTTTTGAAAAGACAGAAGATGGGTGGTACGCCAAAATCAGGCTCCGTACGATCAAACACTCCGACAGCCGCTATTATTTCAGATCTGATGCGCAACTTGTCAGGATGGAGTTTGATTTTGCCGACTCCCTTTTCGATTATTATGTAGCCCATATTTTCTGCCATGATGCAGGTATGAGCTACCATTTTGAGATTCGATGGGACGACGGCATGGGCGTGTTTGATAAGCTTGGTTTCGGCAATATGGGCGGCGACCGGCGTGAATTCTATATGAATCCGACGTTTGATGTGCCAAGCTGGGCCTACGGCGCAGTGATGTATCAGATATTCACGGACCGTTTCTGCAACGGTGACAGGACAAATGATGTACTGACCGATGAATATGCATATGCCGGACGCCATACGGAGCGTGTGAAGGACTGGGACAGTCTGCCGGAATCCTATGACGTGGCCAGATTTTACGGCGGAGACCTGCAGGGTATTCTGGATAAGCTCCCGTATCTGAAGGATCTCGGGGTGGAAGTGCTCTATCTCAACCCGATCTTTGTATCGCCGTCCAATCATAAATATGACACACAGGATTATGAATATGTCGACCCGCATCTGGCGAAGATTGTCGATGACGGCGGCAGCATTCTGAAGACAAATGATGACTGCAACCAGCACGCATCCCGCTATATCCGGCGGGTTACGTCGAAGGCCAATCTGGAGGCAAGCAACCGGTATTTTGCCTGGTTTGTCTCACAGGTGCACAAGGCAGGCATGCGGGTGATTCTGGACGGTGTTTTCAATCACTGCGGATCGTTTAACCGGTGGATGGACCGCGAGGGCATCTATGCCAGGAGCGGACAGTATCCGGCGGGGGCGTACAAGTCCGCAGACAGTCCGTACAGAGAATTTTTAAATTTTTCGTCTGACAGCTGGCCGGATAACAACGATTATGAGAAGTGGTGGGGCTTTGACACCCTGCCGAAGCTGAATTATGAGGGCTCGAAGAAACTGGAGGACAAGATCCTCGAGATCGGACAGAAATGGGTTTCTCCGCCGTATAACTGCGACGGATGGCGCCTTGATGTGGCGGCGGATCTCGGGCATTCCGAGGGCTTCAACCATGATTTCTGGAAGAAGTTCCGCAAGGCGGTGCGGCAGGCCAATCCGGACGCACTGATTCTGGCGGAGGATTACGGCGATTCTTCGGCCTGGCTGCGCGGCGACCAGTGGGATTCCATCATGAACTACAGCGCCTTTATGGAGCCGTTTACATGGTTTTTCACCGGCATGGAGAAGCACAGCGATTCCGGCAACGAATACCTTTACAATAATTTCGATTATTTCAGCAGCACCATGCGGTATAATATGGCCAATTTCCAGTATAAGGCCAAGCAGGCCGCGATGAATGAGCTGTCGAATCACGATCATTCGCGGTTCCTGACCAGGACAAACCACCGGAGCGGCCGTATCAGTTCGGCGGGACATGAAGCGGCTTCGCAGAATATTTCCTACTGCGTGATGCGGGAGGCCGTGGTCGCGCAGATGACATGGCCGGGTGCGCCGACCGTCTATTACGGCGATGAAGCCGGCATGTGCGGATGGACGGATCCGGATAACCGCCGCACGTATCCGTGGGGACATGAGAACAAGGAGATGATCCGTTTCCATAAAGACATGATCGCGATTCACAAGTCGATACCGGCGCTCAAACGCGGTTCTTTCAAACTGCTTGGCGGCAAATACGGCTGCATGTATTATGCGCGCTTCGATGACAGCGATGCGGTTCTGACCGTGATCAACAACAATAACAGCGTTCAGGAAGAAGACATTCCTGTATGGCTGGCTGGCATCCTGGAAGGCGAGGTCATGCACCGTCTCATGCTGACGTATGAAGACGGCTATACGCTCGAAGAGGAGACGGTACCGGTCTGCGGCTGGTATGTAAGGCTGCGGATGCCGCCGCTGTCGGCTGCGGTCTACCGGGTTCCGCGCGGAAAGAGCAAAAATAATCTTGAAAACGAATAATATTTATGGTATTGTAAAACCGTAAATGTGGATGGATTCCCGAGTGGCCAAAGGGGGCAGACTGTAAATCTGCTATCACTGATTTCGGTGGTTCGAATCCACCTCCATCCAGCCGAAAGCCCTGCATTTGTCAGCAGGGCTTTTTTTTCGTATGACGGGCATGCCGTCAGTCTGTGGTGAAAGTCCATAAGGGGCGTAGTTGCCGACGAACCCCAAAGCGACTCCCAAGGTTTGCACCGTGAGGTGCAGGCGAGAAGAAGGGATAGCGA
>Ga0256404_1005304_pt1 | contig 23021 bp, 21 predicted proteins | sample RumenRJG_01DNA_FD_185990 | JGI IMG/M metagenome (GOLD analysis project Ga0256404, IMG submission 185990) | Bovine rumen microbial communities from Lethbridge, Alberta, Canada - RJG_01 | ecosystem: Host-associated > Mammals > Digestive system > Stomach > Rumen | place: Canada: Alberta | collected... | reverse complement strand
CAATGATATTGAGATCTTGTTTTTCTTTCGCTTCTTTTAACTTAGAAGCAAAATCCTTAGAGCCACTCTTAGCGATGGTGCCTAAGTTATTAATAAGATCTTCTTTACTCATACCAATACCGTTATCAGAAATGGTAATGGTTCTTTTATTTTTATCGACACTTATGTTGATTTCAAATTCATTTAAAGGCATTTCACCTTTACTAGATAATGCTTGATAACGATATTTATCAATCGCATCACTCGCGTTACTGATTAATTCTCTTAAAAAGATTTCGTTGTTGCTATAGATAGAATTAATCATCAAATTTAATAGTTCTTTTGATTCAGTTTGAAACTCTTTTGTTTCTTTCATAATGTCTGTCCTATCTTTGTCATTAATGACAATTTATATTCACTAGTAGTTTACCACTATTAAGGTATTTCTTCAAAAAAAGCCGTGGTCCCATAAACCACGGCTTGAAAAGCTAAGTTAAGCTTTTGCGAAAGGAGTACTATTGGGAAACCTTTTATGCGATTTGCACGAGGTGTTCTTTTTCGATTTCTTTTTCGCTGCGTTTCTTGATGTCGACTGTTAAGACACCATTCTCTAATTTAGCGGAGATATCTTGAAGTTTAACTGTGTCGCCAACATAGTATGAACGGGAGAATTCACCATAGCTTCTTTCTCTATAGATGTAATCTTCGTCATTTTCATCTTCCTTATTTAAGGTAGCAGTGACTTTAAGATAGCCGTTTTCAAGAGTGATTCTTGTGTCTTCTTTCTTCACTTCAGGAAGTTCGATGAACAATTGATAGTCACTTTTGTTTTCTTTGATGTCGGTCTTCATCATATGTGATGTGGAGCAGTTATTCGCCCTGAGGAAAAATCTGTCGAAAAATGGATCATAGTTAGTAATATAATTTCTCATAAATTCAACCTCCTTATATTACATATTTAGCACTCTTCATCCTTGACTGCTAACACCTACATTATAACCAAAATTAGCACTCTGTCAATAGGACTGCTAAAAATTTTTTAAACTTTTTTATTTAAATAATTAATTATTTAATTTTTTTAATAATTCTTGCATTTCAGGGCATAATTCCGCGATAAATTCCTTATTTGAAAGGTAATTAAATGGGCCTTTTATGCCCCCAAAAATAAGTTTATATGAATGTAAAAACTGATTTTCGAAGCCAAATTCCTTCTTAAAATAGTTGTTAACTTTATAGTCACCATACTTGATATCGCCGACAACATGATGACGGATATATGACATGTGAGCACGTATTTGATGTGTACGACCTGTCAATAGTTGGACATCTAATAATGTATAGTCGTTATATCTTTCTTTAACAAAGTATTTAGTGACTGCGGTTTTCGCACCACTTTTTAGTGGGGCCACAACCATTTTCTTACGTTCATAGCTTTTTCTAAGAGGGGCGTCCACTACACCATCTTCAGTAACGTTACCCGCCACTAAAGTTAAATAATGTTTCTCCACGATGAAGTGATTATTAATGATATTAGCGAGTCCGCTCGCACTCTTATTATCTTTAGCGAACACGATTAAACCGGATGTATCTTTATCTAATCTATTAATAAGCATCGCTTGCTTACCTAAGTATTCAGAAAGCATAACATCTAAAGAAGGATTATCTTTATTACCATCAAACTGTGATAAAAGACCACGTGGTTTATTAATAATCACTAGGTATTTATCCTCATAAACAATTAATTCTTTGATGTTCATTCTGGTTGAACCTCTTTAATACGGTTTTCACTTAGCGATAATAAATACAGGTGCATGTGTTCCTTATTAATATTAAATAATAACTCTACATTGCGTTGGTATATTCTTAACTGTCTTTCATAAGCTTCATCATCGATGGAGCGGGACTTATAATCAACGATATAACATTCATTGTCTTTGAAATATAGTAAGTCAATGAAACCAGTTGTTTGTAATGTTTCATCATAATAACCATATTCTTTATAGATCTTTGCACTACCTAAATCACTAAAGACCGGATTACTTAAAACATTATCAATGAGTTTCTTGTCTTTTTCGTTTTTAATGAAAGAGGTATCTTTACTCACAAAGTCGACAAGTTCCATAAGCCTATGGAGATAAACGCCACGAGTTAAGACTTGATCTGGGATTGTATCTTCCACTGCTTCATCGTAGTGGCGTTGTTTGCTTGCTCTTTCTTTGATGATGGTTGGGAAAGTAATGACGGAATCATCCACTGGGAGTTGATCAATCTTACTAATCACTTCTTCCGCATATTCTTCTGCTTCATCTTCAAATTCATCCATACCTTCAAAGATTAATGTTGTGTCACGGTAATCTTTGTTTTCATAAGATTCAAAGATGAAACGTTTTTGACAGTCAAAACCTCTAACAAAAACTGGTAACAAAACATCAAATAAGCCATACGGTATCTCTTCTTCTGTTAGTTTTGCCATATTTGCGGCTTGAGTTTTACTATAGAAGTAAGCACAGTTCCCAGTTATAACTGCATTAACAAAATCGTTAATAGTCATATTCAAATCGACCGTGCCATTTGCATCTTCATTAATTGTGTCTTCAAGTTCTTCAATGGACTTAAATTCTTTCTTATAACGATAATAGCCATAGAATGTCGCATCCATTAAAGGATCGCGTGTCATATTTTTAAATCTAAGATAGAACTCTCTAAAGAGAGGTTTAAATAAAGCATAGATTTGTTGCTCTAAGATTTTGGTTAATTTATCGGTGTAATATTTATTAAATAATTTGCTATATAAATCAGCGTCCATTCCTTCCGCGGACATGAGATTAATATTTTTAATTATCTCAACAGTCTTTAAGTATTGTTGATATAAGACTGGATCTACTTGTTTTTCTTTAATCTTTCTAGCGATATACCCTTCATCAATTCTTTGATAATGTGGTAAGTAAGAAAGCATACCATAAAGAGTTTCTTTCTTTCTGTTATCGCCACTTGGTTTGTCACCAACGATATAGACTATATTTTCCGCACGGGTTAAAGCGACATAGAATAAACGAACATGTTCATCTCTTTCTGGGTCTTTATCACTATTTTTAAGTAACATTGACGGTAAAGTGTCCACGACAACATCTTTGATGTTACCGTCTTCATCAACATCTTCAGTGTCGTAATTATAATAAGGAAGAATAATGCCATATTTTTCATCAAAGATGTAATCAGGTTTCTCCGCATTATTGCCTTGTGCTAATTGATTAAAGCTCACTGGGAGATACACGATTTTTCCTTCTAAGCCTTTAGATGCGTGAATGGTCATCATATCCACTGCGTTATCCACTTTGATTGTGGTGTCGCCACTTAAATCTAATGAATAGTCATTAATATCTTTTAAGAATCTGACAAAATCCTCTAAGGTATCACCCATCTTTTCTTGAGAAGCAAGAATTGCGCCTAATGATTCAATCTTACTGACGTTATCATCGACATCACCTACAAGGCAAAGCTTATCCACGATACCAAAGAAATTAATCATATTAATGAAGAATTCATAAGCACTGACGTCCTTATTATCTTCAATAAACTGATGCACATCTTTCATAATTGGGTCTTCATCAATCTTTGCTTCATCGTGTTCTTTTAAGATGTCATAGATTGTTTGATCATCATATTGATAAATATAACTACGAGCGACAGAAGCAAATAAGAAAGCCTTATCACTATCTTCCATAGGATGCATTTCATTAACGATTAATTCCACGAGGGATTGTAACAACAAAATCGCGTTAATCTCTTTGAGATTAGTTTTGAATTTATTATTTAAAGGTACACCCACTCGTTTAAAGACTTCTTGGTACATCTCAAAACCAGTACCTTTTCTCATGATGATGACAAAGTCACCATAAGAGGCATCCACTAGTTCACCACCATCTTTGGTGCGTTTATAAATCTGAAAATGATTCTTAACTTTGTTTTTAATATCATTAGCGATAGCCTCAGCTTCCCACTCTTTAGGATCATCCGCTGAATCATCATCTTCACCAGATACTGAAACAATACGAGATACACCAAAGTTATCATATGGGAGTTTAGAATATGGACCATGTTCTTTATCGTATTCTAATCCCTCATTAGTGAAGGCATAATCAATACCACCATGGCTTAAAGTCATATAGAACTTAAAGATATGGTTAATTTCATTAAGTAACTTTTTACCTGAACGATAATTCTTATGCATTAAAATAACTTCGTTATCTTCACCACCGCTATAAGCTTTTTGTCTATTGGTAAATAGTTCTACTTTAGAATTTCTAAAAGCATAGATGGCTTGTTTAGCGTCACCAACGCAGAATAGATGGGCACTTGTGCCATCTTCTTTTGGTAGTAATAAACTATCAATAATTGCTTCTTGGAAATCATTAGTGTCTTGATATTCATCCACCATGATGAACTTAAATTGTTTACGAATCTTAGTGGCTTCTTTTTCATATTTTGGATTTGTTAAAAGAGAGACCGCCATTAAGAGAATATCGTTAAACTCAAAGGAATTAGTGATGCGCTTGTAATCATCTAATTTCTTATTAAGTTTCTTAACAATTTCTAAAAGAATGGAGATGTCATCTTTAAAGTATTTAAGTTTGTTGATTTCTGCATCAACATCTTCAATACACATCACAATGTCTAATTTCTTAGATAAACCTTTAAAGACATCAAAGACCGCTTTATCTTTTTCATCCCCTGTTGGGTTCTTCTTGCTCATTGAGAACTTGAAGTTCTTATCGTTAGCGATTTCATGTATTTTGCTAACAAAGTCTTGTCCATTTAAACGCAAGGCTTCTTTTAATTTTTGATAATATTCTTGGTTAACACCACAGATGAAGTTACAGAGATTAATATCAACATTAAAAGCGGATTTATCGTTAAATAGATTAGCGATTAAATCTGGATTATCACTATCAAGAACGGTGTGATTCTTTTCTACAAAATAAGCTTCTTTAATCGTATCAATAATGATGTTTTTACTAGAGGTTACTAAATCATTAATAACTTTATTAAAGTATTCATCACTTAAGAATTTTTCTTCGTAGTTATTAATTAGTTCTTCTTTTCTTTCCAAAGGAAGCTTATCTAATTGTTTACATAAATCCACAATTACTTTTTTGGTGTTTCTATCAGAATCTAAATTAAACTTAACTAATGTCTTAACTAACTTTTCACGTTTATCATCATCGTTATAATATTCATCAAATATTTCATCGAGATAAACACTCTTCTTTGCAGATATTACATCACTATTAACGAGATTAACATTGGATGAAATACCTAACGCATCAGCGTACATAACCACTAAGAATCTCGCAAACGAGTCAAATGTTTGGATATGCGCAGAGGCTACTTGTTCCGCGATATCATCTTTGCCTCTATCTTTAAAGTTTCCAATAATTCTTTCACGCATTTCATGCGCAGCGTTATCGGTGAATGTTAACACTAATAATTCACTTGGTTTAACTTCACCATTATCAATGATTGTGAAAACCTTTTCCGCGAGAGTTCTGGTTTTACCTGAACCTGCGCCTGCGGCCACTAAAACATTTTTACTAATAGGAGCGTCGATCGCGGATTGTTGTTCTTTATTAAAACCCATACTTATTTAGCTCCTTTCTTAAAATGTTTAAGTACATCTTTTTTATAATCTTTAACATCTAACTTACTGCGGTAGCAGACACGACGATATGGACAGTTATTACATACTGTCTTAGTAGCGTCGAATTCTAATAATGAATATGAAGTTGGTTGGATGATGAAATCCGCTTCACATATTCTATGAATAGCGTTTATCGCCGCGTGTTTAGCGTCATCCACTAAATCATCTAAGTTATATCTAGGTAAACCAATGCCACCATCTTTGATGATGATTTCATCAGTGTCATTTTCTTTAAATTGGTGCTTAAGTTGTAATAAGTCGCCACCATTGCTCTTAAGAGAACCATCATCTTTAAAAGCACTTCTATCAATAGAAGCGATATAAGAAACAGAATCCTTGTTAATACCCACTAGACGTGATTGTTGAGCTAGTCTTTTTTCTGATAATGTTGGTTTGTTAACATCCTTTAAAGCGCTTTTGATTGTGCTAAAGAAAACATGTTGAATATAAAAACCACCAAATTCACCATCTTGAGTGTATTGACTTGGTTGGATATTATTTTCAATTGCGTAGTAATAAAGAGGTAGTTGAATAGATTTACCCAAGAATACTTCTAAAGGATTAAAGTCTTCCATACCGGTTTTATAATCGATGATGGAATAGTATTTATGCTCGTTACTTTCAGAAATAACAATCTTATCAATCTTGCCATAGAAGTTATATGTTTCATTATTTTCATCTTCTAAGTAGAACTGAATTGATTTTTCATAATCGTCTTTAATAGGTTTAGCAAAGTTAATCACACCTTGCACCTTTTGATATGTCTTCATAAATCTTTTTAACCATGTTTGTGAGATTTCTAATAAAGCTTTATCTCTAGGTGTTGGGGTAATACCAACTTTTTCAAATTCTTTATAATAGGCTTCTTCACCTTCTTTTAAAGCATCTTCAAAAACATAATCAATGTGATTAAATTTCTCAAATACCTTATGAATTGCGGTGCCAATGAATCTTTTTGAATAATCGTTTTTATCTAAAGGAATGAGTTTGGTTAAGTAATATTTAAACGGACAATTAATAAAACTTTCTAAACCCGTTACTGACCAGGTTGATTTTCTAAAATCTTCGCCACTATGGAGGCCTTTAAATGATGGGTCATAAGCATTGAAAACATTAGAATCAAATTTAATTCCAGATTTATTTAATATTGTGGAGCTATAGAGGAATGCCGCTTGAGTGGTAAAGGTTGGCATCTCTAAATCATCTTCGTATTTAATCTTTTTATCTTTCCATATTTCATTTAATAATGGAGAATCAAAGATCTTATCACCAAGGTGTCTTTCTACACGGGAAATAACTGCGACATTATTGTGTCTTAAGAAGTTAATCTTATTTCTTCTTTCAATCGCTGTCTTAGTGTACGAAGTGTTATAGCCCACTTCTTTTAATTCAGCGTCTGATAAGACATTATCGTCCGCATATATTTTATAAAATGCATCGGAATTGAAATTAGTGACATAGGTAAAGAATGATGGATCAAAGACAAACTTATTAGAAATAACCACACCGCCTTCCCCGACTGGGATACGTGTATTTTTAGAGGCCACTATTTCTAACAAATTAGCATAGCTAAATGAGAAATCATCACTCTTATTTAAACCATAATATTCAATTAACTCTTTTAGGGCTTTAATATCTTGGTCTTCTAATTCTTCATCAGTAAATCCAAATGTCTTACTGTTATAGATTCTATTTATTTTAGCCCTAACACTTTTAATGGAAATTAAAGGTCTTTCTTCTACATAGCAAACTGGGATATTGAATAATTCAGACATGATTTTGACATAGAAGATGTCTTCATCACCGTTGATGATGATTCTTTGTTTTTGATTTGGATTATCACGAGCCTTATCTCTCACCCAAGAGAAAATATAGAAGAACTGTGTCATCTTATTTTCAAAGTAGATGATATTAGGACTGATATAAGCATTATTCTTATAAAGGTCTAAGCCTTCCAATCTTAGAAAACTATACGCAAGCGCGTTTCTTTTTAAGAATTCTTGAATAGCGATATCTTGTTCCATCTCAAATAAGAAGATATGACTGCCCTTTAGTTCGTATAGGCCATACTCATCTTTAACAAGATAGCCATTATCATTTAACTTATTAAATAAATCTGTTAGTTCTTTATTCTTACTAACATCCGCGGTCAAAATAATATCTAAATATTTCTTCGCCTTTTTATAACCAATACCTTCTTTAATAAGGAAAGGAATTGGATCTTTAGAAAACGAATATGAAACCTTATTAATCAGTTCATGACGAGAAATGATTTTAATATCTAAATCAGGGTGTTTGTTTTTAAATAAGAAAAGTGCTGCTTGGTAATCAAAATCCGCAACAACGATATTCTTATTTTCATAAAATGGTTCGTGCATACACGTATATTATAAACTCTTTTTCTATTTTTTTAAAAAATATTAAAAGTGTTTACTTCATCAAAAACTAGGTAGTATCACTCTTTTTTGACATGGTTTAGATTTTCTTATTCTTTTAATCTTTAAGAATAAGAGATTATCTCTTATAATGTTTACATTGTGAGGTAATTCATATGTCAAAAGCTGACCAAATTTTTATTAACAACATGAAAGACATCATGGAAAACGGTTTCTGGGACACCGATTTAAAAGTCAGACCACACTGGGAAGATGGCGCTCCCGCTCATACAGTTAAAAAGTTCTGTATTGTGAACCGTTATAATCTCCAAGAAGAATTACCAATCTTAACTATTAGAAGAACCGCTTTTAAGAGCTGCTTAGATGAACTCCTATGGATTTGGCAAAAGAAATCCAATAACATTCATGATTTACACTCCCATATTTGGGATTCATGGGCCGATGAAAATGGTTCTATCGGTAAAGCTTATGGCTATCAACTCGCGAAAAAGTCTATTTATCCAGAAGGTGAATTCGACCAAGTCGATAGAGTTTTATTTGATTTAAAACATAATCCTCAATCTAGAAGAATTATGACCAATATCTATAACTTTGAAGATTTACATGAAATGGGTCTTTATCCATGTGCTTATTCCATGACATTCAATGTCAGTGGCGACACATTAAATGGTATCTTAAATCAAAGAAGTAACGATATGTTAACCGCGAATAACTGGAACGTTTTACAATATGCGATTTTATTAATGATGTTTGCACAAGTCTCTGGCTTAAAAGCGGGTGAACTTGTCCACGTTATTGCTGACGCTCATATCTATGATAGACACATTGATATCGTTAAAGAAGTAATCGCTAAACCACAACACAAGGCTCCTAAATTAAAAATTAATCCAAATGTTAAAAACTTCTATGATTTCAAACTCGAAGACTTTGAATTAGAAGATTATGAATATGAACCTTTAGATAAGAAGATTCCGGTGGCTATCTAATATGATTATCTCTATTCTTAACTGCGATAAAAAATACGGTATTGGTAAGAGAAATGGATTACTATTTTCTCTTCCTTTAGATATGAAGTTCTTTAGAGAAACCACTCAAGGTCATACTGTTTGTATGGGTGAGAATACTTTATTATCTTTCCCGGGCAGTAAACCATTAAAGAACAGAACAAATATTGTTTTATCTCAAGATCCAACACATAACTATGAAGGTGTCATTAATGTTCATAGTTTTGAAGACTTCTTAAGAGCGATGAAAGAAAGAGAAATAAGCGACACGGTATTCGTTATCGGTGGTGCTTCTATATATAGACAAACTCTTCCATATGTTGACCAAGTTCTTTTAACCAAAGTCAACGCTGATGGAGGCGCGGAAGTATTCTTCGTTAACTTGGATGAAAATCCAGACTTTGAATGTGTTGATGAAGGTACACCAGTGATGGATGGTGATTTAGAAATTAGATTCACCACCTACAAAAATAAAAACAAGAAAGAAATTATCTAGCATGAAAAACAACATCTATCCAAAAAACTATCAAAGCGTTTTAAATTTGGTCGATACACAAAGGGCCATTAAATTAATTAAAGATACATTTGAAAAAGAGCTCGCTAAAGAGCTTGATTTAATGAGAGTCAGCGCTCCACTATTCGTGGAAACAGGCACTGGCTTAAACGATAACTTAAGCGGTTATGAAAAACCTGTTTCTTTTGAAGTAAATGAAAATAACCGTGAACTTGAAATCGTTCAATCCTTAGCGAAATGGAAAAGATATGCTTTGAAGAAATATAACATTGATGGCTTATATACCGATATGAACGCTATTAGAAGATTTGAAGATTTAGATAATCTCCATTCTTTATATGTTGACCAATGGGACTGGGAAAGAAGATTAGAGGCTAAAGAAAGAAATGTTTCTACTTTAAAAAGAACAGTAAAGAAAATCTATAAAGCCTTTAATAAGACTTATAAAGTTTTAACAAAACAATATCCAGAACTCGCTAACGATTTACCAAAAGATATTACATTTATCACCACTAAAGAGTTAGAGGCTAGATATCCAAACCTTAATAGAAAAGAAAGAGAAAACGCTATCTGTAAACAATATGGTGCGGTTTTCTTAATGCAAATTGGTGCTAACTTAAAGGACGGCAAGCCACACGATAGCCGCGCCGCGGACTATGATGATTGGAAACTTAACGGTGATATCTTACTTTGGTATGAACCACTTCAAATTGCTTTTGAATTAAGTAGTATGGGTATCAGAGTTAATAAAGAATCATTAGTGAAACAACTTAAAGCAAAAGGTGAAATGGGTAAGTTCGCTTTAGCGTACCATCAAATGGTTATTAATGAACAACTACCACTTTCCATAGGCGGTGGTATTGGTCAATCTCGTTTATGTATGTATTTATTAAAAAAGGTCCACATCGGGGAAGTGCAATCCTCTTATTGGCCTGAAGACGATATTAAAGAATTTAAGAAATATAACGTCGATCTACTTTAACAAAGGAAGTAGTTCATTCATATCATTGATAAAGAGGTCTGAATTAGACCTTTTTTGATTATCAAAATCTTTAGAGGCATCATCATAGACTGCTACTGTTATAAAGCCATTATCATGACATGTCTTAATACATGTTGGCATATCCTCAAACACTAGTGTGTTTTCTGGCTTTGAACCCATCTTTTCACATAGATATGAATAAATACGAACACTGTGTTTGCCTTCTTTGACATTATTAACATCAGCGATAAAGTCAAAATATTTACCTAAATCAAGTCTATTAATGCATGGCATATATAAAGAATCATCATTCGCTGTAGCGATGGACATAGTAATGCCTTTTGATTTAATTAAATCCAATACTTCTTTTACTCCTGGCTTTAATTCCACATCATATTTATACATATCAATGGACATTTGATGCCATTCGTCCATAATCTCTTGTTCACTTTCTTTGATGCCATATGTTTTCTTAGTGAATCTAGCAGCTTCTTTTAAACCAAGATGCACGATATTTTGCGCGTAATCTTTAGGAAGTTCCATGCCTCTTTTAGCGAAGAATTTCTTATCAATTTCATGCCAAAGACCAGTGGAATTAATCATTGTTCCATCCATATCGAATATGACCGCTTTGATGTCTTTACCTAGGAATTTCATAAGATTTCAATTTCCCCACTATCAATGTGTAAAAGCATACCATGAGAAGTGCAAAGTAAAAAGAAAAAATAGTTAACAACTTTTTGAAATATGTTATTTGTTAATTATATTAATCAGGTATTCATAGCGAAACATTACATATTCCACAATATTTGTAGCATCAACAGAATAAGGCATGTCAGCTAAGCATTTTTCCACTACATCACGTTCAACACAAGGAATATTGCATTCTTTTAAGGCTTGCTTAATCAAAGTATTTTTGTTTATGACGTTAGCAAAATGTTTTAAAAACCCTTCTTTAGTATCAATACTTAGTACATTTTGTCGAGCAACTAAACATAGATTATCATCATAATTTGGTGCTAACGAAACTATATTTCCTGTATTTTTATCACGCAATAAGCCACAGTTTTCGTTATGCCTGTCGATATTATTTAGCACTACGTCAAAGAAACATAAACGGATGTATTCTTTAGCAAGTTTGTAATCAATATCGTTTAAAACATTAAACACATGCTCATATGAATCATCCTCACCCGCAACAGAAACAATTGGTTCAAAATTATAATCGGTGGCGAAGTTTTTAGTTCTTATATATCCGTTATCATATTCGTAATGCGCTGTTGGCAAACCAATTAGTTCAAAGAAGTGTGAGTAAAAAAGTTCAGAAAAAATTTCATTCTTTGTGCCAACTTTATAAAGCCACCATTCTCCATCATTATTTTTCCATCCCTTTTCGTAGCCTCCACCAGTTGTTAATTCGGGAGTGAGGCAAATTCTATTTGGGTATACTGCCATAATGCCTTTAAGGGATAAATTGAAAAATAGATCATTATTAAAGCAAACGTCTTCATACTTTAATTTTGAATGCTTTGGTTTGAACCAATAATCATCGCTTATAGAAACAGCATACGAGCAAAGAGATACTAAAGCATCATCACTTTCGGTAATGTTTAAAGCCTTTTTAAGAAGACGTGAATTTGTCCTTCCACTATCGATAACTCGACATTTTAAAAATGGTTCTAGTGATTTAGTTCTTTTGATAATAAGCGGGCACAATTTTTCATTTAGACTTATTAGCTGTCCATTGTCAAAAGAAGCCACTACTTTGTCTTTGCTGAGAACATCACCAGTTAATCTTCTAGCGTTATTAGAAAGGACTAAATTTCGATTACCTTTTCCGAGCATTTCTTTGATTTGCTTTTCGATTTCAACTCTTTTATTAATCTCTTCCTCTAGCTTTTTGAGTTCATTGTCTTTTATTAAGTGAGAGAACTTTTTTCCGTTTAAAGAATATTGATGATAAAAATATGTTTTGCCCTTAATTTCTTTTTTATAAACAAAACCTTTTGGTAATTTATTCTTTTGATTAATTAATTCATAAATATCTGCCATAAATTTATAATACAGCAGTTAACAACTTTTTAAAATATGTTATTTGTTAATTTGCAAAATTAGTGACTTATAATATTTCAATTTCCCCACTATCAATGTGTAAAAGCATACCATGAGTTACAACCTGAAGGCAGAAAGAATCATCAATTCCCACTACTTCGCCAATAAATGTTTGATTGTTAACAATAGCTTTAACTCTTTTATTTAATAAATAGTTATGTATTCTAAAATATTCCAAAGACTTATTTAAATTTAAATTAATTAGAGAGTCCACTAACTGTGGGAATAGTTTTTCTTTTAGTTCTTCGATATTAATATCTTTCTTATGTTCTAAGCATAATGATGTCGCTGGTCTTCTTAATCCTTCTGGGAACTTCTTTTGATTAACGTTAAGACCAATACCCACAACCATATAATCAGGTAACTGACCTTCCGCGAGAACGCCACATACCTTCTTATCGTTAATTAAGACGTCATTAGGCCATTTTATGCTCACGTGCTTGATTTTATATGTCTCTAGCACTTTCGCGACCTCTACTGCGCTTAAAAGTGAAATAATTGGTGACTGTTTTAATAAGTTCTTGTCTTTAATCAAAAACGAGAACATCAAATTTTCACCAGGCTCACTACTCCAAGTTCTATCGTTTCTACCTTTACCATGACTTTGATAATCGGTGGATACGAAAGTAAAGTTACTTAATAGCTTATAAGTATTCTTTAGATAAGTATTCGTAGAATCTATTTCTTGAAAATGAATTTGATGATATTGCATACCTACAATTATCAAGCATTTTTTTCTTAAAGTCCACGTCGAAAAAAACTCTATCTATGATAAAGTTTTAAATATTCTGCTGATTTAAGCACTAATCAGAGACTAATTGATTATAATTTTGCCCAGTTTTTAATAAAGCCCAAACAATTCGAAGTATCTTTCTTGCTGTATGAGTTAAGGCACAAATTGGATGTTTGCCTTCATTCTTTTTCTTGGAATAAAACTCCGCTATTTCGGGACAATGGATTCTTGCTTTTTCTGCCGCTTGAAATAAAGCATATCTAAGTAAAGGCGATCCTCTTTTTCTAATTGCCCCATGCTTTTCAATAGTTCCAGATTGATAGACTCTTACATCTAGTCCTGCAAATTTAATTATCTTATCCGCACTTGGAAACTCTGACGCATCTCCTATTTCACTAATAAGTAGACCCGCTAAACGATAACCGATTCCAGGGACAGTTAATAAGTTAGGTGCTGTTTCGTCAATTAAGGGGATTAAAAGTTCATCTAATTTGTCGTTCCTTTCTTGGATGTTTCTAAGTTCTTGAACTAATTGAATTATTATTTCTTCAGTTTCTTGGAATGAAACACCAATGGATTCTTTAGCTATTTTTCTTAGTTCGTTGAATTTGATTAAAGAAAACGCACCTTTTGACATTCTCCTTAGTTTTTCCGCTGTTTCACTTCTTGTATTAGAAAATATCTTCGCGGATGGAAAGTTCTCTATAAACCACAAAGTAGTTTTTGAATCAAAGAAATTACGACCTTGATATCGCTTAATATCTCCTCTTTTTCTTAAGAAAGGAATTAATTCAGGAAAAGATTCATCTAAATATCGATGAAGATGATTAATCGTTCTTTCTTTATCCTGATAGAGAAAATATTTGGCTCTTGATATTCGCCTAATCCTTTCAATGTTGTATGATTTAAGCATAGAAGGACTGAATGGATGCTTTGATGCATATTGGGCAATAAGAAGTGCATCAAGGTTATCAGTCTTCGCCTTGTCGAGGTATTCAGATTGTTTAAATCTCGCTATCACGACAGGGTTTTTAATTTGGGCTAAATAATTATTAGCAACTAGATATCTAAATAAACATTCATGATAATGACCAGTTGCTTCCATCACTATTTGAAATAATGATTCAGATTGATCAATTGATTTAAATATTTCTATCAACGAATCAAATCCTTCTTTCGAATTGGAGAAGTCAAAACTCTTTTTAATTATTTCTCCGTGTTCACTGATGATGCAGCAGGTGTGCTTAAACTTGCTGACATCGATACCCACAAAATAAGTAGGCATAAACAAAACCTCCTTTTGGATAGTTACTTTGGGCAATTCGCTGAGCTTCCCTAACGTAATATCTCAAATAGAAGGTCGACGCCTCATCCTACAAACAACGTTTAATAGGGAAGCCGCGTCCTCAGTATGCAAATCAGACTGTCTAGCAGTATTTATATTGTAGAGGTCCCGCGACTATCCTTATTTATTTTACCAAGGAATAAAAAGCGACCCCTAAGGGTCAAACACTAATACATCCCTTGGATATATATATTGTTAATGAGATATTAATATTGTAAAAAAATTATTTTATTAAATAAAGAGTGACTAATTTAATTTTTTTGTTATAATACTATTCGCACGTTCAAATATTGTTCAGCTTATACGGAGGAATACCCAAGAGGCTGAAGGGGCGGGCTTGGAAAGCTCGTAGACATGTAACAGTGTGCGAGGGTTCAAATCCCTCTTCCTCCGCCATCTCCGATTGTCGAGACACGTACAAAATGTATGTGTCTTTTCTTATTCTTAAGCATTATTTGCTATATTTAATAGAGTTAATAAATCAAAAGCACACTAATAACAGGCTACATAAAAACCCCATAAAAAACTGGAGGGACACGAGGTTTAAACTCAAACCAACAAAAAGAGTCTATATTTCGTATTTTTGCAGCGAAATCGACATTGGAATTTCGGTATAGCGTTGGATCAGGCCCTCACGCTAGGTTAAATCTTTAAATCCATATTGATGGTATTACTATCAAAAAGATTGCTCCACTAGCAATGTTATGTCAACAAGAAAATGAAAGGACTTTCACTTTCATGTATGCGCTTGCTATAGAAAAAAGGATAAAGAAAAGGAGCGGTAGTCGACGCTATCGCCCCGATGTGTATATGGAAATTTTTGAATTAGAGTGGGAGGTCTTTCTTGGTGAATTTGTAGAAGCCGACCGCATAGGTGGCTAAGGCAATGCCAAGGGTGATTAAGATCTTCCACCAATAGGTGGTCATATCGCCGTGCATGACCGAGACCGCATCGAAGCAAGAGGTGACGGTGATGTAGTTGAAGAAGGACATGCCGGAGATGCGAACGGTGGCTGGGATGGCTTCGGTGCCGAATAAGCCAAGGATCGCGCAGATGAAGAAGAAGATGGTGATGCCTCCGCCAACGCCGATGGAATTGTTGGTCTTGTTGGCCCAAGAAGAAGTAAGGAAATTGATGCCGCTGATCGCGATGGTGATTAAGAAATTACCGAGGGCGTAGTAGCAAATATCCTTGATTGGGAGCGAATCCGCTAAGTCAGCAGAGCCGCAGGCAATACCGATTACCTGAGTCAAAATGGCAGCGAGAAGCAAGCTCGCACCCATCACAAACTCCGTGAATAAGAGGTAGGTCATTTCGGTGAAGATGAAGGACTTGCGTGGGGTAGGCGTGGAGAGGGTGAAGGCAAGCGAACCGGATTCGACCTTAGAGGCAACGAGGTCGGTCGCGGTGAGAATGGTATAAACCATTGGGATGAGGAGGCAGGCAATGCCGAAGCCGACGGAGCCAACGATGATGCCATAGGTATTCATGTTGCCCATTTCGCTAAGGGAGTCGCCAACTAAGGTTGGGAGCTGGTCGATGATGCCGAGTCCACCTTTTGTGATGGCAATCATCTCTTGCTGGATGAGGGTGTAGTCTGGGTGACTAGAGGCCGCGGAGGCGAGGTAGGAGTTATAGGAGGCGATGCCGCTATAGGCGTAGGCTCTGACGGTATCCATCATCTCCTTGCCCGACATCGATTCATCTTTACCGGAGATATCGTAAGCGGAGACGATCTGTCTCTTATGGGATTCGTTATAGGAATCGACGACCTGCTGTTCGGCCGCTTTGCTTACGAGGTCGACAGCCTTTTCTTCAATGGCGGCGCTGAGGACATTGCTGCCATCGTAGTAGGTGTTTTGATTGTTTTCGTCACGAGCGATGAACTCATCCGCGAAGGAATGTAGTTCTTTTTCGATGACTTTGACGGCATCCGCGGCTTCTTCTTTGGCTTTGGAGACCGTTTCTTCGTCATAGTCTTCGCCGGTCAAGACGTCCTTATGCATCTTTTGCGCCATATTGGCGTCGGTACCCATCTTGGCGTCGACTTTGACGTAGACGTCTGGGTTATAGACTTTGATTTCCTTGGCGGTGTAGATGGCCTCGCCATCCTCGCCATATTCGCCCGTTGGGACATAGGTGATTGGGTAGCCTAGATCGCTGGTCTTATATTCGACGGTGAAGGATGGGAGGAACTGATAGTAAGCAAGTTCGCTCACCGTCTCCATCGCGTAGGTGACGGCGGTATTGGCAAGGGTTTTGTCGTGAAGCGTATGGTCGACAATGTAGGCGGTTTTGGAGGCTTCTTCGTCATCTTTGACGTTGGTTGTGTAGACCTTTTGGAGAGCGTCCACGGTCATCGCGACGAAGGCAGCGCTATTCTCGTCGTTCTGAGAAAGAAGCTTGATGAGGGTGAAGGCAGTTTCGATTTCGGCCTGGGCTTTGACCTCATCGGTTGGGGCGGTTGTGCCTTCTCCGAACGCCTTGGTGAAAGCGTTCTGGAAGGAAGCGAGGACATCCGCCTCTTCCTTTTCGTCTAAGGTGTAAAGAGAGGCAAGTCCTTTGGACATGCCGGTCGGAATGGCTTTCTTTAAAACGACAGCGTTGCTTTCTTCGGTGCCGCTAGCTTTGTTCTGACCATAGACATCATAGAAGGCGTCGAGGACAGCGATCGCGATTTCTTTCTCCTCTTCGGATTTGGAGGTATCGCCATTTAAGTCCGCTTTGGCTGCGGTAATAATCGCGTTTTTCGCGGTCTGCGCTTTGGTGGCGTCATCGCCATTGGTTAAGCGGTAGGTGACGTTATATAGGAGGCTAAGGGTATTAATCTGGCTGTTAAGCGTCGCGTCATTGACCTGGTCAATCGCTTGACCGACAACGACTTGGAGTTTCTCTTCGTTCGCGCTGAACTGGGTATCCGCATCGGCGAAACCTTTGAAGGCGCTGTAGTAGGAGATGGCGCCACTCTTGATGGTGGTTTCGGTATCTGCGTTGTTGAAGAGGTTTCTTAAGGCGTTTGCGGTGGAATTGACGTTTAGGGTGGAAAGAATACCAATCAAGATGACCATGATGGCGACATTACCGGCCGAAGCGATGATCAAGCTTCTCTTTCTTGATTTGAGGGATTCCTTGAAGAGCGCCCAGGAAAAGAGGGGAGAATGTTTCTTTTTCTTCTTTTCCGCTTTCTTGACGGACTCTGGCATGACCAGAGGCTTGGCCTCTTTGCTTTCCATGGTGAGGACCTCCTCAGGGACAATGAGTGGAGCCTCCTCTTTCTTCGGTTCTTCTTTGACTTCTGGGGCGACCTTTTTCGCAGGAGCTTTTTTGACAGAAGCGGCGAGGGGGGTTGCTACTTTCTTTTTGGTAGCAGCCTTTTTCTTGGCCGACTCCACGACCTTTACTTCTTCTTTTGGCATCGCGATGGTGCTTTTCTTTTTGGCGACTTTCTTTTCCGTAGCCTTTTTGGTAGCGGTTGTCTTTTTGATTTCTTTATTCGGCATGTTGGTTGATCTCCTTTGCTTTACGGTTTTCCGTGAAATAGGTGGCGAGGGTATATGGCACTTCCGTCATGAACTTGAACTTCTTATTGCTGAGTTCATCGAGGAGCGCGGGAATGTTGTCTTTATGGACGCGGATGGTCGCTTGGTGATATTGCGGCTGGATCCTGATGATGTTGGTGTGTTTCTTGGTGAAGGCTTCATATTCGTTTTCGTCCAAGAACTCGACTTTGTAATCTCGGTAAGGGCGATTTTTGATTTCTTCCATGTTGGCCGTATCTAAGATTTGTCCATGGCTCATAAGGAGGACGGTATCGCATACCCTTTCGAGCTCTTCAATCGCATTGCTGGTGACGATGATGGAGGCTCCTCGTTTCTTTTGCTCCAAGATGAGTTCGAGGAGCTCCTCTCGCATCAGCGGGTCAAGGCCCGTAGATGGCTCGTCGAGCAAAAGGATTGGCGACTTCAACATGAAGGCCGCGACGATGGATGTCTTTTGCTTCATGCCTTTGGACATGCGGCGTGGGTAAGCGCGAATGTCTAGCTGCATGCGCTTGATGATTTCGTCGGCATAGGCGAAGTCCTCTGACTTCATACCAAGCGACGCCCCATATTGATGAAGGAAGTCGATGCCGGTCGGTACGTCTGGGAAGTTGATTTCGCCAGGGATGTAACCGATGAACTGCTTCGCATCCGCGGCATCGTTCCAGGCGTTGCGGCCATAGATTTCGATGTTGCCGGAGTCGCTTCTAAGGAACCCCATAATCTGACGGAGCAACGTGGTTTTTCCTGCCCCGTTCTCGCCGACGATACCGATGGTTTCGCCTCTATGTAGGTCGATATTAATGTCGAAGTTGCCACGGCCTTGGCCGTAGTTCTTCGTTACGTTCTCAATCGTGATTACTTTTTCGTCATTCATTTGCTGACACCTCCATAGGTGAGGTCTTCTTTGTAGAAGCTCATGAAGTAGTCCTCTAAGGTCTCTTTCTTTTCGCTTAGGTCGACAAGGCCGTCGTGTGGAATGACGCCGAAGAAGGAGGCTAACTTATCTTCGTTGCAGGTGCAGTGGAGGAGAGATGGATTCGAAGAACTGTTTCTAGCATCGAAGCCTTTCGCGAGGATCGCTTTTTTCGCCTCTTCTGCATAAGCAGGCGTTTTATAGAGGACTCTATATCGCTTTTCTGCTTTGTGTTTGAGCTCATCTGCCACGAAGAGGGAAACGATTTTGCCGTCCTTGATGACGGCGATGCGGTCGCAGACGGCGTCGACCTCCGAGAAGATGTGGGAGGAGAGGAGGATGGTTTTTCCGCGCCTTTTCTCTAACTTGATGAGTTCGACGAACTTGGCTTGCATCTCGGGGTCAAGGCCACTGGAAGGCTCGTCCATGATGATGAGATCTGGGTCGTTCATGAAGGCGCAGACGATCGCCATTTTTCGCTTCATGCCAAGCGACATGCTTTTGCAGCGGAGAGATGGGTCCAACTCAAACTCTTGGATGAGCCAGTTGAGCATCGTGTCATCGGTGACATTCTTGAGTTTCTTCTGTTCCTCGATGACTTCTTTTCCCGTGAGTTCTAAGGGAAGGGCGACTTCGCCCGGGATATAACTCACGCCTTGCATGATGATGTCGCGTTCCTTGAGTGAGGAGACACCATTGATGAGCGTTTCGCCAGAATCGGGAATCGAGAAGCCCATTAAGTGGCGGATGGTGGTTGATTTGCCAGCGCCGTTCGGACCTAAGAAGCCGAATACCTCGCCTTCATTGACATAGAAGTTGACGTCGAAGACGCCACGTCCCTGGCCATAGTTTTTTGTCAGGTGATTGATTTCGATTACATGTTTCATGTTCTTGAACTCCTATTAAGTTATTGGATACTAGTACAATAACTTAATATAGTATAGTGATGCTTATGAGCAAAAACAAGAGCAAAATATCCAAGTATTCCAAAAATACTGTTTTTTTACAATACATTTGTCAGTTGCCATTATGAACTGATGTGAAAATCGATAAATGAGGTAATCGATTCACAAGAATTTATTTAAAGAAAGTACTAGTGAGGTATTTATCAAAAATGGCAAAAGAAAATAGTATTAAAAATCTTATGGTAGAAAGAGAAACTTATCAAAAAGATGGTAAGGATTTTTACTCTTATTTCGTTAAAGGAAAAATTCGTGGGAAAGAAGTTCAGGCACGTTTATCTCCAAAAGATATTGGCGGCTACGACATTTTAGACATCGTATTTTAACCGATGCAACCGCTGAATTAGTTATTACACCATCCGAAATGACTGATGAAAAAGGAAACATAATTCCGTTTCTTGCTGGAAAACAAGCCTCTAAATAAAATTTAGTCTTTCAAAATATTTTTTTAATTCTAAAAACGGAATTTAGTTCTTCAAGTTACAAAATAGTGAGGGTTGATTGTTACGAAATATCCACTTTTGTGGGAGAAAGGACTCATTATGAGTAAAAAATCTTTCAGAGATTATAAATCTGAAGTTAGAAGTGCTTATAGAATTGGATACTCTAATGGCTGGAGTGATTACGATTCTATTGCTAAATCTAAGGGTTCAAGATTTATGGCTACTCGCGGTTATGGTAGAGGTTTGTCCGCTCATCACAAACACTATAAAAATCTTAAAAGAAAGGATGACTAATTATGTCAAAATATTACAGAAAAAAACAAATGTTGGAGCTATTGTCGGTGGCACAATAGCAGGATTATTACTATTAGGGTTTATAGGTGGTGTTGCCTGTAAAAGTGAAGGCTTTAGAAACTGGGATATTAAAAACTTGTTTACTATATCAACCACCACCGAAGTAAAGGATGAACGTCAAAATTTAAAGGTTCTTAATTTAAAAATGATGTAAGTGGTTCTAAACTCAATGAAAAAGTTGAAGCCGCAAACTCGATTACGTGAGGTCAAAGCAAGTTTGAGGGGATTTGAATTTTATAATCGGCTCATTAGTTTATCGCTCGTGATTGCGTGCCCACAAGCAAGAGAAGACAGACGTCATCGCATCTTTTTTTATTTTGTCAAATAAGATATTGACTGCTCAATTAACAAACTGGACTCGCAATTAGAGCTTATCAAATTCTTTTTAACACATTCGAGAAGCCGCTCAATCCGTTCAAATTGATTACAGCCTATTCTTACACCACTTCTTCTAAAGGAAAAGGAAAGCGCCTATTACGCCTTTTCTATGGACATTTAGATGACAGGAGTTTCGATGACCGTTGGATAGATAAGACGGTAAATCTCATTGCAGAGGTCTTTCTCGTTCTTGCGGTAGCCTTCATCCAGCATCGAGTAGATTAAGTTCGACACGCCGCCGGCATAGAAGTAGATTGTGATTTTCTCATCGCCCTTCTTGTTAATGAGGGCAGGATACTCGGCCACGATGGTTTCAAAGAGCTGAAGGCTTAATTGATTGAGGGCCCAGTAGAGGGCATGCGAATGGTCGGCTTGCACCATCTTGTCGAAGGGTAAGCGCTTCTCGTAGAAGAAATGGACGATCGAAGCGATGGTCTTCTTGAAAAACTCACGTCTTTTAAAAGGGAACGGACGATAGGATTCGAGGAGCGGCTTTAAATCGCGATAGACAACATCGTAATAACGTCCCATCACAAAGCTGAGTAACTCATTCTTATCCGCGAAATTGTTATAAAACGTGTTTTTCGCGATGAGGGCTTTATCGGAAATATCTTTCACCGACAAATCGTCAAAGTTCTTTTCCGCAAGCAATTCGACCAAGGCATCGGCCAAATCGCGCTTCGTACGTATGACGCGCGCATCTTCTTTCTTATTGTTATCGTTCATGGCTTTCCCTCCTTTTTAATACACTTTCGTATTTTTGGAATACTTGGATATTTTTGTAAGATTGTCAAACATTTTTCACTAAAAATTTTAAAAATTATTATCTTTTTTTAATAACAATATTTTTAATTCTTTTCTTACTTTCATCAATTCCATAGTCATTTAAAAGTAATTCAGATCTCTTTTCTAAAGGTGTTTTCCATTGTAGCACTGATGTAGGAATATTATTAGACATTTTTAAATAAGATTTCATTTGCACCAATAAATCATCATAAGAATAAAGCTTGAGGTATTAGTAAAAACATTCATTATCATTACGATGAGATCTTTCTACCTTGCCATTATGACGTGGTGTTCTTGGCCTAATTAGTTTATGTTCGATTCCAAGCTTCTCACATAATGAATCAAATAAATGTTTCCTTTACCTTCTAATTTCATCGCTCTATAGAATGGTTCTTTTCTTCTTTGTAGCCTGCAATTCTGTCGAATTCTGTCTTTGTCACAAAAACTGCCTCCAGCTACATGTATTGTTGCACATAAGCACCAGAGACAGTCACGCGAGTTCGCGACTTTTATCTAACCTTTTTATATTAAAATTTCAACTACATCCTTTATTGGAATTAGGACCCCTACCTTATTTTTAATTAACCATTGAACATGCGGGTCACATAAGTTTCCACCAGTAACTTTGATGCTAACCCATGTGCCTTGGAGAGCATGTTCATCAGTGCAGACTTCAGCTACTTCACCAACAATACTATGAACACCATATTTTCTGAATTTGGCTTTCACTTTTTGTCCGACTTTCAATTCTTCTTTTTTCATCGATTCTTGACCTCCTTTATGGTCATACATATATTCGCGTAGTGTTGACTATATATCAAGTTATATCATTAGATATAAAATAAAATGATACTTGCCTAAAGGACACTCTGATTTTTG
>Ga0256404_1005301_pt1 | contig 23029 bp, 16 predicted proteins | sample RumenRJG_01DNA_FD_185990 | JGI IMG/M metagenome (GOLD analysis project Ga0256404, IMG submission 185990) | Bovine rumen microbial communities from Lethbridge, Alberta, Canada - RJG_01 | ecosystem: Host-associated > Mammals > Digestive system > Stomach > Rumen | place: Canada: Alberta | collected... | reverse complement strand
AGGGCCTGGATATAAATCTCGTGATACCGCGCCGCCAGCAGCGTGGACAGGTCGCTGGAAAGCGTTTCAGCGTTGCTGCCGGTGAGGACGAGGTCGGTATGGGGCTCCGTCCTCCAGTGGCGGACGCTCTTTTCAAATTCCTTGATTTCCTGGACTTCATCGACCAGGATGTAGTTCTGCTTTTCCAGGGAGAACCTTTTTTCTATGTACTTGTTCAGGTCCTTGTAGGTGACAATATCGTCCCACTGCTTCTTTTCCTTGTTGATGTAGATGACGTTATTGTCTGCCGATGATGAGAGCAGATCCCTTAGGGACATCAGGACGTAGCTCTTTCCCACGCGCCGCTGGCCCGTGAGGACGATGATGGTTTCTTTCCCGAAGTAATGCTGTACCTGCGCAAGGTACTCTGGTCTTTGCAGTATTTCCATAGTGCAAATCTACGGAATTTCTCTTGTATAACCAAGGAAATTTGAGAATAATTCAATTTCCTAAGATATAACTGATAAAATGAAAGCGCTATTCTTTCTTCCATCTGGCAATCTCGGCGCCTGACTTGAGGATGTACAGTTCATCGCCGGAGCAGTGATACTCGAAATTTTCATTCAGGAAAACCCATTCCGAGGAGTCCTCGTTAAAGGTTCCTCCCTTAATGACAAGTTCTGGTTTGTCCAGCATGGTAGCATCCTTTGGCCATGCTTCATAGCGGAAAGTACTGTCCGGCATGGCGTCGATGCGGACTAGATTCCGCTCTATTCGGAACAGGCTTACCAGCGATTGGTACTCGGACAGTGACGGGTGCAGGAAGGGATTAGCAACTTCCTTGCCCGGGGAGAACGTTTTTCCGTTCCAAACATAGGGAATGTAGCGGTCAGAAAGATGGTTATATTTTGGAGAAGATGGATGATAGAGGGTTTTCGTGGCTTTGTCGAAATGATATAGCCATTCATAACCTTCGCCGCTCCCGGCACGGAAGTACCAGTCAGGAATGTTGTACTCCACATTGATGTTATCGGCCAGGCCCTCTTCCGTTTCAAACAGCTTGACCGGAACAAGACCTTCGGCTGTCAGTTCCAGCGCCGTAGCTTCGATATAGGCCTGGCTGCTCCACTCGCGGAAATACTGATAGAGAATGTATTCCCCACCGCCCAGGGTGTAGAGTTTCATGGGCATCAGGGATTCTTCGGCACCGTTCGGTATCACTCCTTGTGTCAGAGTCTTTCCCTTCCACTTGTATTCAATGCGTGAGCTGTAGACTCCCATCGTCCCGGAGTGCGGCTCCTCCCAGCCGCTGATGCGGATGTTGCCGTCATCTGATTCAAGGACCGTAATTTCTATATCCCCGTCCTCAGCGGACTCAGCAGAGAGAGCGTCGCTCACTTCTTGCCTGGCGGAAATGGCGTTTGCCGATTTATTGCGATTCCTGCTTCCGCAAGCCGATATCAGGACAATGGCCAGTATGTATAATGCTCTTCTCATTGCTTTCCGAAGACGTGTTCGTCAAAGAAGTCAGCATACTTCTTGTTGTGCAGGTCAGTGCCAACCCAATCGTACATTCTCTCGGTATCCAGAGCCTCCGCCCGAACGCAGACAGCTTCGCCATACATACCCTCCAGCGTACCCAGGTTCCGTTGGAACTGGACTCCGGCAGCCTTGAAAGCCTGATACTCTTCCATCTGGAGGTATAGATAGCGCTCCGGATGCGCCAGAACGGGCTGATAACCCTGCTCCATCAGCCAGCGCATCTCGGCAAGCGGGATAATATCGCCAATCTTCGTTGAATCGTGGATAGGCAGTTCAACCAGAATGTGATTACCCTCCCAAGGCAAAAGCCAGTTACTATCGCGGACAGCAGGCCAGGTTTCCGGAATGAACCGGTACTCCATCGAGGGGACTAGTTCGAGCTCGATTCCCCTGTTTGCTAGTTCGGCACGGAGTTTATCACATGCGGCAGTGACAGAGGCCGGCGTATTCCGATAAAGAAAAGAGCTGTGGGAAGTGCAGATTGCCCGCTGGTAGCCCCATTCCACCAGTTTCCCGGCTAGGAACACCGAATCTTCCAGCGTTTGCGCCCCGTCATCAAGCCCGGGGAGAATATGGCAATGGCAATCAACTTTCATAATGATGCAAAGATAGCGAACTTTGGGGTTAGTAAAAAGCCGGGACAGTTGAAACTGGAGCCCGGCTACCGCTGCAATCCTTTCACGCTATCTTCTTTATGTATGCAAAGGGCGGATACTGCTTGACGATTTCCTTGATGGAGGCGTTGAACCAGGCCTCCAATTGAGGGCAACCGGGGCAATTGTTCACGTGGTACTTGGCGGCCAGGTCGCAAGGCTGGACAAGTTCGAATTCCACGTAACCCGGCAGGTTAACCCGCTCTTTCGACATTCTGAGTTCGATATTCATTTCTGTCTCCCCGGCGGCAAGGATATCGAGGACATAATTCCCGGCTCCACATGTTGTAAGCTTGCAAAGGTCGTGTCCCATTTCGTTGAAGAAATAGCTTTGGAAGCTTTTGTGGAAGGGTGTCACGTCATCAAGCATCCAGAGTTTTCCGATTTTCTTTGAAAAGGACAGCGTGTGGTTTGTGGTGTTGGATTTGATCATATACGTGTTATTTTGATTGGTTTGCAGAAGAAAGACGTTATCTCCCAAAGAATCTATCACGCGAAACATAAAAAATATCATGGTGATAGATTTTGCGTTTTGTCGCGTCTTTAGTTCGAATCCATTTCCACGATTATGATTGAGCGCATCATCCTTGACATCAGGCACAGCGACGATTATACGGACTATCTGTTTCAGACTGCAGCCCTAAAAAACAAAAGGGTTATTCCTCTTGTAGATCCTTTTGAGGAGGATATGCTTAAAGAAAGAAGGCCCGGAACGCATGTGATATGGTGTTCTGGTTCAAACATAAAACCCTCGAAGTGGGATAAAGTGGTGTCAATGACGTGGACAGGGCTCTATGGTACAGAAAAGCAAAACCTCACCATCCTTTCAAAAAGTTACCTGAATCCGGATGGCAGCATAAACTTCACAAAAGCCGATGAAGTGAGACTGATGATAGAAGAAGAGATGTATAATATACTCTTTGCTCCAAGAAACCTTGAGGAAGTGTATGGCTGGTACTTCCCAAAGATTTGGGACCATCGACAAGAAATATATGCAAATCCTCATTTATTCTACATTCCTGCCGTTCAGTACAATGAGGACAAGGGCGGCTTCTATCCCATAGGCGTAGTGCTCAAGGCCATTGAGGAAAGTGGAGACCTTTTCAGGATGAGGCTTGATAATTCCTGCCGATGCAAGGAGAAACCCATCCTCACATACTACAGTACGAACTACGGAGACTGGTTCAACACCTCATGGACGCTCCACACCTGGTGTCCTGAATGCGGTAAAAGAATTCACTTCCCGACAGGAGATGTCCTGCGGAAAAGCGCCATAGACAAATGCTACAAGGAAACCTTCCAAAAATACGACAAGGGGATAATCCTTTCAAAGAACATTTTTGACTTAATAGATTCAATTTCAAAGTAATATATGTCAAATATCCGCGTTAACACAACTGAACTGCTTCAGTTGCTGGAGATGACACCCTCCAGCCATAACATCATGCTCGTGGGCCGTCACGGCATCGGCAAGTCCGAAATCCTCACAGAATATTTCCGCGGCAAGGGAATGCCCGTTGTGGCGCTTTTTCTGGGCCAGATGGCCGACCCGGGCGACCTCATCGGCATCCCTGCCAAGAATGAGCAGACCGGCAAGACGGAATTCATGCCGCCGTACTGGTTCCCGCTGGACGGAAAACCCATAGTTCTGTTCCTTGATGAACTCAACCGCGCCCGGCCGGAGATTCTCCAGACCATCATGGACCTGGCACTGAACCGCACGCTCGCTGGCCGGAGACTTCCGGAGGGCAGCCGCATCATATCTGCCGTCAACGAGGGTGAGCAGTACCAGCTTACAGACCTGGACCCGGCCCTCGTGAGCCGCTTCAATATCGTCAATTTCCAGCCCACCGTGCAGGAATGGCTGCTCTGGGCCGGCCGGGAAGGCCTGGACAAGCGCGTTACTGCTTTTATCGAGGAAAACAGCATCTGGCTGGACCGCAATGCCGATTCCAAGGAAAATGAAGACACTGGCCTGGACAAGACCCCCGATCGCCGTGCCTGGAAGCGCGTCTCTGATATCATCCTGGGTGCCGACACCCTCACCACTACCCACCAGAAGGCCATCGCCTCCATCGTAGGGGCCAAGGCTACCGTGGCCTTCATGGGCTCCGTGAGCAGCCGCAAGGTGATTTCAGGGAAGGACGTCCTCTACAAGTTTGACGTGGTAAAGGAGAAGCTTAAGCCCTACACCCTGCATGACCTGTCGCTGGTAAATGACGGCATCTTCCGTCATTTGGAGGTGGAGAAGGTCCCGGCCGAGCGGAAGGCCGATGTGAAAAAGAACCTGGAGGCCTACTTTGACTCTCTGGTGAAGGAGCACAAGGAGGCGGCCGCGCACTTTGCCAACCTCTATGTGCAGCAGACCTATCCCAATGCGGTGGCCTTTATCGCCCGGGAGTGCCAGGTGCTCACCATGACGCTTGTCCTTTACGTCAAAAGTATCCGATAGATGAAGGAACGCTTCGAAAAGATTATCGAGCGCTGGTTCGTGCAGGAGCCCGCGCTCTTTGTGGTGCTCTGCTCGCACGAGCTGGTGCCCAACGACAAGATCAAATGCCCCGTCCGGAGCGGCAGCGGACGGGTGGAGTACAATCCCGCCTTCGTGCAGGAAATGTCCGACCGGGCGCTGGAGGAGGCGCTGAAGACCGAGGCCATCCGCATCCTCCTCAAGCACCCCTACGAGCGCCGTCCGGACGGATGCAGCGGGGAGGCTATCGCCGTGGGCAGCAACATCACCGTGGCCGACAATTATCCCTTCGCCCGTTTCAGCATGAAAACGCCGGCCGACTACGGCTTCAAGCCCGGTCTTGCGTACGAGACTTATTCCCGGCTGGCGGAACAGATTGCCGAGGAAAGCGACGAGCGGGACGCCAATACGGACCTCTCCGAACTCTGGGAGGACGACCCTCTGCAGGTTGCTCTGCTCAACGGCCTCATCGAAGGCATCAAGGAATGGGGTTCGCTTGCCGGAGACCTGGCCGAACGCGTCAAGGCCTCCTCCCGTGCTTCCATCGACTGGAAGAAGGTCCTATTCGGCTTCCGGGCGCAGGTGCTCTCGCAGGAGCGCCGCCTTACGCGGATGAAGCCCTCGCGGCGCACCGGCTTCGACAACATGGGCTCCGTGCGGCAGTTCACCAGCCGGCTGCTGATAGCCCTGGACGTGAGCGGCTCCATCAGCAGCGAGGCTATCAGCTATTTCCTGGGCGTGGTGAACAGCGCTTTCAAGTACGGCGTCACCGAAATTGAGGTAATCCAGTTTGAGACAAGAGTGACTGCATCCCAGACGCTCAGCCACGCCATCAAGGACACGATCGCCGTTGGCCGTGGCGGTACGGATTTCCAGGCTCCGGTGGACTATGCGGCGGAGCGGGACTTCGACGGGCTGGTCATCCTAACCGACGGGGAAGCACCCGAGCCGGAGATTCCGGTCGGGTTCCGAACGAAGATTCTGTGGGTTTGTGAGTCCGATTTGGCTTTCCAGCGGAACGCCGGGTGGATGCAGAAATCCGGTCGTGTCTGTACTATGTTGCTACGATAGCTGTCATTCTGAGCGCAGCGAAGAATCTCTTAGCGCGTCCACCAAGTCGAAAAGGTTCAGCGGACTGACAACCTTGCCCCTGCCGTAATAGGCTGCGGCATCTTCTACGGCCCTTTCGCACTGATAGGAGCGCGCGAAATTCCAGGCGCGGATTTCCCGGCGGGACTGGCAGACAGGACACCAAGTATATAGCGTCCAGTACGCATCATAGACATGGTCATAGTCTATCAGAAGCGGCTTTTTCCCGCAGCTGCATCCACCGCCAAGACGGATTTGGAAGGTAGAGGGGTCTTCGTCCATCGCTTTCAGGATGGCCCCGACAGGCATGCCTTCTCCAGAAATATATTGCCCGTACAGGCCACTGTCGACAAAGAAGAGTTTCGGATCCTGGTAAATCTTTGCCCGACTGCTCCAAAAGAATGGGAAGTAATGCCGGAACGCTTCGCGAAGGTTGTCATTGGCCATCAAGACATTATTGGCCATTTCTTCAAGGCTCTGACGGACGATTTCGGCCTTGTGGTAATTGATGCTCCCGTCTTCTTCGAGATAGTAGCCGGTATTTACGGTGATGGAACCTGCGTCAATGTCACCGGTAACGGGACTGCTCCAGGTGTACATGGGATGGTGTACGGTATAGCACCGGAGAACCTTCGAATTGTTGTCCTTGGCCGCCTTGAGCTTTTCGCTGCTGGGATTGACCATGGGGATGATCCTATTGTTGGTAAGCCCGGCGGTCATGAGCAGATAGTCGGTATAGTCGTCGCTGTGCTGGATGTTGAGAATGATTTTGTCAGTCATACGGGAAATGCTTGCGAATTAAAGACGTGAGCAGGAGCGAAATCTATCATTTAGATTTGAAATAATCTATCAGACAGATAGATTCGCGGCAAATTTTCTGTCTTTCTTACGTAGAATTTATTAAATTTGTAACTTAACACACAAGGATAACACTTTATGGCCAAAAAGTCCACCCTCGCAGAGATGCTTGAGAACCAACCCGAGAAGCTGAAAGAAGCCATCCGGCTCATTGACGAACAGTATGTGCTGGACCCCGTTTCCAGGGCGTCTCTTGAAGTCGTTCTCGAAGATCTTCTGAAAGACGACCGTCTCTTGAAGATTTGCCAGGTATATATGGATAGCAAGTATCCCGATTCCGTTGGCGAGCCCGAAAGCGAGCGCACCCAGGAAGACAAACTGGAGTTCGGCGACATCGACGATGATGAAGACGATGATGGCAATGGCAATGTCGATGACGAATTCGAGCGTCTTTTGAACGATTTCATCAAAACCGAGATGGGAAAGGACGATGATGAGGACAAGCCCGTCGGTTACGACCTGCTGTGCTGCGTGGACGAGAGCCCGGCCGAATTGCCCGTTCAGGGAGTTATAGATGAAATCATACCGGAAAGAGGCCAGTACGTACATGTAGACCTGGTGATTTCGGATATTGAGGAGCAGAGCGACCTGCGGGTGGAAGTGAGCACCCTTCGCGGTACGGAGGTGCTGAACGGCTGGTTCGACAAGGTGAACATCCCTCTGTATCGGGACGGCAACCACCTGCACCTTAAGCCCACCCTTATCACGGACCTTCTTGGCAAGGACTACAAGCTGGACAAGGACGAGCAGGACTACCTCGTGATGATTCTTTACAAAGATGCCGACGAGATTTACTCCCGCAAGATTCCCATCAGGGGCCCCTGGCCGTCCGCCGGTAAGCCATTCGAAGCCTGTGCGAAGCAGTTTAAGGATAATCAGGATATGGGCGAACAGATGGATATCATCAACGAGAGGGCTGGTTGGCACAACTTCAAGGCCCGCATGGCAGAAATGGTCTCCCGCTGCGACGTGGGGAAGATGCGAAAAGACGCAGGGCTGACCGCCAACAGTCCCAGGCTGCATACCGTCATCATCGGTAACCCGGGAACGGGCAAGTCCAGTTGCGTGCCTTTCATGGCCGGTCTATACAAAAGTCTGGGCCTGCTGGACACCGATGAAATCTGGACCACGCGTGTGTCCAAGATTGCTTCTTCCGCCGTCAACGGCGAGTATGAAAATATGCTCTCGGCCATCGATAGTGCCCAGGGCGGAACGCTGGTCTTTGAGAACGCCCACGAACTCTACCGTATTGAGAAGAACAACAACTACGATACAGAGCAACGCATCATCCGCGCCCTGATTGACGGGCTGGAGAATGTCAAAAAGTATCCCAAGTGGATGCTAGTGCTGGTCGGTGAGCCCGACGGGCTGGAGTCCGTGCTGGCCGCCAATCCTGACCTCAGGAAGCATCTCAGTGCGCCCATCTATATGGACGATTTCAAGCCGGAGGAACTCGGCTGGATTGCCCAGGCCTGCTGCAACGGCCGCAAGCTGAAGCTTACCGATGAGGCCAAAGCCAAGCTGGAGATGTACATCCTCCACAAATACAACCACCGTGGCCCCGGTTTCCAGAACGCCTGGATGGTGCACGAACTCTTTGACGAGCACATCGTCCCGGCCATGTACCGCCGCCTGCAGACCACTACGCACCCCACCAAGGAGCAACTGGAGACGGTGGAAGCTTCCGACATCCCGATGGTGAGCGGCATTTCCGGCACCGATGCGATGGCTGAACTGGACGAACTTGTCGGCCTCGGGAAGATCAAGACCAAGGTCAAGGACTATCTGAACGCCGTGAAATTGGCCGGGCGCCGTATGGAACTTGGCATGCCCACGAATATGCCGCGCCTGCACATGGCCTTCCTGGGCAATCCGGGAACCGGCAAGACCACCGTGGCCGAGATTATCGGCAAGGTATTCGCATCCTGGGGCATCCTTTCCGGCGGCCGCGTGATTCGCACGGAAAAGAGCCAGATGGTGGGCCAGTACATCGGCGAAACCGAATTCAAGATGCGCAACCTCCTGGAACGTGCCCACGGCAACATCCTCTTCATCGATGAGGCCTACCAGCTGGTGGAAGGCGGTGAGAAGGACTTCGGCCGCATCGTGATGAATTCCCTCCTGACGGAGCTGGGCAAGGATAACCTGGACATGGTAGTGATTCTGGCCGGTTACACCGCGCCCATGAAGCAGCTGCTGGAGAGTAACGAGGGTATTGAGAGCCGCTTCCCCAACGTATTCAACTTCGAGGACTACACCACCGATGAACTGGTGGAAATCGGCAAGCTGATGATACGCAAACAGGGATTTATCCTCACCCCCGGGGCCGAAGCCAATATGCGGGCCATCGTGGAAGAGGAGTCTGAGAAACCGTCGCCGCGCTTCGGTAACGGCCGATTCGTGTCCAACCTGCTGCAGAACGAGATCCTGGCCACCCTCGGCGCCAGGACCGCCAAGATAGAGAAGCCTACCAAGGAGGAGCTCAGCACCATCCTCCCGGAGGATGTGGTCATTGGCAAGGCCCAAAAGGACGTGGTTTTCGACGATGTGGCCATTGATGCGGCTCTGGCCCGGCTGGACCAGCTGGCCGGTCTGACCGGCGTAAAAACTGCCATCCATAACTTCGTGAAATCGGCCCGCTATCTCCATGACATCGGGGAGCCCTACGTGGGCAAAGGGCTGCTGAGCTGGCGTTTCATCGGCAAGAGCGGCACGGGCAAGAGCACCGTGGCGGAAATCATGGCCAGTATCCTCAAGGGAATGCGCCTGATTGCCAATCACCATATCACCGAAATCAAGGGAGAGCGCATCTTCGGCGTGTCTGAACCGGATTGCGACGCCGTGCTGAAGGATGCCGTGAAACGCTCCTGCAACGGCCTCATCTTCATCGACGTGGACGAGCCCAAGTTCAGCGATGACCGTGTGACCTACGGGCGAAACATCGAGCAGATTCGCCTGAAGGTGAAAGAAATGACCGTGGAAGTGGGCGGCGAATGCGCCCTGGTGGTGGCCGAACTTAACGCCCCCAATTCAGATGTGGCCGAGCAGCTCTCGGACTCCGGCGTCTATGAGTTCGACCATACGCTCATCTTCAAAGACTTTACTGCGGACGAGTTGTTCGACATCCTCTGCCACTGCCTTGGCAAGTTCAAGATTGGCTTCACCCCGGAGGCCGAGAAGCATATCCGGGAGTATCTGGGGGCCATGAAGTCCTCCATCGATGCCAACGCCCGCACCATGAAGCTGATGGCACGTACCATCCACCAGCAGGTCATCCTCCGCGAAGCCGGCCTCTCCGAACGCCCGGCCGCGCATCAGGTGCTGCTGGAGGACGTGGAGACCTTCAAGTGGGATGGCAGGAAAGGCAAGATTGGATTCTAAACCGGAAAGGATATGGACAAAGGATCGCTGCCCAACAGAGTTGTTTACCTCAGCTATGCGCCCGAAGACCAGGCGCTGGCCGATGAACTCAAGGAACGTCTTGCCGCCAAGGACTATCCGCAGGCGGAATTTCGGTTTCCGAAGCCAGTGTTCGCGCACTTCACAAGCTTGAACGAGACGATGAACCACCTACGGATAGCAGATGCCGCCTGCGTAGTACTCATCTACACGGAGCACACAAACGGCTTCGACTTGATTGTCCGGGACCTGGAGGATGCAAAGAAGCAGGGCAAGCCCATCTTTCCGCTCTGGCTGAGCGACGCGCCTATTTCCCCAGAGTTGGAAGCGTTGGTGGACACGGAAAATTATCAGGTCTACGCCGCCTGTCTTACCAAGAAAGAGAAACTTGCCAGGCTTGGGGCCTATAATCTTATGAGATGCATTTTTGGAATATGACAATGGATAGAAACGAGTTTGACAAGTTCGCGCGGATGCAGGTCGGCATCATCGCCGAGCACTCTGGCCAACCCTACGCCAAAGTCGCCGCCGACGGCAAGCGCAACTTCTGGATGACCGCTCCGGAGGCCCTGGAGTACGGGATGGTGGATCAGATTTTAACTAAGAAATAGAATCATTATGAAAAAGCGTAACGCATACATTCTTACCAGACTGTACTACACAGAAACGTCAAAGGAAAGTCCTTTCATGACACGGTTTACCCGTACCATTCAATCGGTTGTAAAAAATGCCAAGAATTATAAGGGTGGGCAGGTCATTTGGATCCTTTATGATGATTCTCCTGAATCTTTACATTTTAATGATGGTAAAGATGCAGTATTGTCATTAATCGAAAATAGTGGGGTTAAAAGAGAAAACCTTCACCACTTCCGTTCCGAAAAACCTGGGAATTCGGCGTATGCCACTATTTGTATTAGAAAAAAATTCCTTGATTTGACAGAGAAAGACTCTGATGCTTTTGTTATATCTCTTGATCAAGACGATAAATTAGAGCCTAATGCGATAAAAAGTATTGCTTCTAGAATGACGGACAATTGCATTGTCCTATCTCCATTTACGATTATCAATGACGGTGGTAAAGACATCACAGGAGACGGGGGCAAGATTCAAAAGAAACTGACAAAAAGAATCAGCAGGAGTCCCATTGTGAATTCGACAACACCTATTGGAAAGCCAAAGTCGAAAAATGATTTGACAGAGATATTTTACGCCAGTTCTCTAAGTTGGAGTAAATCTTATTCTAGGAACGCGATGGATAGCTATGTTAGATTGCTTGAGACGTTCCTAAGCAAGGATAGATCGTATTCAGGTATGGATGATTATAATAAAAATAATCCTACGTACTTTTTTTATAACGCACATCCGGCATACGAGGATTTTGTTGATTTCTTCGCGCTTCTTCTCTCGGAAATAACTATATCGGCCACATCAAAGAATACGCATATCTACTACAAGAATGTTGATTCCATCACATGCAACCCTCAAGTTGATGATTTCAGGCTCCATCGTACAGCAAGCCTTCTTGCGTTAATTGACTTATGTTACTCCAATCAAACTCTTTTACGCAAAGATTTTAAATCGTTATTATTTAGGTATGTCACGATAAAAGTGGTTGACATTGAGCGTATTCTTTCTGGCTACAGAAAAGACTTTAAGAAAGGAGACAGACGATTATTTGCCTTTGATGAGGCTACTCATGATAATTATTTTATTAGCAAATTGTATCGCTTAGCCCAAGGGGAAAACCGTGAAATTGAGCAAGATAAAGACCTCTTTGAGAAAGCTTCACCTATAAGAACCGAGTCCACAAAAGCCAACTTTGATGACCTTTTTTCTATCGCGACTATTGGTTTGATCCCTGTTTACAAATCAACCATAGTCAATGCAGATAGCCGACTTGTCTTTGAATCTGCCGTATTATCGGAAAATGAATTACGTCCAATTAAGGAAAGTAAAGAGGATAAAAAGAGAGAGAAGTTGGAAAGGAAAAGAATAGAAAGAAGAAAGGAACCGGATATCACAAAACGATATGACAGAAAAAAAACGCCGAATCAGAAACGAAAGTGCATTATACTTTCGCTCATTGTGGTGTGGTTCGTGTTGATATTATTGTTTATGACTTTTCTTCTCTGGCTTATCGGCATTATTCCGTTATGCGATTCTTTAAGGAACAATCTCAGCGAGATACCTGAGTTTTCATCTATCATTGCTGCTCTTACCGCTTTAGTTGCAGCCGTTTTGACATTCCTGCTCAATGAATTAAGTAAAGTAAATGTTTTGGCGAAAGAGGAAGCAGCACAAAAGAAACTATATTTTTCCGAATTTGAGGATCTGATTCGTCATATAGAGGCGAATTTAAAAGTAATGATCGAGGTTCGTAAGCAACTTTCGGAAGGTTATATCCCAGCATCTATTCATTTTATCAACCTTTCCTGGCCCAACACATCTTGTCTCTATTCAGACGATATAGCGAAAGTGCTTGATAAAAGGAAAGTAGATGATTTCGCTCGTCTAAAAGTCAACCTGAGAAATATTCAAAATAGTTCGGAATGGCTTGCTAAATATGTTCAAGAGCAACACACCCATGAGGAACTCTGCAATTCAATTGATTGGGAGATTGCCCGACATATTGGATACTTAATGAATTTTCAATACTTAAAGAATAATAATTTTCAGTTCCCTTCTCAAAACGAGCTTGACTATTACATAAAAGAGAAGCATTTGAAAGAATATTTATCGCAGTTATTTATGTCTTATTCTGGTAAACCTGAGGACACTTCAAAAGAAGATAACTATTCCAGAAGAATGGAAATGGTAGATAAATATTTAGGAATGTATTATGATGATCGAAGAATGCAACGGAGTGTTCTTATATACAAGAATTCAGGCAGTTCAGCATCATAATTTGCCGCCATTATGATTGTTATAATGAATTAAACGAGAATATTATATGAATCCTTTACTTGAAGCAATGCTAGGGACGTTTGATCTCTCTGAAGAAGTTGTTCTTACTATTGACAATAATGGCAAGAATTCATACTTAAAAGGGCGAATTAAGGATATCCAAGAGGAATCCTTGCTGATTTTAACTAAAAACTCAATAGTCCGCATTTCTCCCGAGAGAATAATACGCATTGCCAGGGCTCAATCTGGGGAGCCAAAAGCGAAAAAAAGTAAGTCTTCTTCAAAAAAAGTTGAGCCGAAAGATTCAACTATTCCCTCTAAAAAGGTGAAGAAGGAAGAGCCTGAAAAGGCAGAAAAAACGACGGCTGTTAAGCCGGCAAGTGAAGCAATTGTACCCCCCAAGGGGAAGGATGTTCACAAACAGGAGAATTCTTCCGAGGATAAAGTTCAATATGATTCCGTGTTAGCAGCTAAAAAAGCACCATTACCGAAGCTTGGAGACATTGTTATTATTGAAGAGAAATCTATTACAATTAAACCCATTAATGGAAAACAATTCTCTGTATCAAGAGACCGAATAATTGACAAGACACTTATTAAAGAAGTAAATAACCAGTTCGTTAGCAAGAAGTTTTCAGCTATTCCTGTGACGTGGGCAACCTATAATAGTAAGATTGTTTGCGTGCTCGGTTCTATGACTATTGAGAAGATAAATTCTAGAGTAAATAGTAGTACGGAAACGGACAATCTCGAACAAGCTATTGCTCTTGCCGAATTGCTTGATTATTATAGCCCGAATGATTACAATAAAACTCGAATAAAGAATCTGAAATCAAGGATTTCTGGTGGCAAAACAGAAAAAGGAAATAACGAAACAGGGAATACAGATTCTGCCAAGCCTACTTATTATGTAGAGGCTCTTAAGGCTCATCTTAGTGGGGATTTAGACAAGTCAATTGAGCTGTTTCACAAAGCTATTAATAACGGTGAAACTGTAAAAAGGGAATCGATTTCTCAAATTGTAGAACAGTACATCATCCAAGGAGAATATGAAAAAGCATATCAGATTCTCGAACAATTTCATTTCTTTGATTTTCCTGAATCATTCTTCCCTAAAACGGCCAATAATGTGAATTGGCTAAGTGCGAGGTTGCGCCCAATTGGACATTTGGATAGATACATTGAGATACTCTTGATGAGGTTAGATTTTGCGACTAAAAAGGGAGCATTAATCAATATTTATATTGAACTAGCTTGGGCATACTCTCATTTGGATGATAAAGACATTACAAAATCCGAAGAGTATTATAAAAAGGTGTTGGAGCAAGATCCGACTAACGCATTTGCTATAGAAGGCCTTAGGGATATTAGTTCAGATCCTATCGAAATTGATGAAGATATCAAAGATCTGCCCCAGAGCTTCATCGCGAGTGATATTGTAAATGATTCGACTGTTGAAATTCCAAAGAATACGGCTGGTACAGAGGAATTAAAGGCCGAATACAAACAGTTTGGAGTTAATTCGTATAAGGAGAGAGCTGATGTTTGTAAGGCTATAGCGGTTGTTTCTCATTTGCTGGGTAATGACGAGGAGAAATCAATTTATCTCGCAAAATATTTCCAAACCTCAGCGATGTATGCTCACAAAGACAATAGATATGATGACGCCTGCGTAAGGTTTTTGCTTTGCGAGAGTGTTGCACAAAGGCAGCGGAACAATATGAAGAATAGAGATGAGATACGAGATGTAATTGCTTCTTTTTTGTGCCTGTATAATGTGCAAAATCCCAATTCTTTCTTCTCGGCGCCACGAATGAAGAAGATATTCGAGTCGACCTCTTATTTTGAACAGCCTCGTTTTTATTCGGATTTGTCCGCACTATTGCTTTACAAGATTCCATTTTCAATCATTATTAATCAATTATGGACAACTCGATATCAAACCTCCGCGTTAGATTACCTTGCTCGTAATGGCCTTAAACCCACGGTGCTTTCTGAGTCGAGTTTTAAAAATGCTTTTAAGAAACTTGCGACAGAGAAAAAGAAAAAAATCTCCGACATGATCCAGTTCTTCTCTAATATGAAGAATGAGGATACATTTAATGGGATGATTGCCAGATTGGAGTCCTTTGATTGGTCTGTGTTGGTAGAGGAGGTGGATAAGGTGCGATATGAATTTGTAAAAGGGACTATTATTGATGCATTGAGGTCTTATTTCAACCAATCAGATCCGTCAAAAAAGAGTTATATTGTTAAAGATGTAAGAAAGCTTTTGAAGGAAACTATTAGCTCCTATACAGAAGAACCTACTAGGTTTTCATACGATTGCCTAGTATATATGCTTAAACGGCTCCTCAATATGGTCAATAGCGACTTTAATGATGTTATGAGCGGGACCATGCCTTCAATTTCGATTAGTGAAATAGGAGATTGCTCCATTAACGAAGGCATTGTTTCTTTCCAACTTCAAGTTTCAAACGAGAAGGGAAGATCCTATATTACTAAATATCACGTTAGCATTGAGAAGTCAGATATTGTTTCTGAACACTTGAAAGGGGATGAAATAAGTTATGAACAATTAGGTGGAGGAGAGAGTATAACTATACCTCAGCAGATTAGGTTAAAATCTGGCGAAGAAGGTGCCGTTTCGATTTCAGTAAGGTTCTATTACGACACGTTTATTGGTCCTGCTGAACCTATAACAAGAGAACTCGCATTACACCTATCAAGCGATGACATTCCAGAAGATAATCCTTATAGTGTCTTTTCAGGAGGCGATCCTATTAATATAGAGGAAATGTTTTATGGCAGAAAAGAACTGATAACAGACTTGTCAAAATCGCTGCTTACAGATGGTGTTAGTAAACGAGTACTGATTTATGGCCAGCGAAGAAGTGGAAAGACATCGATTCTTAATAAATTACAAAAACAACTTGAGAGACAAGGTGCTTTTTGTGTGCAGGTGTCTCTCCAGTCTTTGCCGTCCAGTGGCTCAAGCTCAGCTGATTTTTTTGCATACATTTTGGATCATATTGCTAAATCCTTATATAAGGCTGGTTGGACAGCTAAGGACAGCAAGTATTCAACATCGGAGCATGACGTCGTTTATGATGACTATGAAAAGTATCCTGAAATTGCCATCGTGAGTCATTTTATCGATGATTTAGCTGAAATAGGTGACACATTTAGGGCAAAAATGGAGTGGAAGAGTCGTAAGCTTATTCTTATGATAGACGAGTTCACTACACTCTATGCGCGCATTAACGATGGATACCTTCCTAAGAGTATAATGGAGAATTGGAAATCTATTTTTGATAATCCACGAGTAAACTGTTCATTAGTTCTTATCGGTCAAGATAATACTCCCAAGTTCAAGTCGGAACCATGGGCGAGTAATTCTTTTGCGGCGATTGAAGACCGGCGCATAAGCTATTTGACGGAAGAAGATGCAAAAGAAATGATTATTAATCCCATAAAAGACAAGAATAAAGAATCCAGGTATGTTGGTTCAGCGGTACAGCGTGTATTGGAATATACTGCAGGGAGTCCTTATTATTTGATGATATTTTTGGATGAACTTGTAGTGTATATGAAGAAAAAGAAAATTGGTAAAGTCACAGAGGTCGATATTGATGAAGTGGCAATAAAGTGCATGAATACACGGTTGACGGATACACAATTTGCTAATTTATATGCTGCTGTAGATCCGACAAGAGAGGAGACTTTAAGAAACAAGAAAGTATTAAGCATTATAGCATCGGGGATGGATTCTTCATCTAATAAAGATGGCGTAGATTTGGATTATATTTATTCCAATACAACCGACATATGTGAGAAAGTCGTAGTTGAAGACTTGTTGGCAGACTTCGTTACGCGTGAAGTACTGATAAAGAAGAATAATTATTATAGGATTAAAGTAATTCTGTTTCAAAAATGGCTATTACAACACTAAACGAATGGTTCGACGGTGTCGGCGCACCTGTCACGGGAGAAAGATTTGTAGGTAAGCGTCGCCAACAACTTGCGACTTATATTTGTAAGCAGTTTCTTGCCTCTAAAACTGGTACAAACATGATGATGAATGGACTTCCACGAATCGGAAAAACATCCATTCTGATGGAGGCTATGCGACTATATGAAATGGAGGAAAAGAGTACGCAGGTTAATAAGGTCGTCTGCTTTATTGATATGCTGAAGTATCAATCATATTCTCCTGCAGAATTGTATTATTCTATAGTAGATAATGTATATTCTTCATTACCCCAAAATGTAATAAATGATAATGTCGAATTACAGGATTGCTATAATTGGCTATCAGAGAGAATTGATAATTCTCCTTCTATTGCTCGTGTGACATCTAAGGTTCAAGATTTTTTTATTTATTGTAAAGATGCGGGATTAAGTATTCGGTTATTTTTTGATGAATTTGATGCAACACTATCCGTGTTCAGAAGACCGGACTCCAGTATAGATACATACGGGTTGGGGTCCTTTCAAGGATTATTACGGGATTTTATTACTCTGGGAAGTCAATACGATGTAAAAGCGTTTTTTACTTCAAGAAATTTGCTTGAAGAAATCGAACCCGAAAACGCCGGCGGATCAACTCTCAGTGGTGTGTGTGGACCGACTCGAACGTTACAATTGTTTGACAAAGATGAACAAAATGAGTACTGGTCTACACTTAAAAAGATTGATACGCAGGATGTTATTGATCAGAGTTTTAAGGATGCAGTCATGTATTACGCTGGAGGATATCCTAAACTCATGAATGTCGCCGCAAGTTTGTTAGTAAACAATGAGTCCTCCATACTTTCGGATTCTATTATTCAAGAGTATAATAGAATAGTGAAAATGCTGGATGTTAAGGTTAATCTGAAAGAAATCAGTGACACATCCTTAAAAGATACGCTTCTTCAACTTACAATAGGGCCTCAGCACTCTATTTCATTCCCACAGGTGCAAAGGTTAACAAGATATGGTGTAATTTCGCAAAATGAAGACTCGAGTTATGAAACTTTCTGCCCGTTCTTTTTAGAGTATCTCAAGTATCTATCCGTACACGTATCTGTTTGGGATGTAATAGGTTCATTTGAACGAAGCATGCGTTTAGTTATAGCAAAATATCTGGATTCAATAGGTGATAGTGAATACTGTATAACCTCTGCTGTTATCAAAGATAATTTTAAAAAGGCACTACTGGATCGTCGTCTTAAGGACAAAAAGATTGGATCAGCAAGTAGCGATAGCCTTCTTGATTATTTATACATAGGTGAGTACATTCTTTTTGTCGAGAACGGGTGGAGTAATTGGTTTAGCAAGGTGTTTACAAATTATTCTCTCGAACAATGCAAGACGGTCTTCGCTGCGATTGCGAGCACGCGAAACCCGAATATGCATTATCGCCCGATTTCGCCAGAAGACAAATTACTCGTAACGAAATATGTGAATAATATCGTTGGTCATATTACTACATTTCTTCAGAACAACAGCTAATACTCACGACCATTACTTAAATAGTCTGGCATAGGAGTAAAGCAGTTATCACAAAAAACGCAGATTATCAGGCGAGAGAAATATTATGTCAAACAGTATCAGATCTCATGTTTTCTTTGTGGGCAACCTGCCTCACAAGATTGACCTAAAACAGATTTCCAATGTTTTCGGTGCTTCTGTTATTGAAAAGCCGGAGACATATGCTTTTTTATGTTCCTATTTTCACAAAAGCCACATTGATGCTATGATTGAGGCTCAGGGTCAAAAACGCCCCAAGTTTCTTGAGTCAGTTCACCATTACCGGCTTGAAATCAACAGAACACTTCCTCTGTCATTGTTTAACTCTATGTCAGGGAAACTGGATGTTCTGGATGAATACAAAATGAATCTTAAGGGACTACATGTTTATTGCTTTCCACTTGGAATCACCTTATTCGCAATAGAGATAGATGATAGTTGTTCCTCACTGAATGATCTAACCTTAGCTCATTCAAGAATTCGGGAATTACCGTCTCGGTGGGGGGAATTCTCCGATGAGTTTAAGGATGCGATCAAGGAGCCTATTAAGTCACTAGTCCCAGACGGTAATGTAGGAGATTTGGTCTCATGCGGGAATAAATTGAAGATTTTTCAAATTGCCCTCGTAGACTCTGTCGATTGGACGGATGAACATTTATATGAGATTGCAACTAGTTCTCCCATAGATATCATTGGGACTGGTCATGTACTAGATCCTTCTGAGGATTATTACCAATCCATGATCAAGGAGAACACTATTTCACCCTTCAAGAATTGGAAGTCAATGTCGTTGATGGATAGTTTTACCGCATTAATAAAGAATGAAGGTGTTTTTGATGAAGAGAAAGAAAAGGCATGGCACGGTGATGAAATTCGCTGGATTAATAGTTACTATAGGCTCATATATCTAAGAGTGCTGGTCCAAAAAACATTCCTTTCCAGCAGAAACGACCACTATAGATTAAACCAGTCAAATGTCCATTTAATGAGAGATTTGACACGGATGGAGCAGTATTATTTCTACGATAATATCTCTTATAATTTCTTGCCCGACATGTTGAATAAACAGATGGAAAAGGGCCTGGGTATCAATGAGGAAAGAGAAGAACTCTCAACACAAATAAAGGAACGTGAAAACAAGAATACCAACACTTTAACAGGAATTGTTTCAACCTTCGCTATTTTTTCAATAGCCTACGATTTTTATGGCATATTAAAAGCTACTACTGGAAGCAACTCACAGGTTATGCCATTGATTATTGGCATCCTCGCGACACTTTCAGTCTTGGTTCTTGTCTTTCACTTGGCTAGGAGGCGTTAATATGCTATCGTTCATTATCCCCCAAGGGCATACAATGCGACATTTCCCTGGAAGTGATGATGTCGGATCCGTTTTTTATGCTAAATCCCCCGTCGAACTCCTAACGTATGCGGCCATAGAGTTTACTCAAGTTTTCAAAACTGCAATCCCGGATCCTTCAGATGGTAGAAAGAGACTATCTTTCGTCTCAGACAAGGAAGTTGGTCTATGCAATGTTGTTGCATTGTCGGATTTGACTCCGGAAGAAACTGAATCAATTACGGAAGAGGAACGTGATGGATGTATGGTTAAAGTAGTTAAGACCAATAGATCTTTCCCTACTCGTGAGTTTCAGATTATCCTTGGCGAGAATAACACGATTATAACGATGTTCCCGGGGCCGATGGCTCCTCCACTTCCTCATAATGGAGAGAAATCAGAGTTTTGGGATAACCACGCATTCATAATAACATGCTAGTATCTTACTGATAATTCATGAATACACAATTACCATATACTTTAGATCATCCTTTCAGCGAAGCCAGGAAGAATGCAATCAGGGGGAATTGGTTCCTCGCCATGAATTATTTCCTGGACTTTTTTGAAACAGGAGCATCATATTCTTCAATCGTTCTCCTGGCGCTTTTCCGGAATGATATTATCAATACAGGGATTCCGGCAGAACAGGCAGTAGAATCGGCAGTGAAAAAGATTGACGAAAAACGCCCATTGAGTTTTGGTGATTGGGTTAATGAGATACTATTACCTTTGCTTGGGGAAGCGGTAAAGCGATTCCCTCACAACGATTTTGTGAGAAGTCTTGCCTCTATTGCGGGAAAAAGTAATAACATTTTTTTGTCTCATAAAGGAACAAGCGGGGTTGTTCAAATTAGAAATGATTATAAGGGGCATGATACATTGTTGTCGGAGCGTTTCTATGAAGAAGCCGTAAAACAATTAGAACCAAAAGCATTTCAATTTGCGCAGGCCATGTCGTTGTTAAATGGTTGCGGGGTTGATCTTGAAAAAGACCTCTATCCACTGATTCATCGATCAGAAGATGGATATGAATATGTTTTTCATACGCTAAAAGGTGAAAGCTCGGCTTTTGTCTCTACGGCCGAGAATGCGAAAGCGATTAATACAGACAAATTTAATGCGCAGATTGATCAGTGGCTACAAGTGATTGTCCCCTCTTTTGATATCGCGAAAGATATAAACTGGAATGAGCTTGTTACGGCGATGCAGCGAACAAGTCGGAAGTACCTTTCTGACATCTTTGATCAGAATAAATACTCTCGTGAGCAATATGTTGAAAGAGAACAATTGAGCAAATCGTTTAATGAATTTGTTGAATCCGACCGCATTATTTTCCCTCTTCATGGAGAAGCCGGTCAAGGAAAAACAAATCAGCTATGTCATTGGACAGAAACACTTTCAGATAATGGCGATGCGGTCATAATTTTTGCCGGTTCGGACTTCGCTGAATTTAATCTGGAAAGTCGTTTAAAAGCCGTATTCGGGCTTCCTCAAAGGAGGCCTTTGAACCGCTTCTTTGATAAAATCAACCTTCTTGCCGCGCAATTAGGGAAAAGAGTATACATCTTCTTTGATGCAGTTAACGAAGCCATTAACTACCCAGACATTACAGAGGATGTTAGCGGTCCGCTATTGCTGTATCGAGATATTTATAGACTTTTTGGACGTGAGGAACTAGATAGGTTCAAGTTGCTATTTACCTGTCGAAATTACACTTGGTATAATGAACTCCTGCCCGAAAATGAACAGCAGAACACATCAGTTTTCTTCAAACCACAAGAGGAAGGTGGCGCATCGGTTAGGGGATTTACCGACCGGGAAGTTCGCATGGCGTATGCAGTGTATAAGGACCAATTCCAAATAAAGACTCAATTCGAAGCCTTAAAGAAGGGCGCAATCCTCCGATTAAAGGACCCCCTAATGTTCAAGGTTGCTTGTACTGCTTATTTAGGGGAACAACTCCCGGAGGCCACCTCAGAATACACATCAATAAACTTGTTTACAAAGGTACTGGACGGCATAGAAAGGTCTTATGCAGGGAAAGGTCAAATACGCATTCTTGAGGCGTTGTCTACCTATATGCTGGATAAATACCTTGCAGGCGAAGCGATTGATTCTATAATGGTTGAGGACCTAAAATCATCTTTCGATGATGTTAATCATCCACTTAATCACGTCGCGAAGCTTATGTACAAGAACGATGGCATCACCGTGGATTTCGCAGAATTGCTTAAGCTTTCCCAACGCCCCATTCTTAGACTTGCAGACAATAAAAAGGTTCAGTTTATATACGAGCGTTTTCTTGAATTCCTTCTTTCCAAGGCTTATTTGCGAAAGAGAGGAGACGTTAACGCATTGACACTCTACAATGATATCAAAGGGGCTGCTGCAAATGAAGTATTCATGGGCGCTATGAGGAATGTCCTTATAATGGACCTATTAAAGAGCAGGGACTTGCAGGTTTTCTCTGATCTACTCTCCGAGCATGGGGATGACATCGAAGTATATACACTGGTTTCTGGAACATTGAATATTCTTGTGCGAGAACTGTATACGAAAGAAATTTTTGATATAGAGCGCCATTTTCTTTCGTGGGCGGGTGAAGGACAGAAAGAGATAATTGGAGAGTTCAATGATATCTGTAAGCAAATAGACTCAAATAAGGCCACAGACAGGACTATTGAGAGACACAAGGTTCTTTCGGGGCAGCTTACCTCAATGGTGTGTATGCGAAACTTAGCCACATCTACACTTATCAGTGGACTACTTCTCTCTGATGCGCATAACGAGGGTATTTTTGAAGAAGACCCCTATAGCCTACTATGGACGCTAATGGACGATCCATTGACGGAGGTTAAAAACAATGCTTGTATGCAGGCGTATTATGTTTCTAGAAGGAAACTTACACTTAATTCTGAACCTCTGCGTGAGAATATTACACAGCAGATAGTTCGCAGAATATTTGAGTATATCAGTGAACGTCCGTTACCATCTCTGTTGATAGGAACGTCTTCCAGAAAACGTACAGTAACGCTTCTTGAGTTTGGCGTTCGACTTGATGTAATCCTTATAATAGATCTCCTGCTTGACGGAAATACTGATGATCGTGAAAGGGTGACTATCCTCATAGATGAGATTCGTCAACTGATCCGTCGTCTAACGTTATAGGGCTTCGTGTCGCGTGAAGCGCGATTTGGAGCCCGGTTGTACGAACCCCTGCCGCGGCAGTACGCTCGCAGGGCACCTTATATATTGGGGAAAAAGGAAGTTGCGGATATCCGC
>Ga0256404_1005299_pt1 | contig 23034 bp, 22 predicted proteins | sample RumenRJG_01DNA_FD_185990 | JGI IMG/M metagenome (GOLD analysis project Ga0256404, IMG submission 185990) | Bovine rumen microbial communities from Lethbridge, Alberta, Canada - RJG_01 | ecosystem: Host-associated > Mammals > Digestive system > Stomach > Rumen | place: Canada: Alberta | collected... | reverse complement strand
GAGTGGATACGGAATGGCGGTGAAGTGCGCTTTTGCGTATGGCTCACTGAGTATTTGGAGATAAGGAGTGCTTTATGGCTGCACCACAGATTGCTGCGACGGCCGGCGTGTTCGGCAAGGGCAGCTTCATTCAGAAATATAGTGATGTGCTCATTGCGGTCGCTATTGTCATCATCGTCGTGATGATGATCATTCCTCTGCCGACGCTGCTGCTCGATCTCCTCATCTGCCTCAATATCACGATTGCTTTGCTCGTCGTGATGTCGGTCATCTATAACAAGGAGGCACTTGATCTCTCGATTTTCCCGTCGCTCTTGCTCGTGACGACGCTCTTCCGTCTAGCGCTCAACATCTCCTCGACGCGTCTCATCCTGCTCGATGGCTACGCGGGCGAGGTCATCACGGCGTTCGGCAATTTCGTCGTCGGCGGCAATCCTGTCGTCGGCTTCATCGTATTCATCATCCTTGTCGGCATCAACTTCATCGTCATTACGAAAGGTTCGGAGCGTGTCGCTGAAGTCTCGGCGCGCTTCACACTCGATGCGATGCCCGGCAAGCAGATGGCCATCGACGCCGACCTGAACCAGGGCGCCATCACGGATGCTCAGGCGAAGGTACGGCGCGAGAAGATTCAGCACGAGGCGGATTTCTTTGGTGCGATGGACGGTGCCTCGAAATTCGTCAAGGGCGATGCAATCGCGGCCATCGTCATCATGCTCATCAATATCTCGGGCGGCTTCGTCATCGGCATGCTGCAGAGGAATCTCAGCGCGCTGCAGGCGCTCCAGCAGTATACGCTGCTCACCGTCGGCGAGGGCCTCGTCTCGCAGATTCCGGCGCTGCTCATCTCGACGGCGACGGGCCTCATCGTCACGCGTGCGGGCGCGGAAGGGAATCTCGGCGCGGATATGGTCTCGCAGCTTTTCCGCAATGACCGTATCTTCTTCATCCTCTCTGGCGTGCTCGCCTTTTTCGCCATTGTGCCAGGCCTGCCCGGCATCCCGTTCTCCGTCTTGGCTGTTCTGTGCTTCTTCATCGGCCGCGCGCTGAAGCAGAGCACGGCGGCGACGGCGGCGCAGGAGGCGAAGACGGAAAAATCCGTCCAGCAGCAACAGAAAAAGAAGGCGACCTCGCCGGAGAACATCGTCTCTCTCCTGCAGGTCGATCCGATGGAGCTTGAGATCGGTTACAGCCTTATCCCGCTCGTCGATACGGGGCAGGGCGGCGATCTGCTTGACCGCATCGTGATGATCCGTCGCCAGTGCGCGCTCGAGCTCGGCCTTGTCGTGCCGACCATCCGCATCCGCGACAACATCCAGATCAAACCAAACGCCTATATCATCAAGCTCAAGGGCGTCGAGATCGCCAAGGGTGAGCTCATGCTCGACCATTACCTCGCGATGAATTCCGGCACGGTGTTCGAGGAAGTTCCGGGCATCGAGACGACGGAGCCTGCGTTCGGCCTGCCGGCACTCTGGATTCCGGAGAGCGAGCGGGAGCAGGCGGAGCTCAATGGCTACACTGTCGTCGACGCCGTCTCCGTGCTCGCGACACATCTCACGGAGGTTATCAAGAGCCATGCGGCTGAGATTCTCGGTCGACAAGAGGCCCAGAACCTCGTCGACAACCTCAAGAAGACGAACAAGGCGCTTGTCGAGGAAGTCGTTCCCGACCTGCTTACGGTCGGCGAGGTACAGAAAGTCCTGCAGAATCTGCTCGCCGAACGCATTTCCATCCGCGATATGGAGACGATTTTCGAGGTGCTCTCCGACTACGCGCGCGCGACGAAGGACACGGAGATCCTCACGGAGTATGTGCGTCACGCGATGGCGCGTCAGATCACGCAGGCGAATGTGCAGAATGGTCAGCTGCCGTGCGTGACGCTCGACCCGGCGCTCGAGAACCGCATCGCGGGCGGCGTGCAGCGCACGGAACGCGGCTCTTACGTGAGCCTCGACCCAGACTCAATGAAGAAGCTCATCGACTCGCTGAACAACGAGCTGCAGAAGCTCGCGAACATGGGCTATCAATCCATCGTGCTCACGAGTCCGGCCGTCCGCCTCTATTTCCGCAAGCTCGTCGAGCGTTCCGTGCCAGGCATCATCGTGCTCTCGCAGGCGGAGATCGAGCAAAGCGTCGAGATTCAGATTCTTGGGGTGGTGAAAATCTAAGTGCAGATCAAAGTATACAAGGCAGCGACCGTGAAGGAAGCCATGCAGCAGGTCAAGGCGGAACTGGGGGCAGATGCTGTCATCCTCCACACAAAAAAATACCGTGAGGGTGGTATCCTCGGCATCGGAGCCAAAGAGGTCGTAGAGGTTACGGCAGCGCTTGAAGATGCACCGGCCGCGCAGAAGCCGCGGGCGAAGAAGAAGCTCGATGTCGTCTCCAGGCCTGACGGCAGTGAACTGCCTCCTGTCACGCCCGCGCGAACCAGCCAGGCAATGCAGCAGTATCGTCAGGCGCAGCCGACGGCAGCGTCTGCGGGAAAGGCGCGTTCCGTCAGCGAGGCGGCAGCTCAGGCGGCTGAGGAGAAGCGGGCGGCGCAGCAAAGATTCGATGCACTCGTGCAGTCTCTCGCACAGCAGGAGAACACAAACCCGCGCATCATCAAGGCAGACGCGCGGGCGGAGCAGACGGACATCCGCGCTGTAGAAGGCGATGGACCAGAGGCAGAGAAGGCAGGCGGCGAGGCACAGATGGCAGACGCGAAGAAGATACAGGATCTCCAGGCTGAGCTCACGCAGATGAAGAGTCTGCTCGCGCAGGTCATGGCCAAGGAGCAGCCGGCGGGCGTGCGCACGCTGCAGGATGCGCTCAAGGAGCAGGAGGTCGACGAGGCCATTCTCAAGGATCTCGCGGGCGCTGCCGCGGCCGGCGAGACGCTGCGGGACAGCCTCACAGAGGAGGCGCACGCCGTTCTCGCGGACTATCTCAAGGCACATATGACATTTGCGAATGGCATCCGGCTGAACCAGCACGGCTGCCGCATCGTCGCGCTCATCGGCCCTACGGGCGTGGGCAAGACGACGACGCTGGCGAAGATCGCCGCGCGCTTCGTGCTCGAGCAGGGCGTCGACGCCGCGCTCATCACGGCGGACACCTACCGCATCTCCGCTGTCGAGCAGCTCAAGACCTACTCAGACATCATCGGACTCCCGCTCGAGATCGTCTACACGCCTCAGGAACTGCAGACGGCGCTGCACAAGTTCCGGCAGAAGGACCTCGTGCTCATTGATACGGCAGGGCGCAGCCAACATAATGAGTTTCAGATGAAGGAACTCGTCGATTTCCTCGCGGCGAATCCGCGCATCGAGCGTCATCTCGTGATGAGTGCGACGACGAAGAACCGCGATGCCGCGGACATCCTCGAGAAATTCTCAGTCTGTGAGCCGGACTGCATTGTCTTCACCAAGACGGATGAAACAGCAAGCGTTGGCATGATCCTGAATCTCCTGTATCGAAAGGAGATTGCGCTTTCGTTCCTGACGAATGGACAGAGCGTGCCCGATGATATTGTTCCCGCGACGCCTGAGGCGCTTGCGGATCTCTTGCTGAGGGAATGACATGGATCAGGCAGAAAGGCTCAGAAAGCTGGTAGAAAAGAAGCCGGAGGCAACGCTGCCGCAGGTCAACGGCAATGCGCGTGTCATCGCCGTCACGAGTGGCAAGGGCGGCGTCGGGAAGACGAATCTCACGGTGAACCTCGCCATCGCGCTCGGCATCACGGGACAGCGCGTCCTCGTCATCGATGCGGATCTCGGCATGGCCAATGTCGAGGTCGTACTCGGCTCATCGACGAAGAAACATCTGCTCAATCTGCTCGAGGACGGGACGAAGCTCACCGACGTCCTCGTGCATGGTCCCTATGGGGTAGATTATATTTCGGGCGGCTCGGGCATCGAGAAAGCGCAGGCCTTCGATGGCGCGCAGAAGGGGCAGCTCCTCACAAAGCTCATGGAAGCAGGGGAACTCGCGGACATCATCCTCGTCGATACGGGCGCAGGCCTTGGCAAGAACGTCATGGACTTCATCCTTGCGGCAGATCAGGTCCTCTTGCTCACAACGCCGGAACCGACGGCACTCACCGATGCCTACGCGGTCATGAAGGCGTACAGCATGTATGCGCCGCAGCCTGACCTCTCGCTCATCGTGAATCGAGTTTACGATGAGCGGGAAAGCCGCGATGTCGTCGCGAAGCTCACGCAGACGGCATCGCGCTTCCTTTCGCTTGAGGTCGGCTGTCTCGGCTACGTCTACGAGGACGCGGCTGTCATGCGCGCTGTGCGCCGCCAGACACCGTTCTTGATTCTCCAGCCGGATGCGATTGCCTCACGTTGCGTGCGGGCGATGGCAGATGGCCTTCTCTACGGCACGACGATGGCGGTGCGAAAGGGCTGGAGAGGATTTTTACAGCAAATTTTTCATTTTTCACGTTAAACACGGAGGAGCTTTCCCATGGCAGGCGAAATAATAAAAGCAGGGGATGTCCTGAAGATAGGACAGCGCTTGGAATTCTTCGTCGATAATGACGATGAGCGCTATACAAGCCGGATCGAGGATCTCACACCCGAGAGAGTCGTCGTAGCACTTCCCATCAACAAGCAGCATGTGCCCGTCATCCCGCGTAAAGGCAGCAAGGTGTATGCTCTGGCGGTAGGCGAGCAGTGCCGTTATCGGTTCTTCGCGACATATCTCGGCACCGCGCGCCAGGACGGGCGGATTCCCGTCTGGATTGTTTCGCGTCCGGAGACGGTCGAGCGCCATCAGAACCGCGAGTTCGTGCGTGTTCGCGTCGATCTGCGTGTCCGCGCGCGGCTCGTTGCAGATGATGGAACGATCGGCGATCCCGTCGAGACGCGCTCCCTCGACCTCTCGGGTAACGGCATCGCGATTGTGCTGCCGCAGGCGGTCGAGGTGGATAGCCAGATGGCGCTTGAGATCTTTGACATCCCGAATGTCGGCACCTTGGAAATCATGGGGCGTGTGGCGCGTTGCCAACGCGTGATGCTCGACGAGGAGCATGCCGTCTACCATGTCGGCCTGTTCCTGGAACATCTGTCGCGGCGCACGCTGAACGCGATCGTGCGCTATCTGTTCAGCGAACAGCGCCGGGCGATTGCCAAGGGAATCAACGGAAGAATCTGAGACCGCTGGCTGCATGGGGGAACCTTTTCTCCGCAAGGAGACGAGGGCAGGTGTGACAGCGGGGTCTAAGGGGTGGGCTGGATGATCAAAATCTTGATTGCTGATGATTCCGCATTCATGCGGAAGGTGTTATCAGATCTTTTTGCGGCGCAGCCGGACTTCGAGGTCGTCGGTACGGCTATCAACGGCAGGGATGCCATCGAGAAGGTCAAGCAGTATGATCCGGATCTCCTGACGATGGATGTACAGATGCCGGTCATGGACGGGCTCAATGCCCTCGCCGTCATCATGGAGATTCATCCGATGCCTGTGGTCATGCTTTCAAGCCTGACGAAGGAAGGGACGGACGAAACGATCCGCGCGCTCTCACTAGGAGCTGTCGACTTCATCTCGAAGGCGGGTGGATCGATCTCCCGTATCGATACGATTGAGGCGGATATCCTCGCGAAATGCCGTGCGGCGGCCAAGGCGAATGTCAGGTCGGCCGTGGCTGGCGCGCGCGCGGCAGAACGCGCGGAAAAGGAGCGGGAGAAGAAAAAGACCGCTTCACCAGTCATGCGGCGTATTGATCTGCCGCGGCACACGGCGCACGAAACGCCGACGGGGCCGTCGCCATTTGCAGCGGGCAAGTGGGAGAACCCGCTCTTGAGGCCCCGCTCCAAGGTATTCACGCCGCATAGCACGTCGTCTGCAGAGGTAGCACCGCCCACAGCAGGCGGTGGAAAGCTCGTGGCCATCGGCACGTCGACTGGTGGCCCGCAGGCGCTCCAGAGCGTGATCACGCGCCTGCCGAAGGATCTGCCCTGTGGCGTCGTTGTCGTCCAGCACATGCCGCCGGGCTTTACGAAATCTTTGGCGGCGCGCCTCGATTCCCTGTCAGCGGTTCATGTCAAGGAAGCGGAGGACGGCGACCTCATCCGTCCCGGCTGCGTCTACATTGCGCCGGGAAATTATCACATGCGTGTGAGCGGGAGCGGCGGCGGCCGCAAGATCGTGCTCGGCCAGGATCCCCCCGTTGGGAACCATCGGCCGGCAGTCAACGTGCTGTTTGATTCCGTCGCTCCCATCGGGCGGCGTCTCGTCGCCGTCATTATGACGGGGATGGGCTCGGATGGCACAGAAGGAATGAAGAAGATCAAGGCCGAGGGTGGCTATTCCATCGCCCAGGATGAAAGCACTTCCGTCGTCTACGGTATGCCGAAGTCCGTGGTAGACGCCGGACTCGCTGATGAGATCCGGCCGGTCACTGACATCGCACGTGCGATTGTTGCCGCAGTCGAACGATAAATTTAGGGGGAGTACAAATATGGATACGAATCAGTACATGGACATGTTCCTCGACGAGTCGCACGAGCATCTGCAGTCGCTCAACGATGGACTCCTGAGCCTTGAGGACAATATGGAGGATACCTCCGTCGTCAATGAGATTTTCCGTAACGCGCATACGCTCAAAGGCATGTCGGCGACGATGGGCTTCAACAAGATCGCTGAGCTCACGCATGAGATGGAGGATGTACTCGACCTCATCCGCAAGGAACAGCTCAAGCTCAACGAGGATATCATCGACACGCTCTTCAAGTGCGTCGATTCGCTCGGACAGATGATCGATAGCGTCGGCAACGGCGAGGCAGAGGATGTCGTCGATGTCTCCGACCTCGTCAAGAAACTCAGTTCGATCTCGAAGCCGGATCAGGCCGCGGCACAGGCGGCTGCACCGGCGGCTGCGGCTGCCGCAGCACCTGCGGAAAACAAGATCTCCATCGAGCTCGCAGACGTCGACAAGGATGTCATCAAGCAGGCGCAAGAGACGGGCATGCAGGCCATCCACGTGCGCGTGACACTCGCGGAGACCTGTCTGCTGAAGTCCGCGCGCTCCTATATGGTCATGAACGCACTTGACGAGCTCGGCGATGTCATCAAATCCGTGCCGAGCGCTGAGGATCTCGAGCAGGAGAAGTTCGACCACAGTTTCGATGTCATCATCATCACGGCTGCTGAGGAGAAAGCCGTGCAGGACGCCGTGAACTCTATCTCCGAAATCTCCAAGGTCGAGACGAATGTCATCGACCTCGCGGCGGAGGAGAAAGCGGCAGCGGCTACCGCTGCTGCACCTGCGCCCAAGGCTGCAGCGCCCGCGCCGACTGCGAAGAAGGCAGCGCCTGCGCCAGCGAAAAAGGCGACTGCTGCTCCTGCGAAGAAGGTACATCACAGCCAGTCCGTGCGCGTCGACATCGAGAAGCTCGACACGCTTATGAACCTCATGGGAGAGCTCGTCATCAACAAGGTGCGTCTCGAGCAGATCGGCCAGACGCACAGGCTCGCGGACCTCACAGAGACGCTCGAGCAGATGGATCGCGTGACGACAGACCTCCAGAATATCGTCATGAAAGTCCGCATGGTGCCGGTGAGCTCGGTGTTCAACCGTTTCCCGCGCATGGTGCGCGACATCGCAAAAGAACTCAACAAGGAAATCAACCTTACCATCGAGGGCGAGGAGACAGAGCTCGACCGTACCGTCATCGATGAGATCGGCGATCCGATCATGCACCTCCTGCGCAACTCCTGCGACCATGGTGTCGAGGAGCCTGATGTGCGTGAGTCGAAAGGCAAGCCGCGTGCAGGCGAGGTCGGCCTCATCGCGCGCCACGAGGGCAACAATGTCGTCATCATGGTCACGGATGACGGTGCCGGCATCGATGCCGCGAAAATCCGCGCCAAGGCTGTCGAGAAAGGCATGATCTCCCAGGAGGAAGCCGACAAGATGGACGATGCGGACGCTGTGCGCCTCGTCTTCCTGCCGGGCTTCTCCACGGCGGATCACATCTCTGATATCTCTGGCCGCGGCGTCGGCATGGATGTCGTGCGCAGCAAGATCGAGGCGCTCTCCGGACACGTCGATGTCGAGACGAAGATCGATGAGGGCTCTGTCTTCAAGATCAAGCTGCCGCTTACGCTCGCCATCATCCAGGCGATGCTCGTCAAGGTGCAGGAAGAGATGTACGCCATCCCGCTCGGCTCCATCGACAGCACCATCAATATCCAGGAGAGCGAGATCAAGACCGTCCAGAACAAGGAGGTCATCGTCCTGCGCGGCGAGATCATTCCGATCATCCGCATGGAGAAGATGCTCCAGGTCCCGCATGTCAAGGACTCCGATGAAACCTTCGTCGTCGTCGTACATACAGGCGATGCGAAAGCTGGCATCGTCGTCGACAATCTCATCGGCCAGCAGGAGATCGTCATCAAGACGCTCGGCAGCCTGTTCACAGGACTCAAGATGTTCTCGGGTGCAACCGTCCTCGGCGATGGCCGTGTCGCCCTCATTCTTGATGTCGCCACGATGATGCAGTAAGGGGAGGTAACAACATGGCTAACAACGAGAACACTAACGTCGCGACCGAGGAAAGCCTGCAGGTCGTTGCTTTCAAGCTCCGCAATGAGGAGTATGGCGTGAGCATCCTCAATGTGCAGGAGATCCGCAATCTCACGGACATCACGCGTGTGCCGTTTGCCCAGGATTTCATCAAGGGCGTCATCAATCTCCGCGGCAGCGTGCTACCGGTCATCGACCTCAAGGAGCGTCTTGGTCTCGAGGAGACGCCGTATACGCAGGATACGCGCATCGTGACGGTCACGGTGGGCGACCTCCATGTCGGCATGCTCGTCGACGCTGTTACAGAGGTCCTCACGCTCACGGCGAAACCCATCGATGCCAAGAAGGCTATCAACGGCAAGGAGCTCACGCGCTTCCTGAGCGGCATCGGCAACATTGACGGACGGCTCATCATCATGCTGAACCTGGAGGAGATCATCGGCCTGCCCAAAGAAGGAAAATGAGCCAGTGTATAGATGAGGTGTCGTTCTATGTCTGATGAAATTAAGTTATCCCCCGCACAGCTCGATGCGTTGCGCGAAATCGGCAACATCGGCGCAGGCAATTCCGCCACGGCGCTTTCCCAGATCATCAACCGGCGTATCGATATGAATGTGCCGCGCGTCTCGATGGTCCCGCTCGACCAGGTCCCCGATCTCGTCGGCGGCCCGGATGCGATCGTCGTCGGTATCTTCCTGCGCGTCTACGGCAAGGCGCCAGGCAACATCCTTTTCCTGCTGCCGCAGAAGAGCGCCTACTATCTCGTGGATACGCTCATGGGGAAGAAGCATGGAGAGACGGTGAAACTCGACTACATGGATGAGTCTGCTCTCATGGAGATCGGCAACATCCTCTCGGGAGCGTATCTCAATGCGTTCTATACGTTCACGCAGATTTCCATGCTTCCGTCAATACCGGCACTGGCAATGGATATGGCAGGCGCGATCCTGAATGTCGTACTCGTTCAGCTCGGACAGATGGGCGATCAGGCACTCGTCATGGAGACGGAGTTCCTCGCGGAGGACGACGGCATCAACGGCCATTTCTTCCTCGTGCCGGATCCCGGATCTCTGGAGACACTAATCGCAGCAGTAGGAGTTGAATGACATGGCCGAATTAATCAGGGTTGGGATGGCCGATTACAAAGTCGGCCGCAGTCCAGCGACGATCATCAGCTATGGACTGGGGTCCTGTATCGGCATATCCCTCTACGACCCGCAGGCAAAGGTCGGAGGGCTCCTGCATATCATGCTGCCGGACAGCAAGCAGGCACGTCCGTCTGACAACCCCGCCAAATTCGCTGATACAGGTTTGCCACTCATGTTGAAGGATGTCCTCGCGCTCGGAGCGGTGAAAAAACGTCTCGTTGCAAAGATGGCGGGGGGTGCACAGATGTTTGCTTTCGCGAATGCGACGGATATCATGCGCGTCGGCGCGCGCAATGCCGCGGCCGCAAAGGAAGTGCTGGGACAGCTGGGTATCCCCATCGTCGCTGAGGATACGGGCGGCACCTATGGCCGCACGGTCTCCATCAATCTCGAGAGCGGCAGCTATCACGTCAAGACCATCGATAAGGGCGAAAAGGAAATCTGATGGGGCATCCTTCAGCCTCCACGCACGGAATCACTGGAGCGCGGAGCGCTGTCGGCTTTGGGAAATGTGTAGGTGAGAAGTTTGTTCAAGGTAGGTATGTCTCTCGTGCTGGCTGTCATTGCGGCGCTCGTCGTCTTCCTCGCGGCGCTTGTCAGTGGCGCGCGCATCAGCACGGTTTTCCTGCGCAGCCTCGTCGGTTTCTTCCTCGCGGGGGCTGTTTCCTGGCTCGTGCTCTTCCTGCTGGAGGCCAAGGGGATTGTGGGCTTCGATCGCAATCTGGAATTGCCGGAGAAAGACGTTGCGCCATCTGCTGCTGCAGAGGAGCGCACCGATGCGCCTGAGGAGGACGATGGCGCGCCGGAAGAACGCCCCGCACCGCAGCAGGAGGCAGAGGAGATATCTGACGCGGAGACAGCCTCGTTTCAGCCGCTCACGGCGGATGGACTGACACATATAGAGACGGTACCGGAAGAAGGAAAGACAGCTGGTTGACGGGAAACACTAGGGAATATGTTAGAGAATCGCTGGTTCAGTTGCACGCCGACCGCGGCGCTTGTCTACGCAAGGATTCTGACTTGCATTTCTGAGGGTGCGTGCTAGAGGAATTTCTACGCGGTTTCTATGCAGCAGGGGAGGTGTGCGAGAGATGGGAGAGACTGTGAGCCAAGAGGCGTCTTCGGCGTCAAAAGCTGCGGCGGATATCGAAGCCCTTTGGTCGTCTTATAAGAAGGAGCAAGACATCGAGCAGCGCAATGCGCTCATCGAGCACTACCTGCCGCTCGTGCGTCTCGTGGCGGGGCGGCTGGCCATCGGTCTGCCAAGCCATGTGGATCGTGATGACCTGCTGTCGAGCGGTTTCTTCGGCCTGCTCGATGCGATCGAGCGCTACGATCCGACGCGCAGGAACAAGTTCGAGACATATGCGGGTGTACGCATCCGCGGCGCGATGCTCGATTACCTGCGGGCGAAGGATTGGATGCCTGTGACGATGCGTCAGCGTATCCGCAAGTACAGCGATGTTTCAGCCCAGCTTGCGAGCGAACTGGGCCGAGAGGCAACCGACGAGGAGATTCGCGAGCGCATGGGCATCGGCGAAAAAGAGTACCGCGTGATGCTCCGTGAACTCGGTGCAGCAACACTCATTCCTCTCGATGATTATCTGGCGAGCGGCGGGGAAAAGGCTGCAGAAGACGGTGGCCCGAGCGCGCAACTTGAAGCGACGGAGATCAAAGAGACGCTGGCGGCGGCTATTGACCGGCTGCCCGAGAAGGAACGCATCGTCGTCTCGCTTTATTATTATGATGAGTTGACGCTCAAGGAAATCAGCAAGATCCTGCATCTTACAGAGGCGCGGATTTCTCAGCTGCACTCGAAGGCGGTCTTCCGACTGCGCGGCTCGCTGGCCCGCATGAAGGCGAACCTTCTGTAGCTTGCACAATGCGGACAAGACGCTGCAGAGGGAAGGATGATGTGCTACATCAGAAAGGGGGTAGGTCACTCATGGAGGAAGAAAAGCATTACCCCGCCGTAGGCAGCGAAAAGGCAGGTTATTTGTTTGAATTTCGTCCGGATGGTGTCTATTTTACCGTCTGCCCGACGACGGGAAGCTCCATTCTCTACGAGCTCTCTGACATGAGGCAGATACTCGCGGACTACGGAGTCGATGATTATGATATCCTGACGCTGGCCAAGACGGTGCGTAAGGCAGACGGCGTGCCGGTCAAACTTTCGAGCCGCGTCGTGAGCAGCGACGGGATTGCCAGAGAAGCTGAGGTCAACAATAAGGCCATCTTGCCGACACATGATGCCGCGGAGGAATATGCGGGCATCGATGTCGATGTCAGCCGTGACAAGATTACGGCGACCATCAGATTCGACCTCAAGAAAGGCACGCGTTGTCCCACAGCCGACATGGTGCGGCAGGCGCTCAAGGAGAAGGGCGTTGTCTACGGTATCGATGAGGCTGCCATCGCAAAGGGAGCGCAGTCACTCGACAGTTTCGTCGCAGCGCGCGGCGTAGCGCCAGTCAATGGAGCAGACGCCCATATCGAGAAGAAATACGACCTCAGTCATAAGGGGCGCCCGCGCATCATCGAGTCGGATCGTGTGGACTATAAGGATATGAATCTCTTCGTGCTCGCGAAGGCCGGCCAGCTGCTTGCGGAGCGTATTCCGCAGACGCATGGGCAGGAAGGCAAGGATGTCTTCGGTTTTCCTGTACCGGCGCGCAACGGCAAGCCCATTCCGCTCACGGTCGGGAAAAACGCAGAGATTCGTGAGGAGAACAAGATTTACGCGCTCATCGACGGTCAGATTGTTGAGGACGGCAAGCGCATCGGCATCGATCCGCATCTCTCGATTTCCGGCAGTGTCGGTGTAGGTACGGGCAACATAGATTTTGTGGGCAGTGTCCAGGTCTCTGGCAATATCGACGCCGGCTTCGTCGTCAAGGCGACGGGCGATATCGAGGTCTCAGGCTTTGTGAGCGGGGCGGATGTCGAGGGACGCAACGTATTCATCTCAGGTGGTATCACGGGGCAGGGGCGCGGCAAGATCACTGCAAAGGAAGATGTCCGCGCTGCGTTTGCGGAGAATGCGCTCGTGGAGGCCGGACGCGATATTTACATCGCTGACGCCGTCCTGCATTCAACCATCAAGGCGGGTAAGAAGGTGGTTGTCGAGGATCGCCGCGGCCTGATTACAGGTGGCTATATCGCGGCAGGCGAGGAGATTCGCGCGAAGGTCGTCGGCAATCAGGCATTCGTCGTGACGAAGCTTGTCGTCGGCGTGAATCCCGCACTCTCGCAGCGCTATCAGCAGGCATGCCGCGAGTACAAGGAGGACAAGCAGCGCCTCTCGCAGATCACGCAGATGCTCAATACGTTCTCCAAGATCGATATTTCGCGTCTGCCAGAGAACCGCATCGCGCAGATTGCGGCGCTCACGCGCTCGCAGTTTCCTCTTGCGGGGAAGATCAAGCGCGAGGAAAAGCTGATAGAGGAACTGCAAGAGGAACTCGGAAAGATGGAAGACGGCAAGATTCGCGTCGCAGATATCATTTATCCTGGCGTCAGTGTCTCTGTCAATTCCATCAAGCGGAGCTTCCAGACGGAGGCGCGCGGCTGCACGCTTACTGTGCAGGATGATGAGGTGACCATCGGTCCTTATTGATGCAGCCAATGCAGGATCAGGCGGCTGCGCGCAGTGGGAGCAGCGCGCAGAGGAGAAGGAGGAATGGCGTATGGATGTCACGCCGCTCAGCATGCAGATGGTAGTGCCGCGCGTCTCAGATGCCCAGCAGGTGCAACATAACCTCAACCAGGCATCCGCCATGCAACAGGATTTTGAGGCGCTGCGCGAGAAGGCGGATGCCAAACGGAAGGAAACACAGGTCCGCACGAAGAATCATGCCGAGGATGGGAAGATCAAGGAGAATCCCGACCGGCAACGTGGGCAGGGTGGCTACAGCGGCCGGCAGGACAGGCAGGAAGAAGAGCAAGATGAGGCGCAGGAGGAAGCGTTCGCCGTCGATCCTGCGCGTGGACACCACCTCGATATCTCGCTTTGAAAAATACGCCGAGAAAATGGTACGCTGAGGAAATGCGTGTCGACGGAAGGAGAATTCCATTCCTTCCGCAAGCTGGTTCTGTTTGGCATTTGCGCCGAGGCGTGAAAAACGTTGCGCGACGATATTTTCTCGAGGCATAGCGGTTCTTTCCGCATCGTTGCAGTATGGAGCGGTTCGCTGCGCATCGCTAGCCTGGCAAGCGGCCGTTCCTGATGTGATGGGAGTTTGATGATTTTGATGACGTACCTTATGGCGCTTCTGATTCTTGTGGGCGCGGCCCTTGTCGGCCTGTCGAAGTTCCTTCAGTGGCGCAAGCAGCTGCCCTATCGACAGAAGGAAGAGCAGGAAGACATAGAGCGTTCTACATTGCAGTTCAAGCAGGAACTCGAGCGCTCCGGCAGCGAAATCATCGGGCGTCTCGGCGAGCATGTCGAACGCTTGGAGGCGCTGATCCGGGAGGCTGACCGGCGCGCGGATACGCTCGATCACCGCCTGACGGAACTGCACACGCTCTCGCAGTCGCTGGACGCGCAGACAGAGGAACTGCGGGCGGCTGAGCAGGAGGCGCGGCGCGAGCAACAGTTCGTTTCGCAGCTCATGGGAGAGCTGCGGGCGGCGGCGGCCGGTGCTGCGGCGGCGCGCGGCGCGGCACTGCCTGCGCCTGTCGAGCGCGTCGATGCTGATGATTTCACGAGCGTCCTCAGGCATTCCATCGCGCGCGATGAAGAGCGGCAGCTCGAGGGGCGAACCGCGCCTGCGACTTATCGGGCGTCCTCGGAGGCGATCCAGCAGGCAGCGCATCTCGCGCAGGCTGTTCATCCGAAGGAAGCAGAGGACACAACTGCGCCGCAAGGGGAGGAAAGTGTACAGGACACGAGTGCAAGTGCAGCACATGTGCGCGCGTTGCTCCTCGCAGGCTGGTCGCCTGCAGATGTCGCCCGGGAGACCGGCGTCGGGCGCGGTGCCATCGAGCTCATGCAGGAGATGATGCGCCGCCAGCTCGTGGGGAGTGACGGCTGAGGAGATGGGGACTCTGACAGGTGCGGTTTGCCAAGGTGCCCCGGCTGGCACGGCGGCGAGTCTGAGACGAAACTGCGTTCAGAACTGCCGCGTGGGCGGTAAGGGAAGCAGGTGGTGCACAGGGCGGATTTGCTTGTGACAGTCCTTTCTTGACATCATCTTTCTGAATGTGTATAATATTCGTTGTGATTTATGCAGCCAACGATCACCGGGATGTAGCGCAGTTTGGTAGCGCGCCTGCTTTGGGAGCAGGATGTCGCAGGTTCGAATCCTGTCATCCCGACCAGCCGCGTCAGTAGCTCAGTTGGATAGAGCAACGGCCTTCTAAGCCGTGGGTCGAGGGTTCGAATCCCCCCTGACGCACCATTTGCAGACAAGCTCCGAGGTTTCCTCGGAGCTTTTTTGATGAGGAGGGATTTTCCATGACGACGGAGGAGCGGCGGGCGCAGCTCTACGCCTTGCTCACGCAGGCGCAGCAACCATTGACGGGCAGCGCGCTCGCGCGGAAGTTCGGCGTGAGCCGACAGATCATCGTGGGGGATATCGGCATCCTGCGCGCCGAGGGCGCAGCCATTCTCGCGACGCCGCGCGGCTATCTCTTGCCGCGGCGGGAGAGGCAGGGGGTGATGGCGACATTCGCCTGCCGCCATACAGCGGCGAGGATGGGCGAGGAGCTCGATATCATCGTCGACGGTGGCGCCTGCGTACGCGATGTGGTTGTCGCGCATCCCGTCTACGGCGAGCTGCGCGCGGATCTCATGCTAGAGAGCCGCAGGGACGTGGCGGCCTTCCTGCGGCAGATGGAGGAGATGGCCGCGCCGCCGCTCTCCCTGCTCACGGATGGTGTGCATCTCCATACGATCGAGGCACCAGATGGCGCGGCGGTGACGGATATCCGCGCGGCGCTCGCACGCGCGGGCTTGCTCGCGCCGCCTGCCACAGATGAGCCGTGAGCTCTGGTAGCGCTGAGGAAGCGCCGCCGGAGCTGGCATGGTGTGAGGCGGTGACGGGACGAGGATGCGCGCGAAGCATAGACGCGAAAAGAGTAACGTAGTATAATAGGCGGTATAGCGGCGCAGTCTGCGCGGCAATACCGGAGGGCGGAAAGCCCGGGGGATTCACTGATTCATTCAGCGCTTTCCTGGCGGAAAAGGAGCGTTCTTTTTGCAGCAGTTATTGCGGGAAATGCATACCTGGATGACGGCCTATATGAAGTCGTTCTACACGGCGGACAAGGAAGTCATGCAGGGCATTCTCATCAAGGAAACACATACGGGTTATGTGACGGCGAACATGGTGGCGCTCGCGAAACATCTCGGGCTCGACGCGCATGGGAGGCAGCTCGCGGAGATTATGGGACTCTTCCATGATGTCGGGCGGTTTCGCCAATACAGTCTCTACAAGACATTCAACGACGCGCAGTCAGAGGATCACGCGGCACTCGCGCTCAAGGTGCTTGCGGAGCTGCCGCTCATGCGCCGTCTTGCCGCAGAGGATCGCGCGTTCGTGCGCTTTGCCATCAAGAATCACAACAAGAAGGCCGTCGAGCCGACGGAGGACGCGCGCTCGCTCCTCTTCGCGAAGATGCTGCGCGATGCGGACAAGCTCGATATCTACCGTGTGCTCGCGCCATACCTTTCCGCGAGCGGCGCGGAGGCGGCGCCGAACTTCGTCGCGTCGTTGCGGAGCCAGGATGTGAGCCCCGCCTTCGTGCGCGCGCTCGTCGAGGGGCGGCAGGCCGACTATCACGCCATCCGCACGCACGGCGACCGCAAGGTCGTGCGCCTGCTCTGGGTCTACGACGTCTATTTCAGCTGGACGATGCGCGAAATCGCGCGGAAGGGCTACATCGACAAGGTCATCCATGCCCTGCCGCACGGCAGAGAGCTCACGCTTGGTTTTGAGCGCGTCAAGTCCTATGTGGCGGCGAAATGCGCGCAGGAGGATGTGCCTGTGTCCTGCGAAATGGCTGTGCGGGAGCATCGCCTCCCTGATATAGATAGAATATCTCAATAAAGGGGTTATTGTCATCATGGTAAATTTCATACAGAATGCGATTGAGGAAGACCTGAAGAACGGGAAATATACGGAGGGCATCCATACGCGCTTCCCACCGGAGCCGAACGGGTATCTCCATGTGGGGCACGCGAAGTCCATCTGCCTGAATTTCGGCCTGGCCGAGGCGAACGGCGGCCTTTGCAACCTGCGCTTTGACGACACGAACCCGACGAAGGAGGACACGGAGTACGTCGACTCCATCCAGGAGGACATCAAGTGGCTCGGCTTTTCCTGGGGCGACCGCAAGTTCTATGCCTCTGACTACTTCGATCAGCTCTACGCGTTCGCGGAGAAACTCATCGAGAAAGGCCTCGCCTACGTCGACGACCTCTCGGCCGAGGAGATCAAGGCCTACCGCGGCACGCTCACGGAGCCTGGCAAGGAAAGCCCGTACCGGAACCGCAGCGTCAGCGAGAACCTCGACCTCTTCCGCCGTATGAAGGCGGGCGAGTTCGCGGACGGCGAGAAGGTGCTGCGCGCGAAGATCGACATGGCCTCGCCGAACATGGTCATGCGCGACACGGTCATCTACCGCATCGCGCACGCCCATCACCACCGCACGGGCGACAAATGGTGCATCTATCCGATGTACGATTTTGCGCATCCACTCTCCGATGCCATTGAGGGCATCACACACTCCGTTTGTACGCTGGAGTTCGAGGAGCACCGTCCGTTCTACGACTGGCTGCTCGATGCGCTCGATTTCGATCCGATGACGCGTCCGCGCCAGATCGAGTTCGCGCGCCTGAACCTCACGAATACGGTCACGAGCAAGCGCAAGCTGCGCCAGCTCGTCGAGGAGGGCTATGTGCGCGGCTGGGACGATCCGCGCATGCCGACCATCTCCGGCCTGCGCCGCCGCGGCTACACGCCGGCCGCCATCCGCAACTTCTGCGAGGAGATCGGCGTCGCGAAGGCGAACAGCCTCGTCGATGTCGCGATGCTCGAGCACGCGGTGCGCGAGGATCTCAATGAACACGCTGACCGCGTGATGGCCGTGCTGCATCCCCTGAAGGTCGTGCTCACGAACTACCCTGAGGACAAGGAGGAGTGGCTGCGCGCGGACAACAATCCGATGCACGGCGGCGCGCGCTACGTGCCTTTCTCGCGCGTGCTCTACATCGAGCAGGAGGACTTCATGGAGGAGCCGCCGAAGAAGTTCTTCCGCCTCAAGCCGGGCGGCGAGGTGCGCCTCAAGCATGCCTATATCATCAAGTGCGAGGAAGTCGTCAAAGATGCGGAAGGCAACATCACAGAACTCCGCTGCACGGTAGATCCCGACTCCAAGACGGGCGGCAAGACGGCCGGCCGCAAGATCAAGGGCACGATCCACTGGGTGGCCGCGAAAACGGCACTTGACGCCGAGGTGCGTCTCTACGACTACCTCATAGAGACGGATGCGGACGGCAATGTGCCGAAGGACTTCATCGGGGCGCTCAACCAGCATTCGCTCGAAACCATCGAGCATGCGTTCGTCGAGCCGTCGCTCCTGCATACGGCGGCGGGGACGCACTACCAGTTCCTGCGCGAGGGCTATTTCGTCGTCGATCCCGATACGACGCCCGAGCACCTCGTGTTCAATCGCGTCGTCGGCCTGCGCGACAGCTGGGCCAAGGCGAAGAAAAAATAAGACAGGCGTCTCGGAAGGAGTGACAGCAATGCCAAAGATACCGAAGAATCTCACAGACAAGGATATGTTCCGGGACTGGGTGGAGGAAGAGACGATGGAGGACAAGTTCCTCCAGGCGGAGAAGGCCGCCGACGCGCGGCGGCGTGCGCAGGCCGGCATCGAACCGCCCGCCGAGCTCGGGCGCGCGGGCTTCACGCCGAAGCTCACGGAGGATCTCGGCAAGGCGCTCACGGAGCTGAAACTCCAGCTCGCCATGAAGGGCGTCACGAAGTTCACCTATAGAGTCAAGAAGGATGGGGAGACCATCCTCATCACACCGAAATATAAGGAAAAATAACGCGGAAAACGCGGTACTATGACACAGGACGCCAGGACGCCCTGCGAGGAAAGTCAAGGAACCGCTGATGAAATGAGGTGCTCCGGATTTACGTGGATGCGCTGTACTCTTCGGAGACAAACCGCAGGCGTAGCCGAAGCTACGCTGAGGATGGTCGAGGGCGAGAGGTCAGTGCAGACGCGTGAAGACGGAGTGCCGAATGAATCAGTGGTTCCTCAAGGAATAGGAAGTGTAAGAGATGAGTACAACAACGATCGCCGTCATCATCTTTGTGGCGGCGTACGCGCTGATTATTTCGGAAAAAGTTCACCGGACGATTGTCGGCATCTTTGGCGCGATGCTCATGATCCTCTGCGGCGTCATCGACCAGCAGACAGCCATCAGCCATATCGACTTCAACACGCTCGGCCTGCTCATCGGCATGATGATCATCGTCAACATCACGAGCGAGACGGGGCTCTTCAATTTCCTCGCCATCTGGGCGGCGAAGAAGGTCAAGGCGCGTCCGATCGCGCTCCTCGTCGCGCTCTCGGCGCTCACGATGGTCTGCTCGGCCCTGCTCGACAACGTGACGACGGTGCTCCTCACCGTGCCCATCACGTTCAGCATCACGGCGCAGCTCAAGGTCGATGTCAAGCCGTACCTCATATCGCAGATCCTCGCCTCGAACATCGGCGGCACGGCGACGCTCATAGGCGATCCGCCGAACATCATGATCGGCAGCGCGGTCGGCCTGAATTTCATGGACTTCGTCTGGAACCTCACGGGACTCTGCATCTTCATCTTCATCGTCGTCGAAGCGCTGCTTATCGCCATCTATGGGAAGGCGCTCAAGACGCAGCCGGAACTGCAGGAGAAGGTCATGCGCCTCAACGAGCGGAGTCAGATCGCAAACCCTGCGCTGCTCAGGAAATGCCTGTTCGTCATCGCCGTCACGATCTCGATGTTCGTGCTGCACGGCACGCTCGGCCTGCAGACGGCGACGGCTGCGCTCTCCGGCGCGGGACTGTTGCTGCTCATCACCTACACGCGCAACGAGTCGATGATCGCGAAGGTTCTCTCGAAGGTCGAGTGGCTGGCCATCTTCTTCTTCGCGGGCCTCTTCGTGCTCGTCGGCGCACTCGTCGAGACGGGCGTCATCAAGATGCTCGCCGTTGAGGCGATCAAGCTCACGAACGGCAGCGTCAACGCGACGGCCATGCTCATCCTCTGGATGAGCGCGTTCGCCTCCGCGTTCATAGACAACATCCCGTTCGTCGCGACGCTCATCCCGCTCATCAAGGATATGGGCCAGCTCGGCCTCACGAACCTCGACCCGATGTGGTGGAGCCTCGCGCTCGGCGCCTGCCTCGGCGGCAACGGCACGCTCATCGGCGCGAGTGCGAACGTCGTCGTTGCCTCGATGGCGGCGCAGCGCGGCAAGCAGATCTCTTTCCTCGGCTTCATGAAGATCGCGTTTCCCGTCATGGTGCTCACGGTCGCGATTTCGAGCGTCTACGTATACATCCGTTATCTCTGATAGGATAGAAAGAGAGTGAAATATGGACAGAAATGAAGCATTGGACAATGCGCTGAAGAAAATTGAAAAAGACTTCGGCAAGGGTGCCATCATGCGCCTCGGCGACGCTAAGGCGAACATGAACATCGAGGTCATACCGACGGGTATCCTGCCGCTCGATGTCGCGCTCGGCGTCGGCGGCGTTCCGCGCGGTCGCATCATTGAGATCTACGGCCCGGAGTCGTCCGGCAAGACGACCGTCACGCTGCACATGATCGCGGAGGCGCAGAAGAACGGCGGCATCGCGGCCTTCATCGACGCGGAGCACGCGCTCGATCCCGTCTACGCGCAGAAGCTCGGCGTCGACATCGACAACCTGCTGATCTCACAGCCGGACAGCGGCGAGCAGGCGCTCGACATCGTCGACGCGCTCGTGCGCAGCAGCGCCATCGATATCGTCGTCGTCGACTCCGTTGCGGCGCTCGTGCCGAAGGCGGAGATTGAGGGTGAGATGGGCGACAGCCACGTCGGCCTCCACGCGCGCCTCATGAGCCAGGCCATGCGCAAGCTCACGGGCATCATCAGCAAGACGCGCACCGTCGTCGTCTTCATCAACCAGATCCGCGAGAAGGTCGGCGTCATGTTCGGCAGCCCCGAGACGACGACGGGCGGCCGCGCGCTCAAGTTCTACTCCTCCGTGCGCCTCGACGTGCGCAAGATCGACACGCTCAAGCAGGGGCAGGAGATCATCGGCAACCGCGCGCGCATCAAGGTCGTGAAGAACAAGGTCGCGCCGCCGTTCAAGCAGGCGGAGTTTGACATCATGTACGGCGAGGGCGTCTCGAAACTCTCGAGCATCATTGACATGGGCGTCGAGCTCGAGATCGTCGACAAGAGCGGCGCCTGGTTCTCCTACGACGGCAACCGTCTCGGACAGGGCAAGGAGAACGCGAAGCAGTCCCTCAAGGACAATCCGCAGCTCGCGGAAGAGATCGAGGGCAAGATCCGCGCAAAGCTCATCGAGAGCCAGCAGCCGGCGGAAGATGCGACGGCGCAGCAACAGGAAAGGGCGCAGGCATCAGCCTCTGTGACACATGATGAGTGAAATGCTGCCGGGTGAGCGGACGGCGGAAGCAAAGACCGCGAGAAAGCCGCGCGCGAAAAAGACCGCGCTCATGTACGCCGTCGACCTCCTCGCACGCCAGGAGCAGAGCAGCGCGAAGCTGCGGGAAAAGCTCCTGCGCAAGGGCTACGCAGAGGAGGAGACAGAGGCCGCTATCGCGCGCCTCGTCGAGAAGCACTACCTAAACGACGCGGACGCCTGTGCGCGCCAGTTCGCCTATCTCTACAACGAGAGCCGCAGCTCCGTGCGGCAGATCGTCGTGAAACTCCTGCAGCGCGGCTTTCCAAGCGAACTCGTCAAGGCCTGCGTGCCTGCGGACACCTACGAGCGGGAGAAAGCGGCGGCACTGCGCGTGCTCGCGCTCAAGTATAAACGCAGTGCTGAGCCGCGCAAGATGATGGCGAACCTCTATCAGAAAGGCTTTGAGAGCGCGGTCTGCCGCGCGGCCGTCGAGGAATACGCCGAAGCTGAGGGCTTAGCATAAAGGAGAACCTATGGCACTTTACAATATCACGCGCAGTGACATCACGATGGAGAACATCCGCCGGGGATTTTTCAGCTGCGAGGGCAGGCTGAACCGCAGGCGCTATATTGAGCGCTTCCTTGCGGTCTCTGTCATCTGCCTCATCCTCGCGCTCTTCGTCTATTCTATTGTTTTCTACGCGACGGGCGACAAGACCGCGGCGGCAGGTATCACGTCCTCCGTCTCCGTGCTCGAGACGGTCGCCGTCTACACGCTCGTCGTGCGGCGTCTGCACGATCTCGGCTATGGCAAGACCATCGGTGTCGTCTATCTCGTCTACGGTTTGGGGCAGAGCGTTGCCGGCCGCTTCCTCGAGGGACTCGAGCCTGACAGCGCGCCGGTCGTCGCCTATGAGCTCGTCTGCCTTGCTGCGATGGTTTTCCAAATCTGTCTCATGGCTCTGCGAGGCGTGCAGGGAGATAACCAGTACGGTAAAGATCCTCTGGCGCGCGGTGCCGCCTAAGGAACACTGCTTCATTTCGTCGCCCCCAAAAAAATCCTCAGTGTAGCTCTTGATTTGTTTTCTAAAGAGATACAGCGCATCCGCGCAAATTCCAGGGCAATTCATTTCATCAGCGCTGCCTGATTCATAGAAATGGGTTATGGCCGAGAGATATATCCCGCCAGACAGCTGAAGTATTTTGGCTGTCTGGCGGGATTTTTGCATGGATGAGGACGGAGATCTTGCATTGGCATGGATTTATGTTGCTGTCTTGCTGACGGCTGCTTCAGAGACGCCGGCGCTTGTGCGAGATCAGCGACTGCGGCGGGCAAGCGCCAGGACAGGCGCGGTTGAGATGAAAGGACAACTTTAGGGAACCACTGATTAATTCGGCACTCCGTCTTCACGCGTCTGCACTGTCCTCTCGTCGTCAACAAATCCTCAGCGTAGCTTTGGCTACGCCTGCGGTTTGTCTCCTAGAGAGATACAGCGCATCCACGTAAATCCGGAGCACCTCATTTAATCAGCGGTTCCTTAGCTGAAATGAGGGCGCGAGGATTTGCTGTTTGCACTCCCTATCCTTTGTCTCTCGTATATTTTTGCGAAGTTGATAAATTTTTATAGAAAATAAGAAGGAAATTGTTGTTCATTGTAGAAATATAATAGCATGAGAAAGATGCAGAGACATTTTCAGGATGGAAGGTTCCGTCTTGTGCGTGCG
>Ga0256404_1005298_pt1 | contig 23046 bp, 22 predicted proteins | sample RumenRJG_01DNA_FD_185990 | JGI IMG/M metagenome (GOLD analysis project Ga0256404, IMG submission 185990) | Bovine rumen microbial communities from Lethbridge, Alberta, Canada - RJG_01 | ecosystem: Host-associated > Mammals > Digestive system > Stomach > Rumen | place: Canada: Alberta | collected... | reverse complement strand
TTAAGTATTATAAGAACGAAAGTAGAAACAAAGTACAGAGATGAGATATGGTGAAATAAAAGTATAATACTATAAGTATTATATCCTAAGTCTCTAGATTAATGTCTAATCAGCAGCTAATACTTTACATTTGCTATGTATTGAGGGAAATACATAGCAAACGTAAAGTAAAGTTCAACGACTATCCTCAAATATGAGATGTGAAGATCATCAATTGGAGTAGGGCCTAAGTAGGTAGGTGAGAACCCTTTAAATCGAAATAAAAGTAATCCATTGTTTTGGATTTGATATAGTCTCAGCATCTATTAACAATAGAGAAGTTCATAAGAGAACTGCATAGATTAACGACCTATGTGAAGAAATTGATATTTCCGATAAGAGGTAAAATAATTTCTGCTTTTGATCATAGTCCTAAAGACTTTTGGAATAATGAAGAGGCACAAGGAATCCAACAGATTTTATTTAGACATCCGTACCGTAAAGATCAAACCATAGATGAAGTTAGATGGGAAAAGATTATATTTATGGCGGATGGTGATGTGGATGGTTCTCATATCTCATCATTATTATTGAGATTCTTTGTACGATACTACCCAAGATTAATCGAAGATGGACGTGTTTATAAAGCATTGGCTCCATTATATGGAGTAGAGCAAGGAAAGCAGATACATTATATTACTGATCAGCTTGAATATGTAAAATATGTGGAGAAATCATTCTTAAAGAATAATGTAATTGAATATAATCATAAATCTTTATCTACAAAAGATTTGACAGCATTATTTATGAAGAATGAAGATTATGTGTATGAATTAAAAACGCAAGTAGCAGATACTTATGGTGTAGATCCTAAACTATTGGAGTTTGCTTTATATTGCTATATCAATAAATTCAAATTTGATAAAGTACAGAAGTTATTGAAAAAGCAATTTAGATTTTCGACTGCAGAAAATAGGAAAGGAACTTTAATTTATGGAGGATCTACAACACAACGTAATTTCTTAATTATGAATGATCAAATGATTGTAGATTGTCAAAAGATTATTCAGATTATGAAGAATAATATTTCTATCTATTATACACTTAATGGAAATAATGTTTCTCTTTATGATATTATGGTAGCATTTGAAGCATCTTCACCGAGTAATATCAAACGATATAAAGGTCTTGGTGAAATGGACCCTTCTCAATTATCTGAATCTACCATGGATATAAATAATCGTACTTTGATTCGTTATACTCTGGAAGATGCAAAAGAAGAGATTGAGACGATTCGTAAGTTTGAATCAAATCGATCAAAGCTATTAGATTTTGTTGGTACTGTAAAGAGAAGTGATCTTGCTGATTAATATAAATAGGTGGTATATCATTTATATACCACCTAAAATTTTTAAGGTGAGATAAGATGAAATTTAAAACTCCAAAGAAATATAAATATTATGATGATAATGGTCAGAAAATATTATCAACGGTTTTACCACATTGTGATATGAGGGTTGTTTTACAGTTTAGTCCTGATGTAGCAAATCAGCAATGGCTAATGATACCAGATTTTCCTGGATATGAGATTTCGGATCATTGGAATATTCGTTCTTTTAAATATTTGAAGCAGTTTCCTCTTGGTACATTAGTGTATCTTGATAATAAAGAATATTGTGAAATAACAGATAAGAATAATATTAGAAGACGAGTTCTTAAATATGATCTTATGAAATCTGCTAAAGAGTATCAAGAGAAATATCATCCTTATGGGTATCCAAAATATACATATCAAGGATATGATAAAAATTCAGCACGAAATCAACGTAAATTTATAGATAATCAAGAGATTAGAAATTGTAAAAACGAAAAGGGTGTTGTGAGAAAACCAACTCCTGTTGTAAAATCTGATCAAACATTATTTACACCAAAATTTACAGTTGTAAAAAATAAAGATGAAATAACTTCATCGATAATAAATCCAATATATTTTATGGATTCGAGGGACTATAATAATGGAAAAAATTATTGACCGAAGATCTGATGAAATGTACCGTGAGGATATGATAAAGTATTTGATTATTGTAAACCGAAGACGGGCATTTCCGGAGATCAAAGATGGATTAAAAGTAGTAGAGCGACGAATCTTGTATGATATGTACGATCTGAATGCGATTGGACATACATTAAAATCGGCTCGTATTACTGGCGATGTGATGGGTAAATACCATCCTCATTCTTCAAGCTATGGATCAATGGTTGTTATGGCACAGCCATTTACTTATAAAGTACCTCTGATATCTGGTCAGGGAAACTGGGGTACAGTTATGGGTGATGGACCAGCAGCAGAAAGATATACTGAAGCAAAGATATCACCATTCGCCTACGATTGTGTAATTTCGGAATTAAAAGAATCGAAGAGAGCAGTAAACTGGAAAGATAATTATTCTAGAGAATATAAAGAACCTGAATATTTACCGGTTAAAGTTCCTCTTCTGATTATCGAAGGATCATTTGGAATTGGTGTTGGAATTCAGTCTTCTATTCCACCTCATAATTTGATTGAAGTACTCGAAGCGACAAGAGCATTATTAAGAGATCCAAACTATGATCCGATTTTAATACCAGATCATTGTCAGCCATTACAGATATTTGATACAGATTGGGCTGAAATTTCTCATACTGGAGTTGGTAAATATACGGTAAGAGGTATCGTGCAATTACAGTATGAGAAGAAAGATATTCCAGTTTTACATATCTTATCTTTACCAGATAATGTATCAGAGGACAAAGTAATTGATAAGCTTATGGATCTTTATAAAGCAAAACAATTACCAATGGTTACTGATATTAACTCTGCATCTAAATCTTCAATCGACATTCGTATTGTATTGAAGAAAGGATCTGATGTAGAATATGTAAAGCAGATTATCTATGCAAAAACTCCAGTACAATCAAATGTCTCTGTAAACTTTATGGTTGTTGATGATATTAATCCAAAGAGAATGGGTTATAAAGAGTATCTACAGAAGTTTATCGATACTCGTATGACAATCAAATTAAGATTGTATTGTAATAAGAGAGCTGTTGCAGATACCAGAAGACATAAGCTGGAAACTTATATTGATTTCATTGAGACTGGAAAGATTGATCAGCTTACTGCATTTATTAAGAAACAGAATGTAACAGATTCTAGTGTATTGAATGAGTATCTGGTACAAAAGTTTCATATGACAGATTTACAAGCATCTTATATTTTGTCTACAAGCATTATGCAGTTATCGAAAGGATATCTGAATAAATATAAAGCAGAGTATAAAGAACTTGTAAAAGAGATTGCTGATTATGAATCTGCAATTATAGATGGTGGAAAACGAATCAAGAAAGAAATTGATGATGAGTTAGTAGAAATAGAAAAGAAGTATGGAACTCCAAGATTGTGTAAAGTTGTAAAAGCAAAAGATGTTGAAGGAATTCCTGCTGGTGTATTTAAACTCGTTATCACAGAGAATAACTTTATTAGAAAACTTCAAGAAAATGATAAAGTTAATGTGATTCGTGGAGATAATCCAAAATTTATTTTGCGGGTTGATAATCAAGAATCCGTTCTGCTATTTGATAATAAAGGTAAGGTATTTAAATTACCAGTCCATAAGATTCAATTAACAGATCGGTCTTCTGCTGGTATCGATGTAAGAATCTTAATCAAGAATTGTACTGCTAATATTATTGCTGCAGTATATGAACCTATGATACAAAAGTTTATCAAAGGATCTAGAAAGCATTTTCTAGTTGCAGCAACAAAATATAATTTGATTAAGAGAATGGATCTAGATGATTTTGCAAATGTCAATACTTCTGGATTAATCTATACTGTTTTAAAAGATCCGACAGATGAAGTGGTTGGTTTATCGATTGCCCCTGTAGCATTGGATGTCGTAATCTACTCTGATCAAAAAGCTTTACGGACTAATATGACACAGATTCCTAGAATCAAACGTATGTCACAAGGCAGTAAAGCAATGGATACTAATAATCCTATCGAAGGAATTTCTGTAATATATCCAGATGCAAAATATATCTTGGTGGTAACAGAAAAAGGTAGAATTAATAAATTATCTATCAATGCATTAATGCCACATAAGAGAGCGACTGGTGGAATCAATGTAATCAAATTATCTTCTGGAGATAGAATTTTTAGTATTCATGGAGTAACAGATAATGATGTACTACATGTCGTCACTTTAATGGGTATCTTTGATATTAATACATCCGATATTAAAGAGAGATCTGCTGTAGCAGTTGGAGATAAGGGATTAATCAAAGGTACTATCGTAAGAACAGATGTGATCCGATAAATATATCTTGCAGGTTATATAGCCTGCAAGATATTTTATTTTTTTGATAAAGTAAAATCTTTTATAATTATATACTATATTTGTGATATCGATAATGATATTTTTATTATAACCTAAGGAGGAATACTATGGTACAAATGACTATTGAACAGGCACAGGAAGTAAAGAACATGTTTGATTCTATTATGCATGTTTCTGAAGATGGAACCAGGTATTGGACTGGAAGAGAACTTGCGAAAATGCTTGGATATACACCAGATCATTGGAATAGGTTTGAGAATGTAATTCAGAAAGCTGTTGAATTAATGCAATCTCAAAACGAAAACATTGATGACCATATCGCCACTAGTGGCGTAAAGGTTTCTATTGGCTCTGGAGCTTTTAGAACAAAATCTGATTATATTCTTGATCGTTATGCTTGCTATTGTATTGCTGATTGCTCTTCAGCAAAGAATGCAATGAATGCAAGAGCATATTTTATTAGTACCACCATGCAAGTTGAAGATATTATGAATACAGCTAATAATATTGATAGACTTGATAAAAGAACTGATTTTTCATACTATCGTAATAGGCTAAATGAACAGTATATGTCTGAAGGGGTTTCAAAACCAACCGATTTTGCATATATTCATAATCAAGGTAATATTGGATTCTTTGGTGGAAAAGATACACAGGATATTAGAAATATGTGCAATTATCCTAATTATAAACCTATTGAAGATGGTATGTCAAGAGATGCTCTTTTGTTTAAGGCAGTTGCAGACACAGGTACATATTATGCTAATAAAAATGAACATCCAACAGAAATAAATAGAATGGGAGATATTGAAAAAGATTGGAATTCACAATCTAGAGATGTTATGAAACATTTTACGGGATCTTATCCCGAAGATGGAATGCCTTATCCTGATACAAAAGGTATTCAGAGATCAATTAAAAAGGATATTAGAAATATTAAGAAAGAATCGTTATCTACATTACTTACAGCACAATATGAGATTAACGGAATTTCTCATACAGTTCCAGAGTGGTGCTCTTTAAATGATATTGATTTAAATTATGCTATTGACGAAATTTCAAAAGGGAAGGATTTTAAAGATATTTTAAATGAAGGTAAAGGAAATTCTATAAGTCCAATTTATTTTGTCTAATCTAAAAATACAATAACGATAATATTTAAATAATAGAAAGGAAAATTTATGGAGTTTAAAAGAGAGGTGGATTATGAAAGCAAGAGAAGCAAGAATTATCTTGAACCAGTTTAAACACATTGTTCCTTATACTGCAGAAGAAATTGAAGCAACAATAAAAGAATCTGCAGAGCGTGGAACAGATCATTTATATATTCAAGAAACACCAGAAAAATATATAGATGATAATTTAATTAGTAAATTGATGGAAGATGGCTACAGAGTTTTCTATCTAAAAGCCCAGCATATGATTAAGATAAGCTGGTAATATAATCTATTATAAGGAGAAAAATAATGAGGATAAAAGTTGGTAAGACAAATTTCGAAATTAATGATGATAGTGTAAGTTCTTTAATGACTCATACTTCAGCTTATGATGAGAATCATCATTGCTTAAGAACATTAACGGTTGGCCCGTTAACCCAAAAGGTAAAAACAACTTATCAATATGATGATAAAAATAGATTAAAATCATCTACTACCTTTGTCATTTCTGATAATAAAAAGATGAAGGCAACAGCATCTCCCTCTGTAACAACAAAATTATTTTATGATAATCAAGATCGGATTATCAGAATGGTTTATGAAGATTACAAACTGAATGTAAATGATGTGCATGAAGTTCGCTATACATATACTCCAACAGAATTTGGAACAATGATTTCAACCAGCCAATATGCTGAGGATGGTCATGTTATTTCGACTGTCGGATTCAATGAAAATCTGCAAAAAGAAGTATATCGTTTTGATAAGGATGGAGTAGTTAAAGAAATAAAATATTATAAAGAAGGAGATGATATAATTGAGAAGAGGTATTCAAAAACAGATAAATCTTCGACGATCATTATTTCTAAATATGAATATGATAGAAAAACGAAAAAGCATTATTTAGTTTATTCTATCGATTCAAGTTTTAATTTTAAACTAGAAAATTTTGATACAATCACTGTAGACGAAGTTAAGAAACAAGGATACGAACGTGAAATAAAATATTCGTATTCTGATGATCATAGAATTTTATCGAGGTATGATAAATATCATGATATAAATGGTGAGGTGATAGAAATTAATGATGATTATAAATATGATGAATCCGGACTTGTTTCTATTACATCAAATATAATTTTTGAAGATGGTAAAACAGATTCATCAACAGCAAAATATTTTGTTTTTGAACCTACATCTTCTGATTCATCTGTTTTTGATGATCATCATAAATATTATGTTTGTAAAGATAATGGAGTTATCTTTATACAGGACTATCCATTTATAGATAATCCATTATATAACGATACAATATTTGAAAACGAAACTCGGAAACAATATGTAATTGGATATGCAGATGCTTCAGGTCAGAATCGGTTTTCGATTGTAAGTCAAAATAGAGATAGAACGATCAAATATGATTATTCAAATGGTGATAGTTTTATCTCTTATAAGACTCCTACTCATTATTATGAGATATCAGTTCAGCAGGTATTAGATCAGAGTGGGAAAGCTATTATGATCAGTAATATTAATATTTGTAATTATAAGAACGGTGATAAAATTAGTGATGACAGGTTCATCACTGTAAATGAACCGGTACCAACATTTAGTATGATCGATCATCTTCTTAAAGTCGCAAGGATTGATAATAGAGCAAAGCAGATCCAATCAATCATTACAAAATTATCTCGTGACTGGGAGAGATAATTTTGTAATAGATAAATCAGTGGGATAAGCAGTTCCCACTGATTTATTTTTTATAACTCCTAGTAAAATAGTAGTATTATGTATAAATTTAATATTATTAGAACAATCTATTACTATATAACCTATAAATTTATTAATCAAGAGGGTATATCATGTCTAATAAGTTAATGAATTTATTCAATGAGAAGATGAAGAAATCAAAGAGTAATATAAGAGAAGCAGAAGCTGATTATATGTACTCTACAGGGTTTCTTGAGCTTGATTACGTAAATGGAACTATTATCCATGTAACACCAAAAGATAAACCAGAATCAGAATATCAGTCCGTTGGATTGGTTGATGGATCTTCTAATACTTTTATTGGTAGATCTGGCTGTGGTAAATCTACATTCGTTACACAGATTATTGGTAATATGCTGAGACAGAATCCTGGATCAGTTGCATATATTGATGATATTGAAAGATCCTTACCAGATTTTAGAAAACAATTCTTACTAGGATTACCAGAAGAAGAATTAAAGGAAAGAGTACATTTTCGAGATAGTGGAATCACTACAGAAAATGTATACGAACAGATTAAAACAATTAGAGATATTAAAGTAGAGAATCGATCTGAACTAGAATATGATACCGGAAAATTAGATATCTATGGAAATAAGATTTATAAAATGATTCCGACATTTTATCTAATTGATAGCTTTGCTATGTTGATGCCTGAAGAAATTCAAGATAAGTCAATTGATGAAAGCACCAATATGACATCTGCACAGATCTCTAAAAAGAATACCGAATTGGTAAAGAAGATTGGGCAGATGCTAAAAGAAGCAAATATCATCATGTTTGTTATCAATCATATTCTTCAGGATATCTCTACCGGATTTATGCCAAATGCTGCTCAGGTTTCTGGATTACGTCAAGGAGAACGATTACCTGGAAGTAGAACAAGTCTCTATTTGGCGAATAATATGTTTCGTCTCGATGATGCGGGAACATTAAAAGATTCGGAGGGCCTTGGAATTCGTGGTACTGTAGTAAACATTAAAGCGGTAAAATCACGTACCAATGCAAATAATGTACCTGTACCATTAATCTTTAATAAGACAACTGGAGCATTTGATAATGTATTAAGTTTATTCTATTTTCTGAAATCAAATGGTGCTCTTGGTGGTGCTGGTAAATCTATGTATTTAGAGAACTGTCCTGATATTCGATTTTCTCAGAAAGAGTTTAAAGAGAAATTAATGGAGTCTCCAGAACTGCAGAAAGCATTTGCAGAACTTTGTAGACAGTATTTGTCCTCTTTATTATCTGATACAAAAGCACAGAGTGTATCAAATGAATTTGATATCAATAATATGATTTTGAACTTATAAAAATAATTTGAATTATATACTATATACTTGATAATATTGTAATAGCTTAATTGCTATAACACTTTAGGAGGTATATGGTATGTGTAACAAATTTGGAGAAGCATTAGCATCATTTGGTAAGAAAGTTTATCAAATTGTAAAAGACAATGTTAAGGTTGGGGTTGATGTTAATGTAAAAACTCCAATAACAAATGATCTGAACTATCATATCACTTCAGATCAGGTAGCCGATAAAATAGAGCAGAAGATGAGTAAAAAGGAAGTTATTAATCCTGTATACTTTATGTCTGATGCTCGTAGTGAAGAAATGCAGAAAGAGTATCAAAAACAAATAAGAGGATAACATGAAACCGATAGGAGAGAGACGGGTTGAAATTAAAGATATTCAAGTATCTAATACAGAAGAGTTCTGTGAATCTGTAAAAACAGAATTACAGAAATGGGTTGATAAATATATCGATCGATTTGGGGAAGATAAAATCAAGCCAAATGAAATTTCTGTATTCCCGTTAAAGGTTAAAAATTATCGCCTATATGCTTCATTTAAAGGGGATAGTGATATTAAAGTAGAAATGAGATAAAATCAAAGCATCATCTAGTATTGAGTTACTAGATGGTGTTTTTATATATTAAAATAAAATAATTTATAAATTTATTTTTATTTTTATTATAGAAAGGAAGAGATGGATATTTTAATATAATGGGTAAATTTATAAATGAACAAAAAATAGTTGGTAAAAAATATGGCGATCTTTTGGTAAAAGAATTTATGTATAGATCTGGTTCTCCATTACGAATGTATTATAAAGTAATTTGTTCGTATGGAAAAGAATTTATAATACAGAAAAAAGTTATTATAAAATGGTCCAACAAACAATGTAACCATTGTAAATCTTTAGAATGTCCAAGATTAAATCAAAAATATATAGGAAAAAAATGGAATAGCTTAACATGCATATCTTTTGATCATATTTATAAAAGAGACGCCTATTTTAAATTTAAATGTGAATGCGGAAACGAAAAGATTATTAGATTAGATAAAGTTATTTCTGGCGAAATAAAATCATGTGGATGTAAAAGAAAAATAGGAATCAAAACACATGGATTATCTCGAAGCAGAATATATAAAGAACATCAACAAATAATTCAAAGATGTTATAATCAAAATGTTTCAAATTATAATGATTATGGAGGAAGAGGTATATCTGTTTGCGAAGAATGGCTACAACCTGCACCTTATGGATTTGAAAATTTTTATAATTGGGCTATTAATAATGGATATAGAGATGATCTATCTATAGATAGAATAAATGTAAATGGTAATTATGAACCATCAAATTGCAGATGGGTAGATAATATAGTTCAATCATATAATAAAAGAAACACTCCTAAAATATTATATAATGGAGAATTTTTATCAGCATTAGATATCCATAATAGATATTTGCCAAACATAGAAATATCAAAAATAAATACAGATATTCGTGATGGAGCTAATATCGATAAAATATTAAATAATAAAATAATAAAGCCAGTATATTTTAATAATGGAGGAAATGATTGAATGAGTGATTATTTTGATGAAAAAATTCAAGATGCCGAAAAACGAATCGATGGAAATCTTGATAAACTTTTGGGAAAAGGTTTAAATCTTCCTTTTGTAAATACCAACTCGGGACCTCGAAAAATTATGTCAGGACTCGTATTTTCGAGCGAATACTACTATTATAATGGTAGTAGAAAATAGAATCCAGTATAACGAATGATCGTTATATTTCAACAGGGTTAATTGCAGGTAAAGGCTAAAGGCTTTATATTATTATATTTTTGAAAAGAAATATAATTGTGAAAACGAAAATATAAAGATATAGATATGGTGATAGTAAGCCTAAGTCTATGATAATCAAGGCCAAAGTGCAGCGAAATTCCTAAACTATTTTTGAATAGCATGGAAAACGTTCAACGACTATCTCCTGATGGGAGAGTAAAACCGTAAGCTAATGACGGAAGAAAAATCCTGGCCTTATAATAGTAATATTATAAGGATGAGAAATAGTCTAATCACGTCTTAATCGAGTGCTTGGAATAGACCAAGCAATATAGAGTTGCGTCTATATTGAAATATCAATGGTCCATCGTGATCATGTTTTACCGTTGTTTCTAGGAGAGAAAGCTATCTGTGAAACAGGGTATGAGATCAGATTTGGTGATGAATCCTCATCTATTGATAAGGTTGATGATGATTATGTTGTTGTAGGGAAGATTAGTAAGTTTTCGTTTTCTCCAGATCATGATTATTTATTAATTTTAGCAAATTACAATAAGAAGAAATTAATTGTTAAGCATAGAATATCCTATGAATATATTACAGAGTCTTATGGATATCTGTATAATAATTCTTTTATTGATAGCTTAACAATTAATTCTGTTGTACCAAAAGATCAAATTATACAGAAATCATTAGCATTTGATCAATACATGAATCGTAAAGATGGAGCAAATCTATTGACTTGCTATATGAGTCTTGACCAGAATATGGAAGATTCTATTATTATATCAGATGCAGCAGCAACAAAGTTTACAGCACCATTGATCAAGAAAGTACAAGTAATGATCAATGAGAATAATATTCCATTAAATATCTACGGTCGTAATGAAGACGAATACAAATGTATTCCAGATATTGGAGAAGATATCAAAGACTCTACTCTGATTGCTTTGCGAAAAGAAAAGAAAGAAGAGATGGTATATACAGAGTCTACCGATATGCTTCGGAAAGTATTAATGTCTGATGAACGTAGAACGTTAAATGGTACTTTAATTGATCTCGATATCTATTGCAATAATATTGAAAATCTGAATGCTTATCATAATCAGCAATTTAAGATGTATTATAATGAGCAACAGAGAAGAGCACAAGAGATTGTATCAATTGTTACTGCATTTGAAGCAGACGGATTCGATATCGATTATCAATTAAAGAAAGAGTTTGCATTATCAAAACGAATCTTAAATCATGATCAATTTGAAGATAAGAAATCTTTTAGCAATATTATATTGATTATGACTGTACTAGAACGTCTACCGATGAAACCAGGAGATAAAGTAGCTAACAGGTATGGCGGTAAAGGTGTTGCTGCAACAGTAATGCCTCAGAAGTTAATGCCAAGAGTAAAAGAGTCTGGCCAATATGTAGATATTATTATGAATGGATCTACAATGTATGGACGAGAAAATCCTGGACAGATATTTGAGATGAGCATCAATCGGGTTGGATCTAAAATTGTTCGATATATTGTAAAGAACAATTTATCTGTTGATGATTCTCTCGCTATGATTGTTAAGTTTACATCATTAATCTCTCCAGATCTTGGACAAGCTTATACAGAATTGTTTTCTAAGATGAGTTATAATGATAAACGATACTTCTTGGATAGTGTAATTCAAGATGGTCATATTGACTTATCAACGAAACCAATTACCGATAGTTTTAATATCGATCGTTTGAATAATTTGTATAAAGAATTTCCTTTTATTCATAAAGATGAGATAGAAGTTCCGATTCAAGATTCAAACGGTAATTATCGATATATCACAGCACATCGTAAGATGGTAGTAGGAGAAGAATACTTCTTTAGATTAAAGCAGTATGCAGAAGAGAAATTCTCTGCTACCTCTTTGTCTGCAGTAAATATCCGTGGTAATAATACAAAGTCGAAAGCCAATAAGAACTTTATTGAGCCATATTCTAATACACCAATTCGATTTGGTAATATGGAAATCAATTCAATGAGTCATCTTGGTGTAGAAGCAGTTGTTACGAATCTAATGATTCATTCTGTTTCTCCCCATGCAAGAGAATTGGTTTCCCAGATGTATACAACAAGTGATCCCTATCATGTAAATATTATGCTGGATGGTACCAGTAAGAATAGAGGAGCAGAAGTTGTATATGCTTATCTAAAGACGATTGGTAGAAAACTCGTCTTTGAGAAGATACCAAAGAAGAGAGTTAAGATTTCAATATCTCCTGTATACTTTACACATCCTGCAAAGATACAGCCAGTTTTCTTTAGAGATAAAGGATTTAATTTTGATCAGTATTATAAAGATACAAAAGAACTTCGAGATCAAATTGATGCTGATAAAGCCGCTGGTAAGAAAGTGGTTCAGCCCGTTTGGTTTGATGCTGCAGATCCCAGACATCGTGAAGAAGAACGAAAAGCAAATGAGGAGGCTTATAAATTTATAAAGACTCCTTTAAAGGATCGAGAGAAGTTTTTAAAAGAAGATGAGTAAAATATTTTTAAATTATATACTATAGTAATGAATACAAATAGAGAGAAACAATAATATGCCTCGATAAATGTATTCACTCATCTCTTTTCCTTATAATAGTCTAGCATCTGAATAATCCACCAATATGGATATTTGGATGCTAGACATTTATTTAATTTTTGATTTATTTATTTTAGATTTTTCTTTGCCTAGACTATAATGGTCTAGACATTTTTATTTATCTTAAGTGATAAATAATAGTACTACTATAATGGTAGTATTTATAGCAAATAACGATGATTTATGGTTGTAAAAATTTACAACTATTATCACAATATAATACACAAGAAAGGAGAAATCTAAATGTGATCGATATTACAAACGAGATACAAAATGGATTTCAACTAGCATTTTTGATGCGAGAATTATCTGCAGGACATATCGCAGTATTGGATACTGAGAATAAAATATTCTTAGGACAATTAGCAGCAAAATATGCTCAAATGTCTGTAAATCAATTTACACTAGATCAACGAAATAATTTAAAGATATTGGTAATGATTTGTAATGTGTTGTATAATAGAACCGATATGCAAGTTTTACCAGTAGAAGACGGTGTATATGATTTACTAATGGAAACCTATAAGAAAATAGATCCTCATTTTCAAGTAGGTTCCGTAGTAGTACAATTTAAGGATAAAGTAGATAAAGAAATGGAATCGGTTGGAGATGAAAAGAAAATTCAACCAATCTACTTTATTCCAGATCCACCAAAAGATGATATTAGAACAGATTATAGAAATCAGATTAAATCATTCGATCAACATAGAATGGATTTTTATGATGTTCTAGCTTATGAAAGAGCAAAAAACTATACTGGTGGAGTACAGATCGGAAAGAGAACACATGATACAAAACATAATCATCCGGATCTTATTGGAACTCTTGATAAGTGTAAGTATGTATTGGATTCAGATGCAATTGAAAAAGATGTTTATGACAAAGACAATGTCTCAATCCTAGAAAGAGATTTCTTCGTAAAGCATATTAATGAAGGAATCATTACTCCAAATCAAGAACTTGATATGGATATCGAGTTGAAATATGATGGAATTTCTGTAGAGGCAGATTGTACAGATCATATTATATCAGCTCGAACCAGAGGTGATACTGGTATTGGAGAAGCTGCAGATCTTACACCAATTCTAGAAGGTTATGAGTTTCCTCATAATCAAGCCTTAAAAGATAGAGTGGTTGGTGTAAAGTTTGAAGCAATCATTACAAAATCAGCACTAGAACAATTCAATAGAGAACGAGGCTATAATTATGCAAATTGTAGAACAGCAATCATTGGATTGTTTGGTGGTAGTGATTCCAGAGAATTCCAGAAATATATTACACTAGTACCACTTGGATTGGATCGTCACGATGTTCCTGAGATCAGAAACCGACAAGAAGAAATTGGAGTATTGAACTCTTGTTATTATTCCAAGGGTGAAAAATTAAGACATGTATTCATTCATGGAAATTATAAGACTTGTCTATATCTGATCAAGAAGTTTGCTGAAGAAGCAAAGTATGCAAGAAACTATTTGGATTTTGCATTTGATGGAATCGTAGTAAATTATCTTGATGAAAATATCAGAGCAAAACTAGGACGTAAAAATTTCATTAATAAGTATAGCATGGCAGTGAAATTTGATCCATTGGAAAAGATTACAACATTCTTAGGCTATACTTATGAAGTTGGACAAACTGGCAATATTTGTCCCATGATTCATTATAGTCCAGTAGAGTTTAATGGAACCATCCATGATAAATCATCGGGACAGAGTTTACAGCGATTCAAAGATTTGGATCTGAAAATTGGAGACGCAATTCTAGTTACTTATACGAATGACGTTATGCCATATGTAAATAAACTGGATTGTGCTGCAAATGAAGCAAATCATAAGCAAGGTCCATCTGAGAAGTTTATTGTATGCTGTCCAGTTTGTGGGACACCACTAGTAATCTCTGATTCTGGTAAAACAGCAAGTTGTCCAAATGTAAATTGTAGTGGTAGGAGAATTGCAAGAGCTGTTAATATGCTTCAAAAGTTGAATATTAAAGGATTTGCAGAAAGCATGTTGACAAAAGCAAATCTATTTACATTAACCGATATGATTAATGTGACAGAAGACACATTAGCTCCGATTATTGGTCCTACTAATGCAAGTAATTTTACCAATTCGATTCAGATATTATTACAAACACCAACAGAAGATTATAGATGGATTGGCTCTTTAGGATTTACTGGAGTAGCAGCTAAGAAATGGAAGATCGTATTTTCTGCTTTGACTTTAAAAGAATTTGTTGAATTAATGGATCATCATTCTATAGAAGAAGCAGACAAAGCATTACTAGAAATTCCAGGACTTGGAATGGCTGCAATTCATACAATCTTAACAGAGTATGAATTCTATAAGACAGATATTCATACAATCTTAGAAAAAGCGAATATTATAGATTCGAAGTTTATTAAGACAAAGAAATCAATTCGCTTTACTGGTTGTAGAAATCATCAATTAGAAGAACTATTAAAACAACAGGGTTATGATGCAGATGGAAATGGATCAGTAACAAAGAATACTGATATTCTCATCATCCCGTATGATGGATTTACCTCAACGAAAACAAATAAGATTGGACCAAATACAATTGTTGTGCCAATCAATGAGTTTGAGGCTAACATGGGCAAATACTTATAGTAATATATTTTTGAAATATATACTATAGTATTGTAGCAAGTTAATATACATTATTTTATGGAGGTATTTTCAAATGAAGGACTTTATGTCTACCACAATTCCGCAGGTTTATTCGAATGGTCTCTATCGTGAGATCGGATTTGACTTTCCTGCAGAGCACACTGACAAGGTGCTTACCACTGTAGTGTATGGTATTACCAATGCATTGGCAAATATCAAGAACAAAGAAACCCCTGTTGCATTCGTAATTAAGGATGCCAACGATGAATTTCTGATCACTGCATTTGTAGAGTATTTTGCAAATGAAGATGATCCAACGAAGCCTGGTAACTGGAACTATAGCTGGAGCTTTGATGAGTCAGACATTCCTGAGAATGCAAAGATCTGCTCTCTGTATGATGGACAGTATTCTGCATTCTTTATGAATGTCAGTGCATCGAAGTTTAATATGGGTTTCCAGAAGCTGGAGTATTTTGGAGACATGAGTAGATATCTGTTCAAGGTTATTAAGAAATGGCTTCAGGATAATGCAGGTAAGGCAGATGAGAATGGCACTGCAATCGATGGAGTAGAGCTTCCTGGAGTCATCCAGTTTAGAGTTGCTGTAGAGAATGATGATATCGTGATGTCTGCTGAACCTGATGGAGAAGTAAAGCAGCTCATCAAGGACGATGCAGCAATCGAGAAGTAATTACGAATTATAATATAGGATAGATTTAAGAGCGGGATTTGGAAACAAGTCCCGCTTTATTTTTATATTTTTTGGAGGCAAAATAATATGGGATATCCGGTATTGCCTTTTAAAGATGAAGCAGATGCAGCAATCGATGGGAAGATTTATAAAGCTTATGATTATGCAGTTTATAATCAATATCGAGAAGAACTAGAAGGTTTACCGAATGTAGCAATCCGTTTTCAGAAGAACGATGGAAGCGTAGAAGTATTACCAGTCAGAGGACCAATTAATGGTTCTATGAACAAGCCAGGTGTTTATACTGGAAAGCAAATAGATATTTTTTCTCATCCAGAAACAGAGGAAGAGAAAATAGAATATAATCCAAAACCTGGTGATCGATATTTTGATTTCGGAGATGTAAAGACAATTCAAGAGTATCTTGATAAAGCAGATCAGCTCTGTGAAATTAAAAATCAGATTCTGGAATCTCCAGACAATTTAACAATTGCTCCGTTAAGGCCAAATGATGAACCTGCAATGAGAGGTTTAAAATTGGCCATCAATGCAAAAGGAATTGATCTTGATAAATATAAAGATCGGTTTGGAGTAAATTATCCAAATAACAAACGAAAACTTACTGATACGAGTATAACCTTATTTCAGATGGAACGTTTCTGTGAATGTCTTGATATGGACATGGATATTACCTTACGAGATAAAGAGGGTAACATTGCTAATCCAATGAAAAAGAAGATTACAGTAAATGTATATCCTGGTAATGGTGACTATGTCCATATTGAAAACGTTGATGAAGATACTTCTGACGATGAAGATGAGGAAGAAGAGGAATAAAGATGGAAATTACACAAGATGCGTTTATGCGTCTTTATAATCAAACTCATAGAGAAGAGTTTAATCCGTTTTTCTTCCGTAGAAGCAATCAAGAAATTATGGACAGTGTAAAGAAGATTGTCTTATCTTGTGAGAGAGATGGATACTTTACGCTTAAAGTCCAGTCTATGCGGGAGATCTATGATTACGAAGAAATTTATAATCTCCTAAGATATCATGAAGAATCTAGAAGAAAGAAGAATAATAAAACACCGAACAGTTTTGATACAATCAGTATTAAAGATAGTGATATTATGCTTCTTGAAGTAAAATGGTTTATGCGTCATAATGGAATGGAAATCATATCTGATATGCAAGGACATGAGACAAGAGTTCTTGATCCTTATGATGTAATGACCGTATACATTGCGTTACCAAGATTTGAAAAGAAGTATTACTTTAGATTGAATGGAAACTATTATTCTGATATCTTTCAGATTGTAGATGGAAGCACTTATAATAATTCTGCGATTGGTCAGAAATCAAAGAAAGCTCCATCGGTATCGATGAAAACAATGTTTGCACCGTTACGAATCTTTAAGATGTATCAGGATGTCGTAGACTATTATAGTCAGACTGTAGTAAGAAATGTAAAGTTTACTTCTATCATTCATAATTATCATGTAATTGCAATGGATTATTTCCTTGCAAATTATGGATTTTATGGAGCACAAGAATTTCTAGATATCCATTGTGTGACAGTAAATTCCGAACCAATTAATGATAGTCGTTATTATAATTTTGAAAAGAATGGTATCTTTGTATCTTATCCAAAAGACTGTATGAAAGATCAAATGGTACAATCTTTTGCAATGACGATCTATAGTGGAATTGGAAAGAATACTACAATAGAAGATTTAACTGATATTCGTTATTGGTTGGTTGTTCTTGGTAAACAGTGGAATAATGCTTCAATTGAAAAAGGAATCTATGCTTTAAATAGTATAGATGGTGCTTATGATCTAATCACTAGAGACGAACTACATCTACCTGATGATATGAAAGCAAATATCTATCAGATTCTTCGTTGGGTAATGCAGGAATTCAATACATTAAACAAGAAGAAGAATAATGTAGATGTATCTATTAAGCGTGTTCGGATTGGACAAGCAATCGCTCATGCTTATGCAACAAAGATTTCAAATGCTCTATATGCATTATCGGATCAAGGCAAGAAAGTCACTTTATCTAATATTAAGAGAAGAATTTATACTCCACCAATGTATGTCATTAGTCAAATTGTCAATATGAGTAATCTGGTTGAGTATAGAGATTTTGTAAATGATAATGATGCATCGTTAGCCCTTAAATGGACTTTTAAAGGAATTTCTGGATTAGGAGAAAACGGTAGTGTTCAACCAGGATATCGACGTGTTGATCCATCTCATGTAGGAATTCTAGATCTTGACAGTTCAACTACATCTGACCCCGGAATGAGTGGTACTCTTTGTCCTTTAGGAAAGATGTATGGAAATAGTTTTAGTCAATACGAAGAGCCCCATGAATGGGCTACCAAATATAAACCATATCAAGATAATTTCTTAAAGAATGCATATCCTGGGGCAGTTAATCCAGTATCATTTACAAAGTATACACCAACTTATTTAAACAATCGTCAAAAGATTATAGATGAGAATCTTGAGATTGATAAGAAAATAGTTCCGGTGTATGACCTGGATGGTAAAATAGATTATAGCTTAGCTGGTTCTTTGGCAAGACAGAAATCAGAAGAAGAATCTACAAAAGCAAAATCTATTTTTACCATTAGAGATCCGAAAGATAATACCGAAGACTAAGACTAAACAAATCATAAGAGGATTGTAATGATCCTCTTATGATATTATTTTATATCGAGGTGTAAAATGCAAAACGAAAATGAAGAGGTTTATTTTGTATATTCTGATGAAGAATATGATGCTAGAAATAAAGCATTAGAAAGATTAAATAAGAAGTTTTATTGTGGTACTGTATCTATCGATAGTGATATCAAACAGTACACCAATATTATTAAACAATCTGAGATTCAGAAAACGAGAGAATTATATCCTGATCTTACAGTGGTACACGTTGGTACTTTAGCAAATAGTACTTATACAAAGCCTGAGGAACGATAATTTATGAAATCTTATGAAGAAATTCATAGTGAAAAAAATAAATGTATTATAGATATTATACCAAATTTTATACCAAATAAAATTGATGAAAAAATTCAAATTAATATATATGGAAATGAAAAAAGCAAAATACCACATTTTCATCTTGAAGGATCAAATTTTAATTGCTGTATTTGTATATTTGATAATAAATATTTCATTCATAAAAATATGAAATATAATATGTTGTCGATACAACAAAAAGATATTTTAAATGAGTTTTTGAATCAAAAAACAGAATATTTACCAATTTCTATATGGGAGTTTGCGGTAACTGTTTGGTATAATAATAATATAATAAATTATAATAAAATAATGCAAATAAAATATAAGTTTAAATATCATAAAATAACTCAACCTAATTACTCTATTATTGATGGATATAGAAGAAATTAATAAAGGGGTTTATTAATATGCCATCTCAATATGAAATGATTCATAATGATAAAAATAGAAGTACTATAGGGGTTATAGATAATTTTATATCTGAGATTACAACAGAAGCTAATGTTGGAAGAATTGGAATTACTAAGATCGGTAAGGTTGCCATTAATGTCTATTGTGGTGAAGGACCTGTACCACACTTTCATATAGAGGGTAAAGATTTTAGTTGTTGTGTATGTATATTTGATAATAGATATTTTGATCATGGTATACACCAAGATATATTAAATACAAAACAACTAAAAGAACTAGATAGATTTATGAGAGAAACATCAAAAAACGATCCATATCGTACAAATTGGGAATTATGTAAATTATTTTGGGAAGTTAATAATGTCTCTAATAATTCTAATATTGGAATTGTCCTTCGATATAAATTAGAATATAAAAATAAAACCAAACAACCAGACTATACAAAATTAGATGGATATAGAAGAAATTAATAAAGGGGTTTATTAATATGCCATCTCAATATGAAATGATTCATGCAACTAAAAATAGATATACTATTGGATCTATTGATGATTTCGTTACTAATGAAATTGAAGAAGTAACAATATCATCAAATAATATTTCTAAGATAGGTATCGTAAAGATATCTGTCTATGGTGACGAAGGACCTGTACCGCACTTTCATATAGAAGGTAACGATTTTAGTTGTTGCGTATGTATATTTGATAATAGATATTTTGATCATGGTATACATCAAAATACATTAAACAGAAAACAATTAAAAGAACTAGATAGCTTTATGAGAGACAAGTCTAGTATAAACGAAAAACTTACAAATTGGGAAGCGGCTAAATTTATTTGGGAAGCAGCCAATATTAAAAATAACGATGATATTTCTATGGTTCTTCGTTATAATGCAGAATATAAAAATAAAACTAAGCAACCAGATTATACAAAATTGAATGGCTATAAAAGAAATTGAGAGGAGAGTAAAATGAATAGACAATGCTTTAAGTTAGTAACAGCAGAGCAATTTGTTAAAATTTTCAACCAGGTTAGTCGTATTATCTCTTTTGAGTCTGATCCAAATGCTGTAACCTCTATGGTATATAATTTGCAGAATAATCATATTAATAAAAGAGATATTTCTGCGATAAATTCTGTTAAGAAACTTAACAAAAATCTTAGTCCAGAAATCATCACTGCTAAATATCAGATTACGATTACAGATAATAGTGAATCGCCGATTCGATTATTATTGTTTTTAGCAAAAGAAGGAACAATAAAAAATCCATATTTATTTTATGATTATCCTGTAGCATTTAAAGGAGATCAGATTACAAGCTACATGTTTATTCCAGAAGAATTTATCTCCGTTAATTCTACTCCTGATAAAAGACGGATGATTATATTTCAAATTTTTAGAAAAATTATTCATCTTGTTAACGAAACCTATATAACAAAAGAAGATGAGATAATAGCAATTGCTGCTGTTTGTGCTTCAATTATTGTTCCTAATGGAAATAGTAATGAGTATAGTATTCCAAAAGAATTACAAAATCTCTATGAGCATATGGAGGCAAATATTAGTCTTGGTACTTATGGTGCTCCAGAACTTATGCTATCTCAAAATCATACAGATGGTCAGTATACTATTGATGATTTAAAGTTTGATATCGAACAATTTATGACAAAAATAAATACTGATTAAAATAATTTGAATCAACACGATAATAAATTAGTATGTATGGGAATATTAATCATGGCATTGTATCCAATTTACTTTACTGACAATACTTGTATTAGATGTGGTAAAAAGGATTGTCTACGTTATCTCGATAATAGAGGTCATGTAGTGAAAGATCCTATTTATCCGATCTCTAAAATGGTTTGTACCAATTGTGGAGAAACGTATTACATCAATTGGATTAAAGAGGATGATAACCACATCCGTCCAATATGTGTGGATAAACATTACATGGACTTTGTAGAATCTAAAATGGAAGAATATGCATTATCTCATAGAAGATGCATAAAAATATACTAAGCTTAATATATTTTTCTCTTTGTGAGAGCTTGTAACAAACACACTATTTATGTTTCTGGATAGTATATCTTTATTTGACTTTATGTGCAAAATCTATTAAATAGCGTTATCAGAGAGTCTTAATTGACTCTCTGGGTTTTTTATTTTTTAGCAAATCGTTTTACAATTATATACTATAACCTAGATAAGAATGTCAAAGTATATTATTGTATAAGGGGTTATTAGAATGAGATTTTTATATGCAAGACTTGTTGGATATGTTGGATTATACAGTGGACTTGGATTAAAAGAAATTGATATTGATTTCAGTAAAGCAAGAAATAAGATTTGTGTAATATCCGGTCCAAATGGTGTTGGAAAGTCTACTATTATTAATGCATTAAATTTAATGCCGGATGATAATAGTTGTTTCATTCCATCTATGGAAGCTAGTAAATATTTGAAACTGACAGATGGAATGAATATATATGATATCACAATGGTACATGGTATCAACAGTCATAACGAAAGAACGACAACAAAAGTATCAATATTAAAAAATGGGGTAGAGTTAAATCCGAATGGAAATGTAAGGTCTTATAAAGAGATAATACAAAATGAATTTGAACTAGATTCTAATTATGCAGTATTATCTAAAATAGGAGGAAACGATAGGGGTATTGCGGATAAAACTCCAGCAGAAAGAAAGAAGATTGTATCTTCGATCATTTCCAGTTTGGAAGTCTATAATAATATTTATAAAGTATTAAATAAGAAAGCAAACACTCTTAAATCGTTTATAAATAATTTAGGCTATAAGATACAGAATATTGGTACAGAAGAGGCTTTACGCTCTACTCTAGTCAGTATTAAATCGAGAACTGATGCTCTTACAAAGGCTATTGAAGAAACAAAAGAGAGTTTAACAAAATCTAAAACGATTATTACTATGGTTGATCCAGACGGTAGTGTTCAGAAAAGATTAGACGAATTGAATGAGCAATTAAAACCATTAAAGAATCAGATAATTGAAATAGAGGTAAAGATACAAAAGACTAATTGTGATAAATCTGTTGAAGATCTACAAGAAGCTGTTAAGATGGCCGAATCCGAACAGACAAAATTACTTATGGAGATTAGTTCTATCTCCGAAAATATAACAGCAATAAAGACGGATATTGATCAATTACAAAATAAGATAAATAAAGCAACTGTTGAAATTGATCCAAATCTAGAATCTCAATTACAGACAACAAAAGACCGTATTATAGAATTACA
>Ga0256404_1005297_pt1 | contig 23049 bp, 15 predicted proteins | sample RumenRJG_01DNA_FD_185990 | JGI IMG/M metagenome (GOLD analysis project Ga0256404, IMG submission 185990) | Bovine rumen microbial communities from Lethbridge, Alberta, Canada - RJG_01 | ecosystem: Host-associated > Mammals > Digestive system > Stomach > Rumen | place: Canada: Alberta | collected... | reverse complement strand
AATCACCAAATTTTCAAGCACTTATATTTCGTCAAACTTACGTTATAATTACAATGAAGCAATTATCATCCTTTTTCAAGAAAGCGCTTGTCTGCATGGCCGCCCTGTCGTTAACGGGAATGGCTCAGGCCGGCGGTGACGGCAAGACTTGGGTTGACTACGTTAATCCCTACATCGGCAACATCAGCCATCTCCTGGTACCCACGTTCCCCACGGTGCAGCTGCCCAACAGTATGCTCCGCGTATATCCAGAGCGCGCCGATTTCACGGCAGACCGCATCAACGGCCTGCCGCTCATAGTCACCCACCATCGCGAGCGTTCGGCGTTCAACCTGTCGGTGTATTGTGGCGACATCGGCTCGCTTCGTGACAACGTGATTTCCTACACTTACGACAACGAACGCATAACGCCCTATTCCTACTCTGCTTATCTCGATGGTGCGGGCGTGCAGGTGGATTATTCGCTGTCGCACCAGTCGGGCATCTACCGTTTGCAGACCGCCTATGAGGGCGGCCCCGCCTATCTGCTGCTCAATTCGGGCGACGGAAGCCTCACCGTCAAGGACGGCAGCGTGAGCGGGTGGCAGCAGTTGGACGCAAAGACCCGTGTCTATCTCTATGCCGAGTTGCAGCAGAAGCCCTCTCAGACATATATCCTCGCCGGAGGCAAGGCCGTGCGGGGTACGAAGGCCGAAGGCAAGAGTGCCTGCGTGGCGCTCGCCGTAAGCGGCGGTGACTTGCGCCTGCGCTACGGCGTGTCGTTCATCAGCACGGAGCAGGCGAGGAAAAACCTGCAGCGAGAGATAAAGACCTACGACGTCGAGACTGTGAAGGCCGAGGCCCGCAAGGTGTGGAACGAGGCGCTGGGACGCATCGAGCTGACCGGCGGATGCGACCGCGACAAGACTGTCTTCTACACGTCAATGTACCGTTATTATGAGCGTCAGATCTGCATGAGCGAGGACGGACAGTATTACAGCGCGTCAGACGGCAAGGTTCACAAGGACAACGGCTCGCCATACTATACCGACGACTGGGTCTGGGACACCTACCGCGCCGCACATCCGCTGCGCGTGCTGCTCGAGGCCGAGAAGGAGCGCGACATAATCCGCTCGTTCGTCACCATGGCGCAGCAGACTGACAGCCTCTGGCTGCCCACCTTCCCCGAGAGCACGGGCGACTCGCGCCGCATGAACTCCAACCACACCGTGGCTGTGGTGGCCGACGCTCTGAGCAAGGGCATCACCGATTTTGATGTGAACACGGCATACTGCGCCGCCCGTAACGTAATATACAACAAGTCGCTCGCCCCGTGGTCGGCCGACACTCCCGCCGGATGGCTCAACGCATTCTACGTGAAGCACGGCTACATACCCGCCCTGCGTCACGGCGAGAAGGAGTATCTGCCCGAAGTCAATCCACACGAGAAGCGTCAGCCCATCGCCGTGACGCTCGGAACGGCATACGACGAATGGTGCCTCTCGCGCATAGCGGCATATCTCGGCAAGTCGGCAGACCAGAAGTATTATGAGAACCGTTCGCTAAACTACCGTAACGTTTTCAACCCCGAGACGCGTTTCTTCCATCCCAAGGACTCTGCCGGCGAGTTCATCAAGCCCTTCGACTATATCTTCGACGGCGGTATGGGCGCGCGCGACTTCTACGGCGAGAACAACGGCTGGGTTTACCGTTGGGATGTGCAGCACAGCATTGCCGACCTAATCCGTCTGCACGGCGGCGCGGAGCAGTTCAACACCGACCTCGACGAGATGTTCAACACGCCGCTGGGCCGCAGCAAGTTCGAGTTCTACGCCAAGCTGCCCGACCACACGGGCAATGTGGGCCAGTTCTCCATGGCCAACGAGCCGTCGCTCCATATACCTTATTTATATAACTACTCCGGCCGGCCGTGGATGGCGCAGAAGCGCATCCGCACGCTGTTGAAAGAGTGGTTCCGCAACGACCTCATGGGCGTGCCGGGCGACGAGGACGGCGGCGGTATGTCGGCCTTCGTCGTGTTCTCAATGATGGGCATCTATCCTGTGACTCCCGGTCTGCCCGTATATAACATCGGCAGCCCGATGTTCCCCTCGGCAAAGATACACCTCAGCAACGGCAAGACGTTCGAGATAGAGGCTCAGGGCGCGTCAGACGTGAACAAGTACATACAGAGCGCGACGCTCAACGGCAAGCGGTGGGACAAACCGTGGCTCACACACGATGACCTCATGAGGGGCGGCAGGCTCGTGCTCGTCATGGGCGACAAGGCCAACCGTGAGTGGGGTGCGCGTCCCGAGGACACACCACCGTCAGGGGTAAAGTGAGTTCAGGCTTGTATCTGCAATTTATAGAATAAACTTTTTTGCGAAGATTTTCTCTGAAAGAGGAGACCTCTTTCGGAATAATCTTCGTGATTTTTATGTGAATGTTGTCACTGTAATAAGATGGAATTGGTCAATAAAAGAGTTTTGCGGAAATATGCGCTGCTTCCGGCAAAACTATTTACGCAAAACAAATAACTGCTTTATAGACTGCTACTTCCTTTTCAAGTTCCACGAATCGGTTGTATGAGACAACTTTCGGGAAGAGGTGACGCATATGTCTGCATACCTTTTCTATATAAAAATGTTTCAGGCAACGGTAGCCTGAATCATGAAACAGTATCATGATTACCATAATTTCTGCCTTTGACATGGTTGACTTGCGGTGATATTGCCGTTTCTTATCTGCTTTCAGTGTATATTTTTCCATCATGGCATCAAAAAACTTGCAAAAATCATCTGCAATACAAAATAATTCTGGAGTTTCCTTGAACGAAGTGAAAAATTTTGCCCTCGGTGATCATAGCGATTATTGTTTGTAATTCTTTGTATTTCAACACTATAAAGTTACAACAATTTTCGCTAATCACCAAATCTTCAAGCACTTATATTTCGTCGAACTCACGTTAAATAGAATTATTAATATGGAACTAATACTAATTTTCGGTATTATCGGTTTGATTTTAAGTGGTAAAATTTTTAAATTGTGAGACCGTAATTAATATGGAACAACTATGCTTTTTTCATGGTACTGATGCTCGTATCATTGAGATGACTAGAGATGAAAGACTGGAATACCTTGACGGTTGTAACCTCGTGATAGATGCTCTATATCCTCTTTTCAAACCTCTTTTGGGATGGGAAAAAGTTGAGGGAGTAATAAATGGGGAAAAAGTCTACTATTACGAACACCCATTGAAGCTAAGATATGAGAAACTACTTAAGGAGAAAGGGGGAGCGGGTATGTACCTCAACCTATTTGAAAAACTGACGATGATAGGCGCTCGAAACAACGGTGCTGGTTTCTATCAATATCGGGATTTCTATGTTTGTGGCTCAAAACGTATTGCAATGAACTATGCACTAAGAAGTAATGCTGGAGGTGAAATAGGGTTAAATGCATACAGGTTGATTCAAGGGGCTGAAATCATTGGCTTCGAGGATATGTATCAAGATTCTAAAGTGAGGTTGGCTTCTGAAAGAATCAAGGAATTTGCAAAAGAAGAAAATAAATGTCCTGCCATTGTAACTATTGAGGGGATTGATCTTGATTATCTTTTTTACGAAGACGGCAAGCCCTTATTTGAGGATGATAAAGAAGAACTTTTTGATAGAAGAGCTAGAAGTAGATACCAGTTTAGATATACCAAACCAGTAGAATTGAGTCTATGCAAGATAGATTTATTGAACAAAGAACTTTGTAAGAGGATCAAGGAAGATAAATATTAATATAGAATAGAATAAATTTCAGAAAAAGACCGAAGTACGGCACATCAACGGGCTGGCATCCCTTTATAAGTTCCTTAACGATAAGGCTCCATATTTTTTTCTTTGAAAGGATAAGAAAATCATGTGATAGGTTTTCATATCCAAGTATGTCCATGTTTATTTGTTTTTGTGTATTTATGGAAAGATGAGTTTAACTTTGCACTTTTAAATAAAAAAGTGTTGGAATGAATTGTTTTTTCTGTAATTAGAAAATGGAATTAAAGTTACCGCCGGGATATCATAGATGGAATTCCCTGCCTGGGGATCCACCATCTTCAGTCGTTTATGGGATGGAAACTACATCTATACAATGTTCTATTATGGCATTGCCTATCAATACAATTCATGCTATACCATTTGATAATGTTGAACTTGTTGAAGAGATGGTAAATCGTTCTATCTCTTCCGATCAGTCTGTTGTTGAAGTAAGTTCTGGAAACTGCCGTTCTGGCAATCATTTTATCTATCTCGTTATTGAGACGAACAAAAAGATATTTACCCAACAATATTTTGTCCTGTTGGAAGTGGAATTTGGTAAGAAGACTCTCTATATACGGGGCTTTTTCACAGGTCACAAAGACATCGTTAACAATGACATCCTCAAACATTGGTCTTTAAAGAGCAGAGGGATATTTAAACTTGATGGATGCAAGAACAAAAATGTCAAATCTTATGGGAGAGGGCATAAGACTTTTAGCAAAGAAAACCAATATTGCAGGGACAATGTTTCCTCTCGTGATTATTGTCCCCTGAAATACGTAAAAGAATTTGTCGAAAGTGTAACAGACATCTGAAATATTGTTGATACACCTTCCATCCATCTTTGTCCACGTTTCCTGTATTTTGAACATAAAAGGAAAATTCTGGCTAACTTTGCATTAGTTATTTGAACTTTTAATTTTTATGGAAATGAAAAAATTAATTTTGTTATCTTGTTTCGCGGCTTCTATGCTGCTAACGTCATGTGGCGCATTTAAGAGTTATATGGCCAGTTATGACATTGGACTGTCCTCAGTTGAGAGTCCTGCGGATGCAAAAAAGCAATTTGGAGAGACCAAAGTGGTGAACTTTACTGAAGGAGAATTGAACAAGTACCGTTATGAAGATGATTACATCAATATCGTTTGGTATGTTGGTGCTACGCAATTCAATTTTGAACTGACCAACAAATCTGGTCATACGATAAAGATCAATTGGGATGATATCAGCTATGTTGACTATAGCGGCAAAACTGGTAGGGTGATGCATGCAGGTGTTAAGTATGTGGATAGGAATAGTAGCCAACCTGCAACATCTATTCCCAAAGATGCCAAGATTTCAGATCTCTTGATGCCTACAGATAATGTTTATTATGTTTCTGGTCAATATGGAGGATGGAGAGAGAGAAACTTGCTGCCATCTTTTTATAAGCCACAGGAACAACTTGATCAGGAAGCCGGAAGTTTTGTTGGTATGAAAATGAAAATCATGATGCCAATCATCATTGAAAATGTCCAGAATGACTATACATTCGAATTCAATGTTGACAGGCTTCGTCCTAGCAAGAAGTAAATGAAAAAGTGGAATGCCGTTAAGACATTCCACTTTTTTTATTCTACTATAATTGTGGTTACTTCTCCGTTGGTCTTATAATTCCCTATGGAAGTACCTCTAAAAACCTCATCAGCTTCGATGATGGAACCCACCTTCAATTTATGGATTATTAGGATGTCACCAGGTTGGAGGCTGCTGTTTTTTATGTCTATTACTTTTAGGGCCTTAATGTTGTTGAACTTTTCAACTTTGAAGGTTACTTCCCTGTTCAGGTACTTGACTGTTATTTTAGTCCCTTCCTTTAGCTCGTTAATATAGTAAGCCCCTTCCTCATAATTCCAATCGCTATCTATATGTAAGGAACTGCACAAATTTTCCCAGGAATTGAGTCCCAGGTAGATTGCTATTGTATTGAGTGTGTATTCGTTAGTCTTCCTATCGTCTATGATATAGCCCATGAGCCTTTTTACTGTATTGACACCTATGGTTCGGCCTGTGGCTATGAATATCTTTTCACATAGGAAATCGTAGTCTTTGGCTTTGTCGAACGAAAGTCCAGACTTAGCTTTAATCTTACTTATTATTTGATTGTTTAAAATCATCTTGATAGTTTGAATTTAGATAGTTGTTTGCTAAAATTACACTCGATAGTGTCTGTATATCGTCCATTGAATTTTTTAATTATATAGACATTCTCTTCATCTTCTTGCTTTGTAATTGATGTTGCATAGTTGGCAAGATTACATGCAGGAAACTTGTCTATTGTGGACATACCATAAGAGTTTTCTCCTTTCTTGATGAGAATAGCACCATTATGGATAGACTCTATACTTTCCCACATTGGCCAAGTCATTTTTGGATCCAGCGGATTTAAGGTTGCAATGTCTATGATGCCCAGTCCAATCACTTGACGCTTAAAATCGACGTTTCTATAACTACGCTTAACGACTGCATATGTATGTTGACAATCCTCAAACAAGAATGGAAGAACATCCACATAACATTCAGACTCCTGCCGGTCCATTGTAGTGATAAAGCACTCGTTCAGGGGAGTGCCATATTTGAACCCTACAAGGACACCAGAGTTCTCAAAGAGGTACACCGTATCAAAATAACGCGGCTGAACGCCATCCTGGCTCACTTTGATATAATCTCCCATCACAGTAAGAACACGCCCCTTCCATGATGAGTATTCCACATCAAAGTCATCAACTGTAAGAACCTTGTCACAAGTTACCTTCATAGTCTTATATATATAAGTGAATGGTTGTCTGCGAATCCTTCATTTTGCTTGTCTATATCAAAACGATTCTCTCTTATAGACTCGATTAGATAGTCAACAGGGCAATCATTGTAAAGGCCATCGGTACAGATTAATACCTCATCACCCTCTTGAAGGTCTTTGTTGCAGATGTCAACTTTGTCATCCTCGTTTCCCATGATTGCACGGGTTAATATATGTCCGTACCGTTCACGCTCATCGAAGGATAAAGGCCGTTTTTTGCTAAGTTCATTTATGATGGAATGGTCTTCCGTCTGAAAGATCTGCTCCTTGTTCCTGAAGATATATACACGAGAATCCCCAACCCAAAAGACGGTTGCATTCAGATTGGTAAGTAAAACACCAGCTACAGTGCTACCCATTTTAGAAACAGCCAGATTCTTTCGTTCTTTCTGAATGTTTTTAATAGCCTCCAGAGTTGCTTCCTCTATTGTCATGTTACGGCTCAGTCCATAAACATAGCTGTCACCGACAACTTTAGAAGCAATATCTCCAAAAGCATATCCTCCCATTCCGTCTGCAACAAGGTGCAGGCTGCTATCCTGCCCCAAAGACATTGAGACAAGATAATCCTGATTGTTTTCTCTATTTCCTATATTACTATATTTAAATATATCCATTAGACTGCTTTGATTGTATCACCGCCATGCTTGGTCACACGAGGACGTGTACTAATCTTCATTGGTCGGCTTGTAACACCTTTGTCAGTTGATTTTGTTGCCCACAAATAAGCTTCTCCTGGTGATAATGTTGCCATATCGGAAGAAGACAATGTTTGCAGTTGTGTAATAGATTTCTGCACATGCTTAACCCACTGCGGACTATTGAACTTATGCATCAGCATGACGGAGGACAATTCTATGATTTCTGTTGGAAGACTCATTGGGTCCTGGCTTGCAATCATCATGGAAACCCCTTTATGCCGCATTTCTCTTATAGCGGTCACGATGGTACTGGTTAGGTCTTTGTTGTCCATGTATTTATGTGCTTCGTCAAAGACTATAAACTTGTTGAACCTTGTTCCCTGATATTCCTTCACTCCGGCAAAGATATTCAACATGATAACAAACAGTCCCAAGGCATCATCCTTATCGATGAACTCATCCCTGAGGTCAACAATTATCAGGCGGCCAGGACGTAGCAGAGTCCCTAATTTACAGGTGTCATCGATATACTCTTCTGCAAAGGCCAGGCGTTGCTGTGCCAAAGCCTTTTGCGAAGTGGATAATAGGGGAGAAGCTTCCACGCTTTGCTTCAAACCTTCAAGATTCAGGTTCTTTCGGTTTGCTCTCATAATAGCTCTCAGCTGGTTGATGTATGTAGATTCATTTCCGACAGCTTTTAAGAGGAACATCCAATCCTGAACATTGAGGTCAGTTGAATGGAATGCTATCGGGTGAATTTCAATGGAAGGATATTCTTCCTGTCTTTCCTCAACCTTGTCCACCGGGCAAAGCATGATGACATCCTCGATGTTACCTGGCTCTGCGCCGTAAACCTCTTTGAGCTTCTTCAATTGTCCCGCTTCATCGTTAGGATGAATCATAGACGTGAACTCAGGTGCGTAGTCCATACTTTCACTATAATGGAAGATTACGCTTGCCATCGGTGCAGGTAAGAGATTAATCTTAGAGAACTGTTTAAGGGTCATTTCGGTTACAGTGCCTATCGTGTAACTCTTTCCACCGCCTTGAACGCCAAACAAGCTGATCGTATTGGTCTCACTAAGGTCAATGGCAATTTTACGATGGCCGTTAATGCTTTCTCCCAGGATTCCATACTGTTCACTTCCGCTAGTTTTTCCGATCATTATTTCGTAGTCGGGCTGAATATAGTTCGGGTCAACAGCAGGTTTCGGCTCAGGCTTGTCTTCTATAATAGAAGGAACATCAACCGGGGTTGGTGTAATAACAGGCGTTTCTATTATGGCATCCTCTTTTTTATCGTCTGCAGGTAGTACAGGTTCATGTTCAGAATCCGTCACGGTTTCAACCTGTTTTGGCGTTTCAACCTCAACCTTTACAGGTTCCTCTTCTTTTTCTTCTGGTTCAGAAGGTTGGATGTTTTCCGCTTGTGCAGGGCCTTCGTCGGTAGTATGCTTCAGTTTGAACGATTCTTCCCTTAATATTCTGTCGGATGTCTCAAATGCAGTCTTGAAATCTTCATCTGCGCTCAGCATGGCAATGTCTGTAGTCTTGACAGACAAATCCTTGTCAAGAATACGTTCGATCATTGGTTTGCCTAAGATATAGAACAGAGTGTCGTTCATATAATCCTTGCGCTGATAATCTGGACTCTTGAACTGATATATCAAGCCAAGTCTCTTGAAGCGTATAGTGAAGTTTCCCTGATTTAGAGAAAGGATGAACTTCTCGTATTCTTTAGAGGTTTCCTCATGGAGGTAGTTATATCTGGCAGCTCGACGTGCATAGAATGTCAAAAGGGACTGTAGTTCCAATGTCATCAGTTCACGGTCAAGCCTGTCTGGTGTCTTGTACTCAATATCAAACCGTTTTCTTAAAGCAAGTATTGTGTTCTCAATCTGGTTCTGCATTTTCTCTTGCAAGGCAGACAATTCATCATCAGAGAGATTCTGGCGACATTTTATCTCAATGACCGTAAACACTATTTCCCTTTTGTCTACGTGAAAATCCACGAGCAGGTCATCTGCCCGTTCCTGAGAAGCTGCATCCAAATCACGGAACAGTTCTTGATGCAAGTCCACAGGGATAATGAAAGAATCATTTAGTAGTCCCTTTTTCCTTAACATCCTCTTCATGAGAGTCGTGCCGAGCACTTCAAAAGCCTTGTTCCTGGTACTGTCCAGCTGCATAATCATACTACTGGAGACGGAACGAATGTCAGCCAGAAGCTCATAGAACGACTCTTTGTCATTTATGTTGATTCCAAATTCCTTGAAATGAGGAGCGAGCAAGCCCTCTATTTCCGATGTCGGACGGCACGTTAAGAATGAAGAGATTCCATTCAGTTCTGCACTTGGCAGATAGTCAAGGAGGTAAGGCGTTTCTCCGTCTTTACATGGAATATCATAGAATTCCGGTCCCATGTTCTTGTCGAAAGTAATGACCCAGTCACTAATATCGTGCACATAGGAAAGCATGATGGAATTTCGGTCTCTGATACTCAGTGTCAGAGAAGGAATAGATATGTCATGATTTGTAGTCATTGAACGGGCTACCATACGTTGCAGTGTCGAGAACAAATCCTGTGTCTCATTCGAGAAAGGTGACACAGGGTTAGGAAGCGGCACCTCGGAAATGTAGCGATGCCACATATAGCCTTTCTCGGTTTTCTCCACCTGGACTATCGGACGGGTAATGACACCATTCAGGTAGAAAGACTGCTGTAAGGTATTTGACCGCTTTAGTGATGCCTGTGTGGGGAATGGGTTCACCAGGAATGACAGATGAGCCGGGTACTTGTTGGGGTCGGCGACAAATTCCTCAATGCTGTTGATGGAGAATCTCAGCTTTGGGAAAAGTCGGTTGTCATCGGCCTGTGAGAAGTTTTCAGCTTCCTCCGACACCTGAGTGTCTGGATTCAGCAAGTCTTTTAAAGCTTCCCCTTGTGGGAACCGTTTGTCATCACAGAACATGCGGATTTCATAATGAATATCGAACGGAGAATTGACGGTGTTGTGTTCCACCATTACCAGATTCTCCGCGAATACGGTAGCATCACCGGCATTAAACAGGTTTATGATAAGCTTATTGGTATAGGGATGTTGGGTAATGTATTTCCTGATCAAACGATATACCATCAGTTTATTGACATCAGAATCTATTCGGTATTGAACACCAATGTTAAGCAACTGGGAGGCATAAGCTTTCAGTTGACGGAAACCGGTCGAGAATGTGTCATCATTTGTCTGTTGCGGATTTGCATAGAATCCCCAACCGAAGCATAGTTCTCCAACATATTGAAGGTAGTCTTCGTTGTGAACATCACGCATTACAAGAGGGGCAACGTCCTGCAATAACTCTCCGTAGAAAAGATTGTCCAGTTTCTTATACCACACATCAGGCTTTCTGTATCGTGGGTCTTCAGCGGTCTTTGACTCCCAATCCTCATATTGCTCGTAAATATTAACCAACCATCCTAATCTTATAGGATGAAGAGGTGTCAACAGTTTTGTATGTGCGATATGATCGTCAGGCATTTCCAATGCCAGGGAAACTGTGTCAATACTTTGAATATCCACAGCAGCGGTCTGGCTGACGGCAACGTCTTCCAAAGACTTTAGCCATGAGTGATATTCGTGTAGGTAATCCTTGATTTCACTAATATGGTTAAAGACCTCATATGTCTCTATCACGCCAGTCCTGTCTGGTGCTGAATCCAAGATGCTATCGAACAGGGCTTTTCTCTTTTCCAGCAGTGAATCAGGAATTTGCAAACCCGCAATTTGAACAAGGGGGAAGGATTTCAGGTTCTCATCAGTATAGTTGTCAGAGATGGTTGCATCTACAAAGCCTATCTTATCACTATTTTTTAATATGACCTCCTCTAATACGAGGAGTTTCTTTGATAAGGGTATTTGATAGTTATTGTTCGCATCATACCTTAACTGGAAAGTATTGACATGTGTTGCATACTGCCAACTTTTCAGGTCGTCCTGGGAAGACTTTCCTGATTTATCAGTAATAGCCTGACGTTGGGGGATAACAAGTTCCTCTCCTTTCCTGTTCCGTTCTATGCGGAATCGGAAGTAGGCTTGTAGCACATTACTGATTTTCATTCGGGTACCAGTTTCTTCCGGCTCTTCAGAAGTGTCCACTTGTAAGAAGAATGTGTCACTGTCCGATGTCAACAGTCTGCGTTGTTGTTGCTGGAAGTCTTCTTTACTTAGGCCATTGCCTTTCTGCTGCTCTGCTTCCCATGCTTTCTGAATGTCATCATCACGAAAAGCATCTGTCACATTCAATTCTGTGCCATCATTATCTTCGGCATATACATGGAAGAAGTAAGTGCCGTTCTCAAATGCGTTATTCAGTGGGAAAGTAATGTCACGGTATTCCTTGTTGTTTTCAGAAACTTTCTTGGTGACGATATCCGTTTCTTTATAGAAACCGTCACCATTCATGATGGCAATCTTGACTTTCTTCAGTTCTTCATATGCACTTGGCTTGGGGGAGAAGTAGATTCTGAGTTTTACCTTAGCTCCCTTATTCTGGTCGATTTTCAATTTCAGGTCCTCACCATCAATCGAAAATGCCTTTCCACCAAGCTCTACCTTAGTGACGTGTAAGACACCAAGTTCAGTAATATTTTTCAGATAATCATACCACTTAGAGAAATTGAGCTGTGGATATTTAGACAATATCTGCTCGCACAATTCCTTTCTGTTTATTAAACCATCATTTTCGCGCAGGAACTTAGCAGCTTCTGCTTGAATTGTACCTGGCTTAACAGGAAGAGAACTGATTCTATCCGCAATGGCCAATGAATAATCTGCCAGGACTGCAGCGCACTCATCATTCTTTGAAAGCAACTGTGGAATATATTCCTTTTTTGAAACGATTGTTGTGTCAGGAATCAAGCTCAGTAGATACAAACCATTACCAATTGCATCATCGGTGCTACCATTCAGGATGACGTACAGCAAATATTTTATCTTGTCCTGCAAAGACACATTTGGCGTTTTGTCTGCATAATTAAGCGCATTCTTAACAGCCGCTTTATCAGCCAACTGAGCCTCTAGTTTAGAGAACAACCGTTCGTCGAAATCTGATATGCTCAGGTCTCTGAATGTAGCATTGCCATAAGAGTCCTCTGCGGAAGTAAAACTGTTTACAGGTATAAGAACCAATATGGAAATGGTTAGGTCATTTCGCAATTCTATCAGTTTCGTGGGTGTGATATACTCATGTCCCGTCAAATTCTCATCCTCGGTAAGAATATAGAATTGGGTTGATGTGTTTAACAGGGACAACCGTCCATAGAGGTCACGCAAGACATCCATAGAGAAGCCAGTAACCTTCATACAATTACCGGGTTGAGCATTTTTTATATTTTCGCCATACACCTCCATAAAGATGTGGAGAATATGGTCATAATACGCATTTATAATGTTCATATTGAAACCTGTTTTTAATTGTTGAACTTATATCTTGGACGTATTTTTTGCAGAGAAGAAGCATCACTGAGATCTGTGTAGAAACCTATTTGTCTCAATTTGTTTTTCAATGCATTCATATTGTCTTTAAAAGCCTGATGGGTCTTTATGTCTGCATCAGCAAAACGTGGTTCATCAGTTCCGTCGATAATTAAACCATATCTCTCTCTAATTGCCTTTGCTAACTGGCGAATGCTTAATGGTTTTGATTCCAATTTTCCGTTTTTCTGATCAAGAACCAGAAGCTGAACTAAAACTTCTAACAGCTTGGAACCGATTGCGCCGCGACGGGTGTGTTTACGGCTTCTTCCGTCGATTATCAATGCAGAAGCTTCATTCTTCATGGATGATTTGTCGAGGAAATCACGAGAATACTTTAACTGATAAGCTGCACCAACTTTCATGAGGCATTGAACATATTTCTCTAGCGGAGTTTCCTCATACTGCAAGTATTCTTGTAGGTCTTTTGCATTTTGTTCAGCCTCCTGCATTTCTTCTGTGGTTTTCGCGTTAGAAGAATATCTATTATAGATGTTTCGCAAATTGGCATTTATGTCAGCATTGATTTCCATTGAAGGATTCTTAATCATGGATAATGCTGTGGCAACTGTAGCGTTTGGGGTAACAATACGGCGCATGACCCTTATAGAATAAGATGCTCTAATATAATCCATCAAACCATTTATTGTCTTATCCATGTCCGCACATGCTATCGGAGAGACACTACTTTCAAGCTTGTCAGTAAGGTCAACGACCTGGCTCCAGTCATCTTTGACATCAATTCTACCTTCCTTGACCATCTTAGGCAAAAGATAAACCAATTTCTGGAAATAAAGTGAAAGATGGAAGCCTGCCAAAATGCGGAAATAGTCGATAAAGACAGAACGTGGAATACTATGCTGATAAGCGAGCAATCTCATAATGTCATCGCAAAACAGATTAGCTTGGTCTTCTAAAATAGGCTTAATAACCATTTGTGAATTAGATACCTTTGTGTCAATATCCACTAATTTAATAAGGTGAAGAATGCCTGCTGTGTCAACGTCCAAAGTCGGACTGTCGACAATTTTTCTGCTTGCATTATCCCATCCAATGGAAAGATAGCTTTTCAAGGCATTCATTACCTCTGGACGCTGACTAATCATAATGAAGAGCTGGTCAGCAGTGTTATAGTCCTTCGTGTGTTTCTGGTTCCTAATTCTATAACTCTCCAAGTGAAGTGGTCGCATCGAAGCTATATTTTCTTTGGCTTTGCCTCGATATACCATGTTTACCAGACTGCTTCTTATCCAACTTTCAATTGCGTCGGGGTTATCAGAGTAGCCTTTAATGTTGTCCTGGTCCTCCAAAACATGGAAATACTTTTTTAGTGATTTTATATCATGAAAAGTACCTGTCTTCAACATAAGTTTAATACGAGCACCATTATTGCGTATAAGCATAAAGAGATTTACCAACACATTGTCCAAAGTGATGGCCTTTACATCTGACGCGAATATATATGGTTCACGGAAAACTCGTTCGTCTTTGTCAATAATAGGCATTTGCATAGCTTATTCCTCCTCTTTCTTTAACGGTTCAACAATCAGTTGCATAGATTTCTTGTCCAAAGAGATTTTGTAGAACGATTTCTCATTATTGGTAACAATGACCTCTGTGTAGGTCTCACTGGCAAGTAAGTTTTTAAACACCTGCAATTCTATGAAACGGCCTCTGAGATCACTTACAGAAGGACTGAATCCGTTTTTAATGTAATATAGCATTTCAAACAAATCCAGAGATACCGTAAGTTGAACAGAATGGTTTTTCTTATATCTGAACACGAAATTCTCATGCTCATGTTCCAGGAATTCTGTAAGGTGTTCATTGTCATCAACCATAAGATCAAAGTCTTCCAATGGGAAACGTCGATAGCTTTGTCCACTTGGGTCATTGACTCTCGTTGACGAAAGAAGCAGGTGCTTAGATGATATATCAGGATTCCAGCATCCCTCACTGCAAGATATGGCATAAGCAAGTCTTTTCTTCTCGTCGTACCAGTTTGTATTTTCACTATTCAGTATGTTGTAAAAGTCACCAATTGACTGATAGGGCATACGCTCCAAATAGTTTACTTTGCCTTCAAAATATTGATGACGGATAAATGACTGATGACGAAGCTTCAAGAACTCAATTTCATCAGGTGTCATCTCATAGCTTGGTCTGATGGTCAGGAATGTATTGAATTCTTCCAACAGCGGAGCGGTAGGACGAGAGGCAAATGCAAGATAATCCATCTCGTTCTTGACGCGATAGTACAAGTCTCTATCTTTGTCAGGAATAGCAACATTTGCAATATCCGTCTCACGAAGAAGCTTAACAATTCTATCTTCAGAACGTAATTCCGGGAAAAGCTTGTTTTCTGGTGCCGTTACATTGAAATATAAGCGCATCCACTCTTCCAAACGAACACGTTCATATTCGAACTGCAATCCAAGCTTTTCCTTTTCATTGGTAGATTCTTCAAGCAATCTCCTAACTTCTTCCTCTCGTTGAGTAAGGGCAGGAATGGATGCGCAGTTGTAATCACGGGTAATTAACCATGCAATCATAGAACGCAAGTCGCGCATTGTTATATGCACTTCACGCTTATAGACTATGGTTCTTACTATCCATTCAAGACGCTTGATGATTTCATTTCCAACAGCAGAGTCGTTTAAGGACTTTACATTGAAATTGATGAAACATTTATCAGCTAGAGGGCATGCTTTACACTGTGACCATAGTTGAGGGGCAGTGAGAGCCTTTATCTGCTTACGGAGCAAAGATTCTCCATTTTCATCCAAAGCCGTTACAGAACGAAGGTTTAGGTTAATAACCATAACGCCCTCTGGAAGTTTTGTCACGCCTTCCTTATAGAAATATTCGTCAATAGCATCATAAAGGAACTTGTGTTCTGTGGAGTTTTCAAGGAAGTCCATCAGGCGACCTTCATTGATGGCAATAATACGCCCTTCTGTCGCTGCATTGAAATTACCGCTCAATCCCTCAAACGGGCGGAAGAACTCTTTCAAAACATCACTGTTCTTCAGGTTGGCTTCATCCTGTGAGCCATCATAGTTAGTACGATAGACGACCCCGTTCAGTTTGATGCGTGCACCATTATGTGTATCATCAAAATATTCAATCACATCGCTGCTTTGCTCGACTTGCCGGATGAATGCAGTCTTTCCGTCACCGGCATTACCAGTGATAATCAACAATCGATATTTCCCTTCTTTTATAGCTGTAAGCAATTGGGCGTCGAGTTTTGTCTTGGTGTAAGTTACCATGTCCAAGGTATTTTCTCCTTTCCACCCTGCACGTGTGCCAGCATTACCACCTTCACTTTGGCTATACAAGCTGTTTATATAATCGACGATGTGAAGATTTTCGCCATCATGGTCACCGTTGCCCACATCTGATTTCTTGACAATACCTGCTTCACCTATAGATTCTAATGAATCCATCATTTGTTGTGCCGTTTTGAAACGATTCTCATGTCGGGTGTCGATGGACTTCATTACAAATGAAGCAAAATCTTCACTGATTAAAGAATTCAAAGTCCTGATGTCGGTGGGCTTTTTGTCCAGAACGGGAATTCTCTTACCAGGCCATGGATAACTGTGAGTAAGCAACTCGTATAATGTAACACCGAGTGCAAATGTGTCAGCACTGTCTTCCCATTGCATGGTCTGCCCGTTCATAAGGTCGGGTGCAAGGTACGGCCATGTGCCCACTTTGTCCAAATCGTTAACATTGTTTGTCGCAATATTAAAGTCGATGAGAACGAACTTACCGCTTTTCTCAAAGATTATATTCTCTGGTTTTATATCACGATGACGAAGCTTCTTGGCATGCAGATAAACCAAAGCCGATGTCATTTCGTGGATAAATTTGTATATAAATGACAGAGTGAAGAATTTGTCACCCCAACAATATTCCCGTATGTCGTTACCATTAATATAGTCCATCAGTGTGTAGAAAAGACCGCCATAGGTAAGACCATTATACTTGAATCGGACAATATTGGGGTGGTTGACGTCCTTTAGGGCATTAAACTCATCAATTGTTGACTGAGGACTTACTCCCTCCTTGAAGATCTTGGCGGCAAAGGTGGCACCTGGCTGGAGAGAGTGTATAGCCAAAAAGACCTTTGAGAAACCGCCAACACCTAATTCTTTATACAAGGAAATCTCAGGAGTAATCATGTCGCCGTTTTTTAGCTCGTCCCAAGATTTTGCTTCCGGATTATTATCTTGTGGCCCAAATTTTTCCTCAACAGCCTCTTTAAAGATATAGTCGTGTATTTCTTCAATATTTGACCAACGATCAATTGAATCCTCTACTATAATTCGGCTGCATACCACATCAACCCAGGGTTCAACATTGGGATTACGTTTACTGGGCATCATATCTTCAGTGAGAGCACCACCTTTGGCTTTCAGTTGCAAATAGTTTGAGAAAGGCAGTTCGCCGACCATCAATTCATAGACAATGACACCGAAAGAGTAAACATCGGAAGACGGAGAGTAGTCACCGATAATAACATCCTCGGAAGTGTAGGGATCCCTGTCAAAGGCATCCATGCTAAGGGAAACATTCAGCTTGTCTTCATCGTGAAGCACATTGTACGACAAGCCGAAATTGGCCAAGGCAGCATGTCTGTCTGCTTGAATATATATGTTCTCAGGACAGACATTCCTATGTATAACATTGTTCTCGTGAGCCAAAGCCAGAGCCTTGGCCAAATCCAGAATAATGACAATTTTATCTTTGTCAGTGAAGGTGTTTCGTTGCATTTCACTGCGAAGAGAATGTTCTTCCATATAGTCGGAAATCACGTAATAGTGGTTACCGTCTTCACTTGTCTGGCATTTGTTCTTGATAATGAGGGGTGATGCAGGAAGAGTCTCTTCGCTCATCTCTGCATTATGGACAAGTTTGTTGTGACGTTCAAGCTGCATAGGTGACAAACCAGCTCTGTTAAGGGCATAGTCGCGTACCTTTAGCTTTTTGTCAGTGAAGAATTTGCTATGGCAGAGATATTCGATATAGTCATCATTGGCTTCAATAATCTCATCAATGAGATAGTTACACACCTCCGTTTTTTTCTTGTTCTTAGGCTCACTGCTCCCAACAAGATATTCCACGATGGAATGTTGCAGATGGCTGATGGCATTACGGGACTTATGGAGTCTGTCGTTATCCATGATGTAGTCTATCAGCTCCTCATCAAGCAAGAATGTCTTGTTGTCACAGAAAGATCCTGGTTCAAAACCAGATTTGTTTTGTCCTAAAGAACTTAATGTCACAATTGAATCAACCCAAGCCTGGCCATACTTGTGGTCTTTCTTTTTCAGATAACCTGCAAGTAGTTTACCCTTGAAAGTAGCTGATTTGATGGGGTTAGGTTTCTCCACATCATTACAGTACCAGGAATCATCATTAGCTTCCAACCTGCCTTTATAGTCTTTGTTCTCAATATTATAGATGGCATGCGGCGCTATGACAAGACAATCATACTCCCAATATTGAACAGCCCCCTGTGCATTCATGCTTGGGTACTCACCATTGGGAACCAAGTAGTAGCTGTCGGGAAGCTTCACCTCCAAGAATTTCAAAAGGCGTTCCTCACCGGCGTTAACTGGTCCTGTGGAAAATTTAGGTGTGCATATTTTAGCCATATTCCTTAGTTATTTAATTAACTGTTTTATTCTTTCTATCATTCTTTCGCCACGCTTTGGAATAAACTCGTTGCAGAAAGCAATATATTCTTCCACGGCTTCCATATAGGTGGCACGGTCAAGGTCTTTCATGTAACTCCAGACTCCTCTGAATACCGATTTCGGCCTTCCCATTTCATCGACAAATGGTTCGAGCATCATTGCATGGATGAACCTGATGAACCCCTCGTCACCTTGGTAGTCAACAAGCATCTTTCGGTTTTTATAGAAAATACCTTTCAGGTGCATGTCAGGCTTCTTCTGCTCTGTCATCACATTGTAGATGGCCATCAAGTATTTGTCCATGTAGCTACGGAACTTCGAGTTGGATCTATAGTTACTCAGAGACTCTTTATCGTTGAACTTGTTAGGCAGGACGATGAGATTGCCTATATTATAAGTCATGTGGGCACATTTAACAGCACGTTGATGAAGTTCTTCGGAAGGATCGAAATTTTTCAGTCCCTTGAAGTATAAATCCATGATGTTTGCCCCAAATATGTTCTGATAGTGGCAGATAGGCTCCAGTCGATAGTCATAATGATTGAGCGTGTCAACCGTTAGTTCAGGCCAGTCGCCACCGAATACCAGCGAGACGATGGCCTTTGCTATGTTGGCTCGTGATATATCGTAGTCACCATACTTTCGGTCTTCTGCCAAGGATGAAAGATCGAAGTCTCTTAGCTTGTCAATGTCACCATCTAATTTTTCAGCAACGAATTCTTTCATGAGACGGATAGCATAAACATCAGAAGACTTCTCTGCCTTGTCTTTTGCCTCTTCAGCTTTTCTTCTTTCACGTATTTCAAACTCAGATTCTTCCTGGTCTTTAGTCTTGTGATGCAAGCAGATTCCCTTGACATAGTTCTCACGGAACTCTTCTTTCTTAAGTTTATCGCATCCTTCGCCCTTACCTTTTATGGTTTCAGCAAAGATACATCCTTCACAGACTCTTCCTTCAATACCTTTCCACGGAAAGTTGTCTGTTACCTCAGTCTTGTAATCAATATCCCGGTCATCTGCCAAGCGGTGTATCAATTTGCTAAAGCTTGCAATTTCCTCATCCAATGGTTCTGGAACAGGATTTACAGGATATAGTGTTAAGTCTTCACTCATTCCCACTGGCTGTTCCATACGTTTACACCATTCTTCATCAAAAGAACGGTCATGAAACTCCATTTTCAGCTTCTCGTCCAGACTCTTTCTGGCCATCTGCACCAATGACGTTTCAGTTCCTGTTGCTTCATCCAGGAACTGGAATGCAGTTGCTCCTTTTAGCAAAATAGCAGCAGACATAGGTATATGGAGTAAAAACACTTGCGTACAATGACGGGTTTCATACACATCCATCACCTTGAAGAAACTGTTAAAATGGAATGTAGCAAGGTTCCATTTCGCAATATCGGGATTATCCTTAACCATCTGCTCAATTTCGAAGAATCTTGCTGCATGAGCAGAGGCGATAAGGAAACGGGTTCTGTGGGCAGGCTTTAACAGCTTTGTCGTGGCATCCACAAAGAAACCGGCACGAATGGTGTCACCAACACGATAAATACGTGCTGCGTCGATGGGGGCATTGGTGTCTCGATAGAAGAACTGAAGGCCTGGCAGCACCCAATTGGCAAGACTTTCAAAGAATGATGTCTCGTCAATATCCAGCTTTTGGGGTAAATGGCCACCTTGTAGGTCATAGATACCACCACTGGAGGTAAGTATATATGGCTTTGTACCTATCTCTGCATAAAAGGCATCATTATCTAATCTTCTTACATGTTCAAAAATCATAGGGAAGAGAATGTCGCCACTGACATGCGCCACCCCCCTAATATATCGAGTCTCAGGATTGGTCTTAGACTTACGAATGGTGTTACCGAATTCAAAATAGCCATTTGAGACTTTGAAGACATCATTATACCATTCCTGCAAAACGAGTGATCCATCAGGACGCATGATATTCCTTTTTGAGCCTTTTTCTACTTTATAGTAGCCATCACCCCACTCAGCAACAAAATTGTAGTCAAAGTTTCCAACGTGATTTCCAGAGTCATCTATTAACCCCCATTTACAGTTTTGATTGGCTATGGCCACATGGTTGTGGAAGTTGTATATGCTACGATATTGTTTGCTGGCAGGAATCATAACGTTCCCTTGTCGGTCAATAATGGTATCGTAATAGTTATCTTCGTTATCATAAGAAACACTATAATGCTCTTCGCCTAATGGTTGGATGTACTTGTATTTGAACGGCATAATCACATTTCCCTGCAAGTCAATGATGCCACAACGACCATTGATAGCTGCTGCCGCCTCACCTTCATGGACTTCGGAAATATAGTTATAGCCTTTGCTCCTGTCACAAAGAATATTTCCTTTGTCATCGAGAATGTCATAAGTCATCCTTGTGTCAGCGTACTCCACTATAAGTTCTCCATTGTCTGGCTTGACATAGATTCCTGCCTTATAGCAATGCTCGCCTATGAAAACTATACGGTCATAGATGAAAGGGCAGAGGGGCTTGCCTTCCAAGTCAGTCAAAGCCCACTTGTCGGCTTTGCGAACGATTGCGGCTTCCTCACCATCAGTCTCGCGGATTTCGGAATAATGCATGTCTGGAGAGACAATAACATTATCGTCGAAGTCTTTGACTCCGAGGAATCCTCTTTCCCAATACTGGACTCTGCCATTGTATTTTTTCTTTTCTTCGCTCATGCCGTTCCTTTCTTTAACTGACGTGCTATCCATCCTTCATCCACATTCATGCAACTCTCAATCTTCATACGAGGGTCAAGCTCACAAGCCAAACATTGCTCATAATACATCTTCATAGACACAGCCCATTCCATGGGTTTATCGTTCTCGTCATGGAAAAGGAAAGACATTGTGCCATCATCTGAAAGCTTCTCTTCGTCATATTCCACACCGCCGAAAAGCAGCTCAATCCCCTTTTCTGCCATTTCAGGATGAATAATATGAGCCAGCATATACTTCATGCGCTCAATGGCAACATCATTGAGTTCCTTTTCAAGGATGAGAATCTTCTCCTTCAGCCGCATAAGTCCTGTCACATGACGATAGATATAGTTGTCATTACCAGGCAAATTGGGTATATCTAAAGGTTCGTAGTCATAGTCATCTGGCTTAAAGAAGTCAAAGAATAGCATGAAATGGTGGGTCATGTCATGGTACAATGTCCCGTATGGCACACCTGTACGATGACCACAATTAGGGCATGTATATATGAACGCCTCATTATTAAAGACCTTTTCCCTCAATTCAGGATCAAGGTCAATATTCATTGACTCCCATAGGTCAAACTCACCTTTGGCCTGACACTTTGGACAGATGATTTCTTCTTTGTGAACCTTAGACATATCATATGTTATTAGTTATTCCACTTCTCAATCTCTTGTTCGACCATGGAGATAGCCTTCAGTTCTTTCTGATTGGCTAGATGCCGTTTAGTATGAGCTTCACGTACAAGTTTGTCTATTTCCATCATGGAATCTTGGTCGATTATTGGTACGGGTATCTCTAAGACTAATTTGGGAATTGGTCTGCACAATTTTGTCCCAGCCTGAATGTTTCTGAGAAATCTGAATCCATAATCACTATTCAGCCATGCAAATAAATAGCCAGATGGAACTTCTTCTATGGTTTTCATACGAATAAACTCACCAGAGACCAACTGTTCTTTCAAATCTTCATTTGCGAATATCGTTCTACAGAATGTTTCGTTTTCGCCCAAAGTTCCTACACCGGCTATTAACACCTCTCCATATTCAACAAGGTTGTCAACTTTAACGCCACGCCTAGAAATATACTTCCCTTTGATTATTGAATCAAATATATCTGATTGATTTATTAACATAATCCCGTGTCCTGGATTGACTTCAATCCTAGGAAATGACCCAGTTGAAAACGTATCATTATTTATAAGGATATCCTTCAAAGGCTTAGTGTCACAATTAATAGAAGATTTGACCTTTCGAATACGCTCTGAATGATTGAAGGCATTGATAGTAGTCGTACCTATATCCTGAATGTTTCGTGTAAAACATGAGACCTTTCTTTGACTACTTCTATGACCATAATAGTCATAATCATCAGAAGACAATCTTTTGAGACCTGCTTTTTCTTTAAGCATTTTTTCAGCTGAAGCTAGTTGTTCAAAAGCTTCTTCACGCAGTTGCGCTGAGTCTTGAATAAGGTTATCTACACATTCTTGAAATTCTTTGGGGAAATTGGGTATTGGAAGGGATGCTATCATTAAAGCATTAAGAGTCGGAATTACAGATCCATATGTATTTGTTGTTAATAGTAAATGGCCATAATGAGAAGCCAAATACGCAAACAACATACCTTCTTTTATTGTTGAAGGAATCACCCTCATAACATGTTGAGAAACCCAACATTTTGATAATAACCTTAATTCCGCAACACTATAATTTAACTTTATTTATAAGTTCCTGAGCAACAAAAAGTTGCCCAGGATTTTGCCATGTCAGAATTTTCACTTATCTTAGTGTTGCAAAAAGAAAACAAGCA
>Ga0256404_1005296_pt1 | contig 23051 bp, 20 predicted proteins | sample RumenRJG_01DNA_FD_185990 | JGI IMG/M metagenome (GOLD analysis project Ga0256404, IMG submission 185990) | Bovine rumen microbial communities from Lethbridge, Alberta, Canada - RJG_01 | ecosystem: Host-associated > Mammals > Digestive system > Stomach > Rumen | place: Canada: Alberta | collected... | reverse complement strand
GTCTTCAGCATCTCGCACAGGACATGAGCCCGCTGGGTGGGAATCGGTTGGAACATGATAAAGGATGATGGCACGGAGAAGGGATTCCTGCAAGGGGACAAAAAAAGGCGGCCTTTCGGCCGCCCTTTGTGATGTGGATGCCGTCAGCTAGCGACGACGTTCACCCGAACCCCATCACCATCCTGATACGTGCTCAGTTGTGCGTCGCCATTGGCGGTGACAGCGTAGGAACCATCGGCCCCCACCGTCGTCTCCACCCGGCTTGGCACCTCTGCATGCAAATGGATGGTAGCGATTTTTGCTCCACCTTCCACTTGGGAAAGGTCGGTATCAGTCAGTGCATTGGCTGTACCGCAAGCTCTTTTCAGCCACTTCATTTGAAGTTTCTCCCTTCCTATAATGTACTCCGAAACAAGGGAACAGGCAAGTGAAGGAATCAAAGTCCATGCGATGGCGCAGTGCCGTTCACCAGTCGTGAGAACTGGGTGCCGGGAACGGCCAGTTCATCATACGTCCCCTCCTCGACAATCCGTCCCTTGTCCAGGACAAGGATCTTCGAGCATTGCTTGATGGTGGAGAGACGATGGCTGACGATGATACGGGTGCACTTCTCGTTCTCCAGATACATGGAGATACGTTTCTGCGTCAGGTAGTCCAGCGAGTTCATCGCCTCGTCCAGAATCATCATCTTCGGATGGGAGACCAAGGCCCTTGCGATCATGATACGCTGCTTCTGCCCGCCGGAAAGACCGCCAGCACCCTCGCCCACGAAGGTATGGAGCCCCATCGGCATTTTCTGAATATCATCCCAGATGCCGGCTATCTCGCAGGCTTTCCGGATCTCCTCATCGGTGATTGCGGAATCCATGATCGAGATGTTGCTGCGGATATCCCCCGCGAAAAGCTTGCCGTTCTGCATCACCGTGCCGATATGGCATCGAAGCGAGGGGAGATCCAGCGTGTTGAGGTCCTTGCCGTCGTAATAGATCGCACCATCGTCCATCTTCAAAAAGCCAAGCAACAACTTGACCAGCGTGCTCTTGCCGCTGCCCGTGCGCCCCACCAAGGCGACATAATCCCCCGCATTGATCGTGAAGGAGCAGCCGGAGAGGACATGGGTGTTCTGTCCAGGATACTTGAAGCCAACGTGGTTCACCTCGATCTTTCCCTGCAAGTCACGTACAAATTGCTTCTCGCTGGTCAGCTCGGGAACCGAGGAGAGAATCGGGTCTCCGACCTCGAGGTTCGACTGGATCCTTGCGAAGGTCTGCACCACATCGACGACCGAAAAGAAGGCGCTGCTGATAATCCCGATCGAGACCGTGTAGGCGATATAGTCCGCCTGGGAAAGACTTCTGTGGACCGCCATAAGGCAGACGGCCAGCGTGCCCAGATAGCTGAGGGTACGGATCAGGACATTGCTGACAATCAGGGAAATCGGCTGGACATAGGTAGGATCCTGCGCATTGCGGTACAGCGACGCCCATCGGGCGAACGCCCGTTTCTCCGCGCCGCCGTTCTTCAGCTTCTGCATACCCTCGTACATGTTGTAGACGAGGGTGTAAAGCACCGATGAACGCTTCTGCACCATCCGCTCCGCCCGAAGCAGACGTCGTTCCGCGGAAACGGCAATCAACACCTCGGCCAGCAGGAAGAGCACCGTCACATAGACAATCGGCCCGCCGAACTTGTTTGCCTGAACCAAGAGGGAAAGCATCATCACCATCTCCAAGCCGCTGCCGGTCAAAAGGTTGGCCACCAGTCTGGGTACCTTGCCAAGAGCGTTGATCTGGGCGGAAACCTCTCCGGTGGCGAACTTGGAAAAGTAGGAGCTCGGCAGGTACATCAACCGCCCCATGACCGCGTTCTGGAAATCAAGCTCCAGCGCGTTCCCCAGCCGGAAACCAGCCACTATCTTGCTCATGCTGAAAAACGCCTTTCCCAGCAACACGCCGCCAAGGCAGAAAAAGGCGGAAACCACCATCACCTTCTGCCCAGTCGGAGCGAGACGGCCGATCAGGTACCGATAGGCAAGCGGGGTAAAGAAACTCAGCAACGTCACCAGGATGGAAAGGATGACGAAGATCCACAGGTCGGGAAGCGAGAGGTTTCCGAGAAGATACCTGCCCACGTCCTTATGGTCCAGCTCCCGCTGGGGAAGCGGCTTGATGAAGACCTGGGCATGATCGGAAATCTCCATCGCCGTCTGGGCGTTGACTGGGCGCCGGTGTCCGGCGCGATAGTCAAAGAAGGTGTATCCATCAAACTTGCGGGGAATCAGTGCTATGACCGCCTGGCCGTCGGAGCTCTTGGCCAGCATGACCGAGCGGCTCCGCCTCCACCAGCCCTTCTCCAGCTTCACCGTACGGGAAATATAGCCCGCCGGGCGCAGGATGCGCTCCAGATGGACCGTGCCATCCTCGTCGCTCTCACGGCTGACGCTGGTGTCATCCAGATGGAAGTACTTGCAGATTTCCTCGGCGGAGTTGCGGGCGCTGCGACGCTTCAGCTCGCTGGACGTGGTCACCTTCTCACCCACCAACAGGCTGGCGATATCGGTGAACGAGCGCTCGACAGTCCTCTGGTCCGCTTCCATCCGTTCTTTGATCGTCTTGTCTTCCATCGCTACTCCACCATGACCAAGTGGGAATACAGTCCTCCGGACGCGAAAAGTTCGGCATGGGTACCCCGTTCGACGATCCTTCCCTGGTCTATGACGATGATCTCGTCGCAATCCCTGATCGCGGCGAGCCGATGGCTGATGACGACTGTCGTAAGTCCGCGCGCCCAGATGTTCCGCATGATCTGTCCCTCGGTATCGGCATCCAACGCGTTGGTCGCCTCGTCCAGGAACAGGATGCTCGGGTTGGTGGCCAGCACCCGGGCAATCTCGAAGCGTTCCAGCTGGCCACCGGAGAAGTTCCGTCCATTCTCCGCCACCGGGCAGTAATAGCCCCCCTCGCGGAGCATGATCTCGTCGTGGATCATCGCGTCCTTGCAAGCCTGGACAACCGCCTCGTCCTTGATGGTCGGATCCCAGAACTTCAAGTTCTCCATCAGGGTGCCCGGGAATACCTTGATGTCCTGGTCGACCACCCCAATCGAGGCGGCAAGCACCTCACGGGGATATTCGCCACGGTCAACCCCGTCAAGCAGAATCTCTCCGCTCCAAGGCTGGTAGAGCCCCAACAGCAACTTCCCCAACGTGCTTTTGCCGCTACCCGTCCTGCCGACAATGGCGATCCTCTTGCCCTTGGGAATCTCCAGACAGAGATCCTGCAGGATCGGTTGCTGCAGATGGTTGTAGCCGAAGACCAAGTTCCGGAATCCGATGTCCCCCGCCAATTTCACCAACGGGCGCTTGGGGTCACCCTGGGTCAGCAGAGGATCCTTCGGATAAGAAAGAATATCATCGATACGGGTTACCGAGGTATGCAGCTGCGCCATCTTGTCGTGACTGGCAAGAAGCTGCTCGACGGGATGCATGAACTGGTTCATGAAGCTCTGGAATGCCATCAGCACACCCAGCGTCAGCTGGCCGTCCATCACGAAGAGCACCCCGAGAGAGAGAATCAACAAACTGGAAAGCCCCTGCAGGAACTCGGGAACCACCGCGGAGAGAACCTCGCTCGGAACATGATGGACGATAATCCGGTTGAGCGACGCCCTGCGGTCGGCCCACCGGTTGAAGTAGCCAGCCTCGGCGCCCAGGCTCTTGATGGTGTCCATCATGCTGATGCCGCCAATCTCGATGGTCTGCAAGTGCGCCTGCTCCACCGCCACGTTCTCGGCATAGTTGCGCCGGGAAGTCCGGGAAATCAAGTTGGAGGACAGGATCAGGATGGTACAGGCCAGGCCGATGATGGTCAATGGAATGCTGGTGGACAGCATGATCCATACATAGCAGACCGCCATCAGCACGTTGACCACCAAGGGGACGATCCAGGCGGCGATGATCGAGGACATCTCCTCCGCCTCGTCCATGCGGCCGGCTATATCTGCGGCGTAGCGCTGGGTGAAGAACTCCAAAGGCAGGCAGAGGCTGTACCAGAAAAACCGCACCGAGCCAAGTATGGTCATCTCGGTACGAAAGCGCCGCATGGCCAGCTTCTCGACAATGCTGGTGGCGAACTGGATGAGAACCAGCACAAGGAAGGCCGCCCCATAGAGCCGCAACCACCCGTTTTGTCTTGAGGACAAGACCGAATCAAGGAAGACCTTGTGCATCAGGGTGAAACCGATGGTGACGATGGTAGTCATCAGCGTGCAGAGCGTGGCGAAAGCCATCGACCTCCACATCAACCCCACCCGGCCCATCACATAGCGGGAAACGCTGGAGCGTTTGGACTGTTTCTCGAAATGCGGACCTGGGATAAAGCTCATGCAGACACCGGTGAACATCTTGTCCAACGTCTCCATCGTCACCTTCACCTTTCCTCGTGCCGGGTCATTGATCACCGCCTTGCGCCCGAAAAAGCCGTCCAACACCACATAGTGGTCGAATCCCCAGTGGATGATGGCGGGAAGCTGTGCCTGGTGGCGCAGGTAGGCGAGGTCGCAGGTGACACTGGTGGTCTCGAAGCCGTACGAACGTGCGGTCTTCACCAAGGCCAAGGCGCTGGAACCGTCACGGCTGACCCCGCAGTCCAGCCGCACCTTGCTGAGCGGGATGTACTTCTCGTAATAGGCGCAGACCATGGCCAGACAGGCAGCCCCGCACTCTGCCGCCTCCATCTGCATGATCTGGGGAACCCTTGCCACCGACACCGCTCATCTCCCCTGGACCATGTATTCGATCGGCCGCTTGTCGCTGAGGGTGATGGTGACATCGCACAGCGTCTCCTCCGCCACACCGGCCGGTTCGTCCATCTGGACCACCAGACGGCGCATGAACTGGCTGGTCACCAAGTTGGACTGCAGCCAGTCGCTGGAAATCCGCTCGTCCAGCTCACGCTGCGAGTAGGGATGCTCGTCGATGGCGACCACCTTCCCGGTTCCAATGTTCCGGCCCAGGTAAGAGACGCTGACGAACGAATTCTCCAACCCGGCGGAGTATGAGGTCGCGTCCGCATAGGCCGTGATGTGGGTATCGTCGGTAACCACTCCTTTCAGGCTCGCGGTAAACGGCAGGTGGCCGAGGAAAAGCCACCCCATAGCGCTGGCAATCAGGACGGCGATTCCCAGTCCCAGGGACCACCACCAAGGCCGGTTGGTCACCACATAGACATCCAGTTCCTCGGGAGAGTTCAGCCCCTTCAGGCTCTCCTCGCGGTAAATTCGCTTCTCGGTCTCGTTATCCATGGAAATCCTCCGGTTCTCCTCGGTCCACATGGCGCATCAGCAGATAGGCAAGCCCCATCATTGCGCCTCCGAACAAGAAAATCGAACGATATCCCCACAGGTCGATACAGCCACCGGTCAGCGGAGGCGCGAGAATCGAGGCGAGCTGATTGAAGAAATAGTAGAGCCCTGTGTAGACACCCACCGTCTCGTAACTGGACATCTGCCACAGCATCGGAAAGCTGTTGGTGACAATGGCGACCCAGAAGATTCCAAAAAGGAACATCAACACCCAGAAAGAGGCCAATCTGAGACCGGGATCCCAAGAAAGCGAGATGCGCCCATGCACAAAGACAAGGAGCAGGACGACCACCACCAGAACGAGACTTCCGCGGATGGTCTTTCCACGACCGTGCCTATGGGCGAACCGGCCGGAAGGAATGGCGAACACGGCGTAGGCGATGCCGACCATGCCGGCCGCGAGACTCGCCGACCCCCCGCTGGTACCCAGCTCGTGGATCGAATAAGCCCCGATAAAGGGAAGGATGCCCTGATAGGCCAGGAACCACAGGAACAGGGAAAGCAAAATGAAGAGAGCGCTCTTGTCCTTTTCATGGAAAATGACGGAAATGGAATGAAGAAGCGGTTCATGGCTTTCCTCCTCGGTTCCATCCCCTTTCCCGTTGCGCTCCTTGACAAAAAGGAAGAGCAGGATACAGGCGACGACGACAAAGATTCCCGCGACAGGAAAAGCAAGCACATCTTTCTGGGGCTCGGAAAAACCGGGTACCTTGACCGGCACGTCCATCAAGCGAGCAAGACCGATGGTACCGACGATGGCGGCAATCCCCCCCATCGTGTTGATTACCCCGTTCGCCTCGCTCCGTAGGTCACCGGGAACCATGTCCGGCATCAGGGCGACAATCGGACCTCTGGCGGCCTGCTTGAAAAGATTCAGGAGAAAGAGAAGCGCAACCAGCGCATACAGATGGGCCAGCGCCGCATAGGGAATCAGACCGAAAGCCAAAGCCGTCACGGGAAGGCAGATGACAATGAAAGGCATGCGCCTGCCGATGGGGGTGTGCAACCGGTCGCTCAACGAACTGAAAAAGGGAATCAGAAAGACGGCGAGGACGTTGTCCAGCGTCATGATGGCGCCGACCAACGCATGACTCTGGATGTAGCGTAGCAAGAAGACCGGCACGAAGGTATCGTACAGAGGATCCATCAACCCGACAGTGAAAAAACCAAGCCCGATCAGGAATGTCGTCAGATAGTAGCCCTTCAGGCTTTTCTTGGGTGCAGCCATGGGGAAAATGATAGCACAAATCGCTTCTGTTGCAAACTTTCCCCCTTTCCTGTACAACAGACCGCATGGAAAGCATCTGTTCTCTCGAGTCCCTCAAAAAACGTCTCGCATTGACCCCGGACGAAGCCTCCTTCCAGGAGAAGGGACACCTTCCCGTCAAGATTTCCGACTACTATTTCCATCTGATCGATCCGGACGACCCCGACGACCCGATCAGGCGCCAGGTGGTGCCCACCATACACGAGTACCAGGCCCGCACCTGGGAGGATATCGACCCGCTCGAGGAGGTAGCCCATTCCATCACCGACCGGCTGATCCATCGATACAAGAGCCGGGTCGCTTTCCTGGTCACCGATTACTGCGCCACCTATTGCCGGCACTGCTTCCGCCGCCGTTTCACCGGGACGATGCACGGCCCGGCAACCCGGGAGGATATCCAAACGGCGGCGGATTACTGCGCCCGGCATCCCGAAGTGACCGAAATCCTGCTCACCGGTGGTGACATGCTGACGCTTAGCGATGAGAAGATCGACGAGATGCTGGCCATGTTCCGCGCCGCAAGACCGGATCTGGTCATCCGCATCTGCACCCGCATTCCGGTCACTTTCCCCGAACGAATCACCGACCATCTGGTCCAGGTCATCACCTCCCACCGGAGCGCGGCCTTTTATCTGATGGTGCAGTTCAACCACCCACGGGAGCTTACCCCCCAGTCGATTGCCGCTGTCGCCAAGTTCGTCGACCATGGCATTCCGGCCATGAACCAGTCGGTGTTGCTCAGAGGAGTCAACGACGACGCCGACACCTTGGAAGAGCTGTGCAACAAGCTGCTCGCCGCACGAATCAAGCCCTACTACCTCTTCCAGGGAGACCTGGTCGAGGGAACCGACTATTTCCGGGTTCCGTTGGAGAAAGGCATGCAGATCGAGCAGGAACTCCGCAGGAGGCTCAGCGGACTGGCCATGCCGGTCTACACTTCGGACCTTCCCCACGGTGGCGGCAAGATTCCCCTCTGCCAGGACTATCTTGTCAGCCATGGAGACGACGGCTCCTGGACGTTCCGGACCCCAGAAGGGGGACTCCGTCACTACCACGACCCGAACGTACAGGGATAGCTATCCTTCCCGTTATCCTGATTCCGCTTAGTGGGAGCTGGACGCTCCCAGCAAGTCGAGCACCTTCCTGATCTGTTCTTTACGGATTGTCTCGCGCTGCTCGGTATATTCCTCCGGGGTCAGCACGGTCGGATTCTCGCGGATCTCGAACGAAGGAGCGGTGATGACCGGATTCTTCGCCTCAGGCGCTTCCTCGGGCACCTGCAGGATGCCACTCTGCAAATCCTGCTCGATGGCGTCAAGGGCACGCCCGACAGCCTCGGTGATGATTCCTTCACGCTGCGCCTCGACGGTATCCTCGGCAACTCCCTCCATATTGGGTCCGAGATCGCTGGCAAGACGGGCGATGTAGTCGGCCTTGTGGGCCTCGAACTCGGCGGCAACGACAGGAACGATACGGGGAATCACCGAGTCGACAGCCTGCGGGACGTAGGCTTCCAGCTTGGCCTGGATCTCGTCGTCGGTCCACGCCCGCAGCTCCTGCAACTGGGCGGCAACCTCGTCACGGAAGGAAGCGATATCGGAGGCAATGGTGCTTTGCATCTGGCTGGCAACGGCAGCCTGCACCTTCTGGTCCATTTCGGCCTCCACCTGGCCGAGCAGATGGTCGGTGACTGTCTGGTCGCCAAGAAGCTTCTGCTGGATGTAGGGATAGAGCTGCTCGACCTGTCTCTGACGCTCCTCTTCCACGGTGCGCCGGGCCCGTGCGGGCTCCTCGACCTCGATCAAAGGCTGGAGTTGCCGCTCGCGGGCAACCTCGATCATCTCGTTGTCCATCGACGGGCGGGTCATCCAAAGCGTGGCAAAGCCCCCCATAGCGACAACGGTCGTAACCACCAGCAGCGTAACACGTCCCGTCTGTTTCATTGTCTATCCTTCCGTATCTCAGCTATCTTAGCACAACACTCGACGACTTGTCGATGAAGAGACCATTCGTCACCACCATTATTATCAATCGTGAAAAGCCTTGTTTTGGGAGATACCGTTGCGGGATCCACGTCGTTCTGGTTGCGCTCCCGGGCCTCGAACTGGGCCCGGCTCATCCCGTCACGCTTCACGGCACGTGAAAAGCGCACCTCGGGCGAAGCTTCGACGAAGACCACCGCGTCGCACTCCTCGTCCAGATGGACACGTTGCAGCAGCGGGGCGTTCCAGATGACCGCCCGCTCTCCCCGCTGCAGTGCCTGCCGGGTCAGGAGATGGCACATGGCGACAATCTTCGGATGGGTGATCGCTTCCAACTCCTTGCGCAACGCCGGGTCATGATACACAGCCTCCCGGACCATCCGGTGGTCCACCGTACCTTCGGGGGTAATGCATCCGGGACCGAAGAGCGCTTTGAGTTCCTCGTGGCTCTCTTCCAGAACCGGCCAGCCAAGCTTGTCGAAGTCGATGCTCGTCCAGCCCGTCTCCTTGACGAACAGGTCGGCCACCACGTTCTTGCCGCTGCAGGCACGGCCGGTCAATCCCACAACCAGCATATCAATGCATCTCCCCCCAGGTACGGGCACACTCGATGCTGACGCGTAGCGGGATGGAAAGCTGACAGGCATGCTCCATGGCATCCCTGACCAACTGCTCCATCGCCTCCTTCTCCTCTTCAGGCACCTCGAAGATCAGCTCATCGTGAATCTGCAGGAGCAATGCGCCATGCATGCCTTCCTGGCGCATCTTCTCGGAGACCCGCAGCATGGCCAGCTTGACGATATCGGCGGCCGAACCCTGGACCGTCGTGTTGACGGCGATGCGCTGGGCCTTGGCCTGCTCGGTCCGGTTGGCGCTGGTGATCTCCTTGATTTCCCGCTGATGGCCAAGGAGGGTCGAGACATAGCCGGTCCTGGCAGCGTCATCCTGTACCTGCTTGATGTAGGCGGCGACCCCTTTATAGGTCGCGAAGTAGTCGTCGATGAACTTTTTCGCCTGGCTGTGGGTGATATGGAGGTCCATCGCCAGACTGTGGGCGCTGATGCCATAGACAACACCGAAGTTGATGGTCTTTGCAATCCGGCGCTGGTCTGGGGTGACGAACTCGGGAAACTCTCCAAAGACCTTTGCCGCAGTCGCCTTGTGGATGTCTTCCCCTTCCCGGAAGGCCGCCATCAGTTCCCTGTCCTGGGCCAGGTGGGCCAATACGACCAGCTCGATCTGCGAGTAGTCGGCCGAGAGGAACAGGCACCCCTCTTTGGCGACAAAACTGGAGCGGATCTTGCGTCCCTCCTCGCTACGCACCGGAATATTCTGCAGGTTGGGATTGTTGCAGGCGAGCCTTCCGGTCTCGGTACCGGTCTGCAAGAAGTGGGGATGTACCCGCCCGGTGACAGGATTGATCATTCCCGGCAACGTATCGATATAGGTGTTCTTCAGCTTGCTGATCTGGCGCCAGTTGAGAATCTGCCGGACAATCGGGTACTCGTCAGCCCTCTCGTTCAGCACGTCGCTGGCAGTCGAAAAACCGGTCCGAGTCTTCGCCCCAGGAGGAATCGCCAGGTCGGAAAAGAGCACTTGGGCCAGCTGGCTCGGAGAATTCAGGTTGAACTCCTTGCCCGCAAGGCGGAAAATCTCCGCCTGGGTGCTTTCCATCATGCTGGTGAACTCGCTAGCCAGAAGCTTGATCCGCCCGGTATCCAGGGCAATTCCCTGCATCTCCATGCCGGCAAGAATCGGCAGCAACGGCATCTCCACCTCATCCATCAGCCTTGCCAGCCCCTTCTCCTCCAGTTTGGCGGAAAACAGGTGGTAGAGCCTGAGCGCCAAGTCGCTGTCCTCGCCACTGTAGTTGGCAGCCTCCTCCAACGGTATGTCGCTGATCGTCTTTCCGTTGGGGATGGCGTCGTCGTAATGTACCGTCTTGTAGTTCAGGTACCTGTCTGCCAGATAGTCCAGGTTGAAGATATGGCCTGCGCTATCCAGGAGCCAGGCGGCAATCATCGTGTCGAAAACCACCGGGAAGGCAGGCACCCCGAACCGGCGCATGACCTTCACATCGTACTTGCAGTTCTGCCCGACGATGCCGAAGCGGGGCAACCAAGCGGACAGCAGGTGCTTGACTTCCTCACGGTTCTCCCCGTCGACCGGCACATACCACCCCTTCCCCTCCACCCAGGTGAAGGAGAAGCCAAGCAAGTTGGCGAGCATGTCGTCGGTGCTGTCCGTCTCGGTATCGAATGCGAGCACCTTGCTCTCCTGGGCGGCCTGCTTGAACAGCGATTCCACCAGAGCCAGATCGCGGGTACCCACATAGACTCCGCGCTTGCCTTCGGGGCGGACTTCCACCACAGGCGCCTTCTTTCCCGCCAAGTCCTGCATTTCCTTGACCAGACTAGGCAGCTTCATCGCGTCAAACTCCCGGGCCACCGCATCGTATCGGTAATTGTCTGTCCCGCACTGACTTTCGAAGGAATCGACGGTCTGGGCGTCGTGCCTGAGGGCAATCAGCTTTCTGGTCAGCCCCATGTGGTCCCTTGCGGCCTCCAGTTTCGTCCGTGTTCCCGCAGCAAGTTCGCCCAGGCTGGCATAGACCGCATCCAAGGTACCGTACTGGGAAAGCAGCTTCACCGCCCCTTTGGGACCGATGCCGTCCACCCCCGGGACATTGTCGCTGGCATCCCCGAGCAGACAGAGGTAGTCTCCTATCTGGTCCGGCCTGACCCCGAACTCCTCCTCGACCTCTTTCGGCCCGAAGAGCCGGTAGGCGGTGGTCTTCGGCTTGGGAGGACGCAAGGCGAAGACATGCTCGTCCACCAGCTGCAACAAATCCTTGTCCCCGGTAAAGACCACGGCGTCGATACCCTGTGCCTTGGCCTGGTCGCAGAGGGTTGCGATGATATCGTCGGCCTCGAATCCCGCCTTGTCCAAGTGCGGTACCCCCATCGCGTCCAACAGATGGCAGATGACCGGCACCTGGGCATGCAGGTCGTCGGGAGCCTTCTGCCGGTTCTGCTTGTATGGAGCGTAGAGCTCGTGGCGGAAGGTGGGGCCATGGCTGTCCATCGCCACGGCAAGGTAGTCGGGATGGTACTCGCGGATCAGCTTTCCCAGCGCCTTGAAAAAGCCGTAGACGGATGAGACGTTCCTGCCCTCTCCATCCCGTAGCGGATTGTTCATCATGGCGAAATACGAACGGTAAATCTGCGCGTATCCATCGATGATGTACAACTTCTTTCTGGCAAACAACTCACTCATTGGGTACCTCTATGGTCAGTCCGTCGTAGGACGGATACATGTGCCGCGCCGACCAGAATGGTCCACTCAGCTTCTGGTGGCTCAACTGGTGGTCGATATGGATCAGGTAGACTCGCCCGACGTCAAGCAGGGAAACCATTTCCTCGACTTCCTGGATGGTCAGGTGGCTCGGCGAAGCCCGCCACGATCCAGCCCCATTATGATGCATAGGTTCCAGACAGTCGATGACCATCGTATCGAAATGACGGCTTCGCAGATAGCTCCAGGTATCGTAGGGACAATCCGGCATCGGATAGTCCGGATCGGGATAGGGATAACCGGGGATGGTCTTCACGTCGGTCAGGTAGAGCAGACCTCCCAGTTGGTAGCCGGAAATGAACCCGGCCTGCAGACCATGCCAGAGGACCAGCGGGGTCACCTGGAAACCACTGATGGAGACTTGGGCGAAGGGATTGAGCTGGTGCAACTGGCAAAAGGGCCGGCTGCCCCGTTCGACGTAGTCGTGGTGCTCGCGGATGAAAGCGACCAGCTTGGCGTCCCCGTAGACCGGGACCGGACGCACCCAAGTGGGAACCGGCACGGTCGGCACGCGGCTGAACTCGCGCAGGTCGGCGATACCTCCGATATGGTCGGCGTGACTGTGGGTGTAGAGCACCCCGTCGATCTGCTCGACATGGCGGCAGAGCATCTGCTCGCGGAAATCGGGCCCGGTATCCACCACCAGCCGCTTTCCGTCTTTCTCCACCATGATCGAGGTGCGCGTCCTCCGGTTGTGGTGCCCGGGACGCGACGCGGCATCCCGGCATACCGGACAGTGGCAACGGATGATGGGCACACCTTCGCTGGTTCCGGTTCCCAGAAAGGTCACGCGCATGGCCCCACCTCCAGAGACAAGGTATCGTAGGCAGGACGGATGTGCTCGGGAAGCGAGGCAGCCAGTTCCTGATGGCAGACTTCATGGCAGAAATGGATCAGGTAGCACTCCTCCGCCCCAAGGCTCCGGGCCTCACCGACCGCCTCCCCGATTGAAAAATGGGTCGGATGCTTGCTCGGGCGCAACGCGTCCAGCACCAGCACCTTGGCTCCCTGCATGAAAGGCCTTGAGATGTCAGGGATCCGGTTGCAGTCGGTGGCATAGACCAAATCGTCGATCTTGTAGCCGTAGATGGTCTGGCTTCCATGCAGCAAGGGAATCGGGGTTACCGAAAACCCGGCGATGGAAACAGTCTTCAAGGGTTCCAGGAAATGGGATGCAAGATGGGGAAGCCTGTCCAAGGGACCGTCGGGTCTGCGGAATGCGTATCCATAGCAGCGATGCATGTGCTCCAGCACCTCCTGGTCTCCGTAGACATCAAGGGTACGCTCCTTGCAGTATGCCCTCAGGTCGTCCAGACCATTGAAATGGTCTGCATGGCTATGGGTGTAGAGCACCCCCTCCAGGTGCATGATGCCAGCCCGCAACGCCTGCATTCGGAATTCGGGACCGGTGTCCACCACCAGGTTCTTCCCCCCCTTCTCCAAGAGAACCGAGGTACGCATGCGATTGTCCTTCGGGTCGGCCGACCGGCAGACCCTGCAGGCGCACCCCGGAACGGGGATGCCGTGGCTGGTGCCGGTTCCAAGGAAGGTCAACCTCATTTCGCGCTCTCGAGCATGGTCCGGATCTTCTGGCTGAAAGCGATGCCTCCACGTTTGGCGGCTTTTTTGATTTCCTCGGCGAACTCAGGGTTGGCAAGCAGTTTCTTCGCCTGCTGGATCTCGCTAGTCGTGTAGCTCCCGGCCTTCTCCATAGCGCCGACCACCACCTTCTCCACATCCCCGGCGTCCACCGCCTTGGAAAGGGCTTCTTTCATACCGTCACTCTGCATCTCGTCGACCAGGTCCTTCTCCACCGGATGTCTGAGCGAGGAGAGGCTGACCCCCAGGTAGGGATTGCTCAGAGTTGGAACGAAAGTAAAGAGCACCAGGTAGATGACGACCGAGACGAACAAAGCGCGGATACAAGACGAGATAGTGTGGAACATGTTGACCCCTCTGAGAAAGAGACTACCCTCCTTGGGACATTCGCGCAAGCAGGTTGGTTTCCCCGCCATCATGAGGATTTTCCAGACTTTTTACTGCGAAGACCTGGCAAATGGAGTATACTGTCCCCCATCAGAGGAGAAACTGAGACAATGGATTTATTGGATTTCCGTTTGGCAGGCGCCGAGTTCAAGCTGCAGAATGCCCCGAAACAGGGCACTCCGCTGAAATTCGGAATGCGCCGCAAGAGTGAGACAAACCCCAATAAGAATGGGGACCAGATTACGAGCCTGTATTCGGTCGACTTCGAAATCAGCCAGGAGCAGGATGGAGCGGCTGTCGTTTGCTTCTCCCTGCAACTCCGCTATCTGGTCTGGCTGGAGAGCAAGGACCCGATTACCGACCAAGGCCGCTTCGAGGGCCAGTACATCACCGACCAGCTGAGACCGGTCATCTACGAAGAGGTCAACCACTATCTCGCCTGCGCGAGACTGCCGCTGATCACCTTCAAGAGCCTCGAACAGCAGACACAGGTCTGATGTTCCCAAACAGCGCAACGGGGTCATGGCATGGCCCCGTTCTTTTTTCCTTCGTCCAACCCGAAAAAACAGGGCAGGACTTTCGCCCTGCCCCGTCAGTTCCCGTGATGGGTGTCATTTCACGTACTTGGCCAGCGTCTTGCGGACCGCACCCTTTCCGGCCACCAGTTCGGTGAAATAGGCGACCACCTTCTTCGCCAGACCGGCCTTCTCCAGGTCGACACCGAAGAGCGTCGCGTCCGAGAGAATCGGATGGAGGACCGTGTCAAAGGGACCCTTGTCCCCCAGTTTGACACCTTTCAGGTAGGCGCTCTCCTCCTCGAGACGAGGATCGCTGGACGGCGTGAAGGCCTTGCCTTCATCATCGACCGCCATCAGATAACGGCACCAGCCGGCGAAGACGAGAGGAATGATCTCCAGATCGTCCAGCTTGAGCGTCTTGCTTGCCTGGTAGGCCTTGATCGTCTCGCCATAGCGGATGGCCAGTTTCTGGCTGGTATCGGTGGCGATACGCTGCGGGGTATCCGGCATGAAGGGGTTGGGGATACGCTTCTCCACCACCTCGTCGATGAAAGCCTTCGGGTTCAGGATGCCCGGGTCGGTGACAACCGGCATGCCTTCCTTGTAGCCAAGGGTCTTGACCATCTGCTTCAGCTGCGGGTCCTTCATCTCGTCGGCGATCAGCGTATAGCCGAGCAGGCAACCGTAAACCGCCAAGGCAGTGTGCAGCGGGTTGAGGCAGGTACAGACCTTCATGCGCTCCACCTTGTTGACGGTGTCGCGGTCGGTCAGATAGACACCAGCCTTCTCCAAAGCGGGGCGACCGGCCGGGAAGTCGTTCTCGATGACCAGGTACTGCGGCTGCTCGGCGTTGACGAACGGGGCGATATAGGTATGCTTGTCGGTGACCACCACGGTAGTGTCCTCGAAGCCGTCGGCCTCCAGCATCGCCTTGACCTTGCTGTCGGGCCTCGGGGTAATCTTGTCGATCATCGACCACGGGAATGCGACCTGCTTCTGGAGGTAGTCGACAAAACCAGCTTCACAGAAACCCGCGGCGACCCACTCGCGGGCGATGGTGAGCACTCCGTTCTGGAGCTTCTCGCCATTATGGGAGCAGTTGTCGGTAGAGACCAGGGCAAGCGGTTTCCTGCCGGCCTGGTAGCGGGTGTACATCAGGCTGGTCAGCTTGCTGACCATGCTGCCTAAAGCGCCGTCCGGCCCGTTCTTGATGTCGTTCTGGACAAACGGGAAATAGGAACCGTCCTTGCCTTTCAGCGCATACCCCTTCTCGGTGATGGTAAAGGTGACCATCTCCAGGCTGTCGCTGGCGAAGTACTTCTGGAACAAAGCCCACTCCTCGGGAAAGCTCTTGTCGCAGCGAAGAGCCTCGGCGACAGAGGCGACCACTTCCTTCTCGATCGAGCCGTCAGCCTTCAGGGTGACCAGCAGGGAAAGATCGTCGTGCGGGCGGTAGATGTCGTCGATGATGGCGTAGTCGAAACCCTCGCCGACGATGATGCCGCGGTCGGCAAGTCCGGCCTCGAGCAGCCTCTGCATCAGCATGGCATGGAAACCGCGGAAAATATTCCCAGCGCCAAAGTGGATCCAGACCGGGTTCTCCTTGGTCTTCCTGATCATCGCTTCCCGGTCGAAAGAGGGAAGCTTGTATCCCTTGGCCTGCCAGGCCTTGGTATCCTGCAAACCTTTCGTAGTCAAACGCATCGTTTGTACTCCTTTTATCGCTTTGTATTGGTGAAGTAGCCTGGGTACCGCTCCATCAGCGGCCCCAGTTCGGTATCCAGTTTCCGGACATGTCCGGATTCCAGACGCAATGCCTCGTCGAGATCCTTTTCTTCGAGCGCACGTAAAAGTTTCTTATGGCTTTCCACCACAGCAGGAATCACTTCCGGTTCCTCGAAGCTGAGGATACGGATTCTCTGGTAGTTGCCCATCTGGTTCTGGATGATGTCCCAGAACCTTCCCAGGCCGCAACCGATGAAAATCTGCTGGTGGAAGGCGTCGTCCAGCTGCAGGAAATGCAGATAGGCGTTCTGGTTCGCCGCCCAGCGCTGCTCCTCGATGAGGAAGCGCATCTGGGCAAGCGCGCGCTCATCCGGTTTCTTGCAGAAGCCACGCACCGCCTCCTGCTCCAAGGTGGTCCGGAGCAAGCGCTCCACCTCCACCTGGGACAGGTCTATCAGGCTGACGCGTGTGCCGCTCTGCGGCCAGATATCCACCAGGCCCTCGCTTTTGAGCTGTTGCAGGGCATCGCGGATCGGGCTCTTGGAGACCAACAGGCGGTCGACCAGCTCCTGCAGCTTCAGCTCGGTGCCGGGGGCAAGCTTCAGGGAGAGGATATCCCCCTTCAGCTCCTGATAGATCTGGTCGCTACGGGTGAAACTCATCGATTGCTCTTCTCGATCGCTTCCCACAGGCCGCAAATGTAGGCGGCGCCAAGGGCGCGGTCATACAGCCCGTAACCCGGCATGCACTGCTCGCCCCAGAGATTGCGTCCGTGGTCCGGTCTGATCGGACCCTCGAAGTGGATGTCATAGAGCGCCTTGCAGATCTCGTACAAGTCGAACGAGCCATCACTGGAAAGGTGGACAGCCTCCTCGAAGACTCCAGGGGCGAAGTGGTGGAGGTTGCGCACATGGGCGAAGTGGATGCGTCCCGGGAAGGAACGGATGATGCCAGGCAGGTCGTTCTTCGGATTGGTGCCCAGGCTTCCGGCGCAGAAGGTCAAGCCGTTGTAAGGCTTGTCGACCGCCTTGAGGATCTTGGCGATCGTCTCCTTGCTGCGGACGATGCGGGGCAGGCCGAAGACCGGCCAGGCAGGATCGTCCGGGTGGACGGCCATCTTCATGTCATACTTCTCACAGACCGGTCCGATCGCCTTGAGGAAATAGACCATGTTGGAAAAGAGCTTGTCCTCGTCGACATCCTTATATGCCGCAAACAGGTCAAGGACATGGGCAAGCCGCTCCGGCTCCCATCCCGGCATGTCGTGGCCAAGGGAATTCTTGCGGATTTCCTCGGCGAACTCCAGCGGGTTCTTGCCCTCGATGTACTTCTGGTCGTAGGCCATGACCGTCGAGCCATCCGGACGAGGCTTGCGCAGGTCGGTACGGGTCCAGTCGAAGACCGGCATGAAGTTGTAGCAGACCAGGTGGATGCCCTCTTCACCCAGCGCCTCGAGAGTCTTGATGTAATTCTCAATGTACTTGTCACGGGAAGGCAGGCCGATCTTGATGTCGTCGTGGATGTTGACGCTCTCAATCCCGTCAAGGGTAAGGTCCTCCGCCTCGACTTCCGTTTTCAGCGCATGAATCCGCTCCCTGGGCCACACTTCGCCCGCGGGAATGTCATACAGGGTCGAGATGATTCCCTTCACGTAGCCAATCTGGCGGATCTGGTTCAACGAGATGGTATCAGCCTTGTCGCCGTACCACCGAAACGTCATTTTCATGGTGGTTCCTCCGTATAGACCCATACTAGCACACTAATATTTTAGTTGCAAGCGCAATAACGCCCCTTTCCGCGGGTTTTCCCCAGGCTTTACCAGTTCAACAACAAGGAAAGACCGAACTTCCCGCTCCGCCATTTGACTCCAAACAGGTCGGCGACATCGTTCTCGTCAATCGTGTAGTCGGTATCGATCATGTAGCTCAGACCGACGGCGACCGGCTTCAGCAGAAGGTCGCAGGTGAACCGGTAGGTGAACGGGGCATGGATCCACATATCTCCGAACGAAGGACTGGAAACCAGCTTGTCGTCGGCGAGCACGTAGTTGTCACCACCACGGGAGAGCACGCGCACGCGAGGCCCGATGCCGAAGCCCAGACGGACCGTGTCGACCATGTCGAAGGCCACTCCTCCGGTCATCAGGAACGAGGTCTCATGGTAGCGCTCGCTCTCGTGGCCGTCGATCGCGGCGGTCGTCTTGCCGTTGTACAGGAACAGGGCGGTACCCTCGAAGACCAACGCCTTCAGTCGGGCGTCAAGACCAAAGTTGTAGTTCCCGATATCAAGCAATCCGTCGCTGTCGTCCTGGATGCTCTCCGCGTCCACGTTGTAGAGCGCAGTTCCACCAATCTGGAAGTCCAGAATTTCCGCGAAAGCGGAAACAGAAACACACATCAGCGCCACGAGCAGGGAGATGAGTCGTTTCATACGATGAGTCCTCCTTACAGGTCAAAGAAATACATGCAGGTAAAGCCGAGTCTGCCGGTTTCCCAGTCAGGATTGACCAGGTCGACGACCCGCTCCCAGGATTCGAACCGATAATCGGTATCTACCTGATAAAACCCGCCCAGCACCACATTGTTACTCAGCATATAGTCGACCGTCAGGCGATAGTCGACGGGTGAATAGGAAAGATAATCGACGTTCTTGCCGACCCGGCTCGGATTTCCGTCTCCATCCAGGTAGTATCCCTCTCCATCCTTCAAGATCCAGCGCAGACGGGGACCGAATTCCAACCCGATCCTCAGCTTGCGGGCGTCCCGATTGCAGATGCCGATACCCAGGAACGTGGAGAGCTCGTTGTAGCCGTCATCCAGACGGGTGTACTCGCCCACCAAGGCGAAGTCGAACCACAGGACCCTTGCCCTCGCCTCGAGCGAAGGGTGGAAGTTGGCGACCGAAGCCGACTCGAAGGGGACGGAAAGGGAGAGGTTGCCACCGACTCCCACGGATACATACGGGGGAACCACCTCTTCGGCGAATGCCGAGGCCATGCTCAAGGTGACGATGGCCAGTAGCGCCATCCATCGTTTGCTCATCTTCTTCCCCTCCTCTCGCAGGAAAAAACTATAATGCATTCCCTGCGGGTATGGCAAATCATCTCTAGAGCAGGTCGATCTCGCGCATCCACAGCGCCACCGAGGCATCGCTGGGCATGCGCCAGTCACCCCTTGGGGAAAGGGCTACCGAGCCCACCTTCGGGCCGTCGGGCAGGCAGGAACGCTTGAACTGCTGCTGGAAAAAGCGCTTGTAGAAGTTCTTCAACCATTTGCGCAGCACCTCTTCCGGGTAGGAATCCTGGAAGGTCGCACGGGCGATGCGCCAGATCTTGCGGGGCGAAAAGCCCCAACGGACCAGATAATAGAGGAAGAAGTCATGCAGCTCGTAGGGACCGACGATATCCTCGGTCACCTGGTTGATCGTCCCGTCAGCCTTGGCCGGCAGCAGTTCCGGACTCACCGGCGTGGCGATCACGTCCTCCAGGATGGCCTTGACCGGATCCTCCTCCCCCTGGGCGACATGGGCAACCAACAGACGCACCAGGGTCTTGGGCACCGACGCGTTGACCCCGTACATCGACATGTGGTCCCCGTTGTAGGTGGCCCAACCAAGGGCCAGCTCGGAAAGGTCGCCGGTGCCGACGACAATTCCGCCAACCTGGTTGGAAAGATCCATCAGGATCTGGGTGCGCTCCCGTGCCTGGCTGTTCTCGTAGGTGACGTCGGTCACTTCCGGGTCATGGCCGATATCCTTGAAGTGCTGTTCCACCGCCATTCCGATAGGAACTTCGCGGATCGAGGTCCCCAATGCCTCGGCAAGCTTGGTCGCATTGCTCTTGGTACGCCTGGTGGTACCGAAACCCGGCATGGTCACCGCATAGATGCCGCTACGATCCAGATGGAGATGGTCGAAGGCGCGCACGCAGACCAGGAAGGCAAGCGTCGAGTCCAAACCGCCGGAAAGGCCGATGACCACCTTCCGGCACTGGATATGGGCAAGCCGCTTCTCCAGCCCCATGCTCTGCAGGCTGAGAATCTGCTCGCATCGGGCCGAGCGTTCCCGGTCATCCTCGGGGACGAAGGGCTTCGGGCTGAAGCGGCGGGTCAGTGACGTATCGCTCAACGGCAGGGCGAAGGAGACAACCTTCACCTCCCCGTGCGGCTCATCGAAGGTAGTCATCCGTCTGCGCTCCAAAGCGAGCCGGCCCACATCGATCTCCGTCATCACCAAAGCCCCGGGCTGGCCATAGCTTTCAGCCAGAACGGCGCCATTCTCGCAGACCAGGTCGTGGCCGGCGAAGACCAAGTCGGTCGAGGATTCCCCGAAGCCGGCGTCGGCATACAAGTAGGCGCAGACAAGCTTGGCGCTCTGCATGGCCACCAGGTTCCTGCGATACTCGGTCTTTCCCACCAGCTCGTCGCTCGCGCTCGGGTTCAGGATCACCGTCGCTCCCGCAAGGGCAAGATCGACCGACGGAGAACGGGGAACCCAGAGGTCTTCGCAAATCTCCACCCCGAAGGTAAAGTCCCTGAGAGCCGCGCAGCAGAAAAGCAGGCGGGAACCGAAGGGAACCACCTGACGGCAGAGGGAAATTTCCGCCGTTTCTTCCGGAGCCGGGGAAAACCAGCGCCGCTCATAGAATTCCCGATAGTTGGGAATATGGCTCTTGGGCACCACTCCGAGGATCTTCCCGTTGTAGACGACAGCTGCCACGTTGTAGAGCCGGGACCCGAGGGCCAACGGCAGGCCTACGACGATGACCAGGTCATAGCCACGGCTGAACAGGACTACCGAGGAAAGCCCTTCGACAGCCGCCTCCTGCAGGGACTGCTGCAAGAACAGGTCTCCGCAGGTATAACCGGTCAGGCAGAGCTCAGGCAGCACGACCAGCCGCGCCCCGCCCTTGGCGGCACGCTCCACCAGGTCCTTGACGCGCTCCACGTTGTACGCCACATCCGCGACCTGGACGATGGGTGAACCCAAGGCCACCTTGATGAAACCGTCACGCATACCTCACTCCTTCCGGTCCAGCACGATGCAGGCTTCCTGCTCCCATGTCTGGGGATACATGTCGAATACCGCGAGCCTCTTCGGAGCATACCCTACCTGCAGGAAACGGGCAACATCCCGGGCCAGCGTCACGCTGTTGCAGGACATATACAGCACCCTGGCAGGCTTCCAGGAGGCAATCAGGGAGGGAACCTCCTTGTCCAGTCCGGTCCGAGGGGGATCGACCAGCACCAGGTCGATCGGCCCCCTGGCCTTGAAGCGGCCGGCATCCCCGGTGAAAGCCTTGCCCCAAGGGACGTTCCTGCAGGCAAGGACGCGGCAGGAGGGATTCTTCTCCACAAGCGTCACCTGTTCCCTTTCCCCCAGGAAGGCGCTCAGGGTTCCCACCCCGCTGTACAGGTCGATGACCCGGTTTCCCTCGCCCCACCGGCGGATGAAGGAAGCCATGGCAGGCAGAACCTCACGGTTGGACTGGAAGAATACATTTCCGGAAACAAGGAAATCGATCCCGGCGACCGAGATATGGACCGGCTTCCCGTCAAACGAGATGCCATCGTCCCCAGCGAAGCAGGACACTTCGAAGAGCCCTCGGGTTCCCTTGCCCTGGAACATCGCCTTCCGCCCCTCGGCAAGGAGCTGCTTCTTTTCCCTGAGCAGGTTCCGGAGCGAGCCCACCAGCACCGGGCAGTCGTCCAAGGCGACCAGCTGGTTGCTCTTGGAAGCAAGGAACCCCACTTTGCCATGGACGAGGTCGACATGGAACCGGCTACGGATCCTCCAGCCCCAGGCAGGCCCGGATGCCACCGGATCGGAAGGGACATCCTCCACCCCGGCGATCCGACGCAGGTTCTCCTTGACCAAGGCATCCTTCACTTCCGCCTGCAGGCCGCTAGCCAAGTGCTGGAGATTGCAACCCCCGCAGGACTGGTAGACAGGGCAGGCAGGAAAGACACGGGCTGGACTGGCGGAAAGGATATTGGTCACGTGGGCGAAACCGACAGTGGAAGTCGTCCGGTCCACCTGGACGTCGACCGTCTCTCCGCTCAAGGCTCCGTCCACCAGCAGGATCTTTCCTTCGGGATCCTTCGCCAGAGCGAGCCCTCCCTGCACCAGATTCTCAGTTTGCACAATCATGGGCAAAGGCCTCCACGAAGCCTTGGATGACCGAGACGCTTTCCTCCCAGAACCGTTTGTCGCGGATGTCCAGGCCGATCGATGCGGCGCAGGTGGCCGCATCCTGGCTGCCGGTTGCGGAAAGCAACGTGACGTATTTCTCCTCGAAACGGGCAGGATCCGCCTCGTAGACCCGGTAAAGGCCCAGGCCGAAAAGCTGTCCGAAAGCGTAGGGATAGTTGTAGTAGCTGAAATCGCTGCTGTAATAATGGCTCTTCATCGTCCACATGTAGGGATGATAGGCCGACAGCGGGCCGTAGGTGTCTTGCTGTGCCTTGACCATCACCTTGCAGAGCGTGTCGACCGGAACCTCCCCCTCTTTGCGCAGGCGGAAAACCTCGTCCTCGAACAGGAAGCGGGAAAGGATGTCGACGCAGACCTGGCAGGCGTTCTGCAGGAACTGGTCCTCCAGCATCACCCGCTCTCCTCTGGAGGTGCTTTCCTCCAGAGCGCCCTTGAGGGTGACGAACTCGCTGAAAATCGACGCGGTCTCCGCCAACGTCATCGGATAGGTCCTCAGCAAGCTGGGCAACGGCAGGACGATGCTGTCATGAAAGGCGTGGCCCAGCTCATGGGCGAAGGTCGACACCCCGTTGTAGGTGCCGTCAAAGTTGGCAAGCACGCGGCTCTCCCCGAAAAGCGGAAAGGCGGTGTCGAAGGCGCCGCCCACCT
>Ga0256404_1005295_pt1 | contig 23051 bp, 25 predicted proteins | sample RumenRJG_01DNA_FD_185990 | JGI IMG/M metagenome (GOLD analysis project Ga0256404, IMG submission 185990) | Bovine rumen microbial communities from Lethbridge, Alberta, Canada - RJG_01 | ecosystem: Host-associated > Mammals > Digestive system > Stomach > Rumen | place: Canada: Alberta | collected... | reverse complement strand
CGTGCAGTCGAAGTAATAGGCGGTTGTCGCGTTGGAGGTGAAGGCGTTCGGCTCCGCGCCGTTCTGGCTCAGAACCTGCAAAGCGTTGCCGTCCTCGGTGTCGAACATCTTGTGCTCCAGATAGTGCGCGATGCCAGCGGGCGTATCGTGCCATACGCCGTCGAGCCGGAAGCGCATATCCATGCCGCCGTAGCGCGTGGTGAAAAAGGCGTAGCGCTTGCGGTAGAGCGGCTTGGGCACAACGGCGACGGTCAGGCCGTTCGGCAGCGTGGTCCGCAGCACCGTTTCGCCGATGCGGGGATAATTCGTTTCGTTCCACTTCATTGCGCCGCGCCCTCCTTTCCGGTGAGGAAATAGACCGTGTCGAGCCGGATGCTCCGCGCCGCATCGGCGACGCGCTCGGGCGTGACGGCCTCGAGCTGCGCGATCAGAGCGTCGGTATCCTCCCAAATGCCTGTCGCGGCCTGCCCGAGATAGTATTCCTCCAGCCGGCCCGCGCTGTCCTCGCGCGAGCGGAGCGAGGAGAGCATACAGCTCCGCGCGCCCTCCAGCTCCCACGGTTCGAAGTCGCCGTTCTGCACGGCCTCGAGCTGCGCGGCGATCTCGCGCCGCGCGACCTCGTAATTTTGCGCCTCAATGCCGCTCGACACCGTGATGATGCCCTTGGAGCGGTGGTAGCCGGACGAGGCATAGTAGCACAGCGAGAGCTTCTCGCGCACGTTCAGAAACAGCTTGGAGTTGGAGTAGCCGCCGAAGATGAGGTTCGCCAGCAGCAGCGCGGGCGTGTCCTCGCTCGCGGCGCGGTAGCCCATGGCGAGCTTCGCCTGCGTCACGTCCATCGTCTCCGTGATCTCGCGCACCGTTTCGGGCGCGCCCACACGCTCGGCGACCGCAGGCTCGGCGACCCGCTCGCGCGGGAGCGCCGCCAGCGCACGGTCCAGCGCCCCCTCCACGCGCGCGCAGTCCGCGCTGCCGCAGTAGAACAGCTCGATGTGCGCCGTGGCAAGAAGCTCGCTGTAATAGCGGTAGAGCGTCTGATTCGTGAGCTTTTCCACGCCCTCCACGGTGCCGAGCCGGTCGATGCCGTAGCGCTCACCGCGGCACATCTCCTGCAAAAGCCGCGCGTCGGCGTAGTCGCGCTTGTCGTTGAGGATGCTCTCGATGGCGTCGATCAGATTTTCCTTCTCACTCTCCACATAGTCGCTCAGGAAGCGCCCGTTCCGCGTGAGCGGGTCGAGCAGCAGCTCGCCGAGCAGGTCGGCCATCGGTTCGAGCAGCCGCTCTCCGCCGGGGACATAACGCTCGTCAAGAAAGCTGCCGACAAAGCCGAGGCATTGATTCTCGCCCTTCTTGCGCACGGTGTAGGCGATGGACGCCCCGTAAAGGCGGTCCAGCTCCGCGGCGATCGAGCGCATATCGCGGTGCGCGGTCGTGCCGCGGCGCAGCACGGCGGGCAGCAGCGCGCCGGCGGCGACGGTGCTCTCTTCCAGCGGCGTGATGAGCTGCGCGCCCAGCACGCCAGTCTTGAATTTTGCGGCGGGGACGTAGGTCAGAAAAACGCCCTCCGCCAGTTCCTTTCGCAAGGGCTCCATAAAAGCGGCTCCTTTTCCATTCTATATTGATGGTAGCATAGCACGAAAATGTGAACATTACCACATCTTTTCATAAAATCTTTCCCATTCGCCGTTTTTCCCGCGAATAAGCCTTGACTTTTCTGCTAAACTCGTGTAAACTGATTCCTGTTGTAAAGCGTTATGACTTTACACGGAATACTCAAAGGAGGATTCCCCGTGAAAAATCAGACCTTTCGCATGACGATGCTCTTTGACTTCTACGGCGAACTCCTCACCGAGCGGCAGAAGGAATTTTACGAGCTTTACTACGACGAGGACCTGTCCCTCTCCGAGATCGCCGAGAACTACGGCATCTCCCGCCAGGGCGTGCGCGACGTCATCGTCCGCGCCGAGGCGTACATGACCGAGATCGAGGATAAGACCGGCCTTGTCAAGCGCTTTATGCAGCGCACCCCCCACCTCGAGCGCATCGAGGCGGCGGCGGACGAGCTGCGCAGGCTCAATGACCGCCGGTATGAGGATTCCCGCATCGCAGAGCTCGTGACCGTGATCGAACAGGAGACCGCGGCACTCAAGGAGTAAGAAGGAGCATTTCATGGCATTTGAGGGCCTGAGCGAAAAGCTCAACAGCGTATTCAAGGGCCTGCGCGGCAAGGGCCGCCTGACCGAGGAGGACATCAAGCTCGCGATGCGTGAGGTGCGCATGGCGCTGCTCGAGGCGGACGTGAGCTACAAGGTCGTCAAGGACTTTGTCGCCAAAGTATCCGAGCGCGCCGTCGGCGCCGAGGTGCTCGACAGCCTCACCCCCGCCCAGCAGGTCATCAAGATCGTCAACGAGGAGCTGACGGCTCTGATGGGCGGCGCGAACGCGCGCTTGACCTTTGCCAACAACCCGCCGACGGTCGTGATGATGGTCGGCCTTCAGGGCGCGGGCAAAACGACGAACGTCGCCAAGCTCGCCGGCCTTCTGCGCCGGCAGGGCAAGCGCCCGCTGCTCGCCGCCTGCGACGTGTACCGTCCCGCGGCCATCACGCAGCTGCAGGTCGTCGGCGCACAGCTCGGCCTGCCCGTGTTCGAGATGGGGCAGATCGACCCCGTCACCATCGCGGTCGAAGCGGTCAAGTACGCCAGGGATCACGGCAACGACATCGTCTTCCTCGATACCGCCGGCCGCCTGCACATCGACGAGCAGCTCATGGACGAGCTCAAGCGCGTCAAGGCGGCGGTGAAGCCGAACGAGATCTTGCTGATCGTGGACGCCATGACCGGACAGGACGCCGTGAACGCCGCCACCGCGTTCGACGAAGCTCTCGGCATCGACGGCGTCGTGCTCACCAAGCTCGACGGCGATGCCCGCGGCGGCGCGGCGCTCTCCATCCGCGCGGCGACCGGAAAGCCCATCAAATACATCGGCACGGGCGAAAAGCTCGACATGCTCGAGCCCTTCCACCCCGACCGCATGGCCTCCCGCATCCTCGGCATGGGCGATGTGCTCAGCCTCATCGAAAAGGCGGAGCAGCACGTCGACGAGGAGAAGGCGAAGAAGCTCGAGGAAAAGCTCAAGAAGAACCGCTTCACCCTCACCGACTACTATGAACAGCTCGTGCAGCTGCGCGGCATGGGCGACCTCAGCCAGCTCGCCGAGATGATGCCCGGCGGCATGGGCAAGCAGTTAGCCGGCGCCGAGATCGACCCCAAGGTCATGGCGCACACCGAGGCCATCATCCTCTCCATGACGCCGGAGGAGCGCGAGAACCCCAAGCTCCTCGGCGCGAGCCGCAAAAAGCGCGTCGCCGCCGGCTGCGGACTGGAGGTCGTGGACGTCAACCGCCTCTTAAAGCAGTTCGAGATGATGCAGGACCTTGTCAAGCAGATGACCCGCGGCAGGATGCCCAAGGGACTCGGCGGCTTCGGCGGCAAGGGCGGCATGAGCCGGATGCACGGCTTCGGCCGCAAGAAGCGCTTCAAATAATACCCCGTTGATTCATGCCAAGTGCATACGATCATACAACAAAAAACATATTTTATTTCGGAGGAAAAACACCATGGTCAAAATTCGTCTGCGCCGTATGGGCGCCAAGAAGGCTCCTTTCTATCGCGTCGTCGTCGCCGATTCCCGCTATCCCCGCGACGGCCGCTTCATCGAGGAGATCGGTACCTACAATCCCTGCGTGAGCCCCGCTGAGATCAAGATCGACGCCGAGCGCGCTCAGGAGTGGATCAAGACCGGCGCCCAGCCCACCGACACCGTCCGCGCGCTGCTCAAGAGAATCAACGCGATTTGATCCGCGGGGGACAACGCATGAAGGACTTGCTGCTCTACATCGCCAAAAATCTGGTCGAGCATCCGGATGAGGTCACGGTGACGGAGAAGCAGGGAACGGACGAGCTGACGTTGGAGCTGCACGTTGCGCCCGACGATATGGGCAAGGTGATCGGCCGTCAGGGCCGCATCGCCAAAGAGATCCGTACAGTCATCCGCTCCTATGCGCAGCGCACCGGAGAGAAAGTATCGGTCGATATTGTTGACTGAGAAAATGCACCCAAAGCCTGTGGCTTTCGGGTGCATTTTTTTGCCGCACGCGAAAAAATGCAGCGCGCCGCGTTAAAAATTGCAGAAAGGTAGTGCAAAATCCGAAAGGCTGTGCTATAATGCAAATCACTTTTATTTGTTACTGAAAGAAAGGAGCCTTTCTTATGCGTATCGTTGTCAAGGTGGGCACCTCCACGCTCGCCTACCCCACAGGACGGCTGAACATTCAGCGGATGGAGCGGCTGTGCAAAACGCTCAGCGACCTGAAGAATGCGGGCCACGAGATCATTCTCGTTTCCTCCGGCGCCATTGCCATGGGCTTCGGCAAGCTCAACCTGTCCGAGCGCCCCAAGGATATGCCGGGCAAGCAGGCGTCCGCCGCGGTCGGCCAGTGCGAGCTGATGTACGTTTACGACAAGCTCTTCACCGAGTATAACCACATCGTCGGCCAGCTCCTCATCACCGCGCCGGACATCGCCGACGGCGGCAGCCGGAAGGCGAACTTCCACAACACGATGGACCGCCTGCTGGAGCTGGGCGCGCTGCCCGTCATCAACGAGAACGACACCGTCTCCACCGAGGAGATCGCCGTGGGTGACAATGACACGCTCTCCGCCATCGTCGCCGCCACCGTCTCTGCGGACCTGCTCGTGCTGCTCTCGGACATCGACGGCCTCTACGACGGCGACCCGCGCAAAAACCCTGACGCGAAGCTTATCCCCACCGTGGAGGCTGTCGACGAGCGCATCATCGCCCTCGGCGGCGGCAGCGGTTCGAGCCTCGGCACGGGCGGCATGGCGACCAAGCTCTTGGCGGCGCAGATCGCTGTCGGCGCGGGCTGCGAAATGGTCATCGCCAACGGCGAAAAGCCGGAGCTTTTGTATGATATCGTCGCGGGCAAGCCCATCGGCACCCGCTTTCTGGTCAAGAGGTGAAGAATATGACAACGCTGGAGCTTCTTCAAAAGACCCGCGCGGCGATGGGCAGCATTGCCGCTGCCGGCGCGGAGAAAAAGAACGCGCTGCTCCTTGCCATGGCGGACAGCTTGGAGGCGCGCTGCGCGGAGATCCTCGCCGCGAACGCGGAGGACATGGCCGCCGCGCGCGGCCGCATCACCGACGTCATGCTCGACCGGCTCAAGCTCGATGAAAACCGCATCGCCGGCATGGCGAACGGCATCCGCGACACCGTCAGGCTTCCCGACCATACGGGCCGCGTTCTCAGCGAGGTCGTGCGCCCCAACGGCATCGTCATCGACAAGGTGCAGGTGCCGCTCGGCCTCGTCGCCATCATTTACGAGAGCCGCCCCAACGTCACCTCCGACGCTGCGGCGCTTGCCGTCAAGAGCGGCAACGTCTGTATGCTCCGCAGCGGAAAGGAAGCCTACCGCAGCGCCCGCGCCATCGTCGCGGCGCTCAAGGCGGGCGTTGCGCAGGCGGGCGGCGACCCCGACATCGTGAACATCGTGGAGGATACGAGCCACGCCTCCGCGCAGGAGCTGATGACTGCCAAGGGCCTCGTCGATCTCCTCATCCCGCGCGGCGGCGCGGGCCTGATCCGTGCCTGCGTGGAGAACGCCACCGTCCCCTGCATCGAGACCGGCACCGGCATCTGCCACGTCTATGTGGACAAGGCCGCCGACCTTGCGAAGGCGGTCAACATCATCGTCAACGCCAAGGCCAGCCGGCCCTCCGTCTGCAACGCGGAGGAGGTCTGCCTTGTCCATCGGGATGTTGCGGCGCAGTTCCTGCCCCTGCTCAAAAAAGCCATCGTGGACGACCGTGCCGCCGCCGGCCTGGTCCCCGTCGAGCTGCGGCTCGACCCCGCCGCCGCGCGGATCATCGACGGCACCCCCGCCGGGGAGCGCGATTTCGACACTGAGTTTCTCGACTACATCCTCGCCGTCGGCGTGGTGGACAGCGTGGACGCCGCCATCGCGCACATCGCCGCGCACTCCACGCACCACAGCGACTGCATCGTGACCGAGGACGCCGCCGCGGCGAAGAAATTCACCGAGCAGGTGGACAGCGCGGCGGTCTACGTCAACGTCTCTACCCGCTTCACCGACGGCGGCGAGTTCGGCCTCGGCTGCGAGATGGGCATTTCCACGCAGAAGCTCCACGCCCGCGGCCCCATGGGGCTCGACGAGCTGTGTACCTACAAATACGTTGTCCGCGGCAGCGGACAGATCCGGTAAGGAGGGACGCCTGATGGCAAAGTATGAGGCCGGTTTCATCGGCGCCGGCAATATGGGCGGCGCGCTTGCGCTCGCCGCGGCGAAAAAGACCGGCGGCGACCGCATCGCCGTGGCGTGCTCCACGCGGGAGCGCTCCGAGGCCGCCGCGCAGCGGCTCGGCTGCACGGCGGAAACGGCGCAGCGCATCCTCCCGGACAGCCGCTTTGTCTTTCTCGGCGTCAAGCCGCAGATGGTCGTCGGCGTGGTCGAGAGCCTCAAGGCGGACATTCTGGCCTCCGAGGGCATCTTCGTCTCCATGCTCGCGGGCGTGAGTCTCGAGAAGCTCGCGCTGCTGCTCGGCGCGGACAAGAAGATCATCCGCATCATGCCGAATACGCCCTGCGCCGTGGGGCAGGGGCTGATCCTTTACGCGGCGAACGGCCGCGTGAGCGAGGACGAGCTGTGCGCCTTCCGCGAGCTGATGGCGCCCGCCGGTTTGCTCGACGAGCTGAACGAGCCCCTGATCGACGCGGCGAGCGCCGTCTCCGGCTGCGGCCCCGCCTACGCCTATCTGTTTATCGAGGCACTGGCGGACGGCGGCGTGAAGAATGGCCTGCCCCGCGCCAAGGCGCAGCGCTATGCCGCGCAGATGCTGCTCGGCAGCGCCGAAATGGCGCTCCGCACCGGCCGGCACCCGGGACAGCTCAAGGACGAGGTGTGCAGCCCCGGCGGCAGCACCATCGCGGGCGTCGCCGCGCTGGAGCGCAGCGGCTTCCGCAGCGCGTGCATCGAGGCGGTGGACGCCGCCGTGGAAAAAACCAAACAGCTCGGATAAGAAAAGCTAAGCGGCGGTCCGTGAGGACCGCCGCTTACTGTCGAAAAAGTGGCAAAACCACTTTTTCGAGAAGGCTTCGCTGCGTTCTGCGCCTCGGTTGTCCGCTGTCAGCGGACAATTCGACGCTCTCTCCGCGCAAGGTGTTTTCTGCTACGCACAGGTCGCGGCAGAAAACGAATCATCCTGCTTTCGCGTCTGCGGACGCGAAACTCTGCGAGGCATTTTTCTGCTTGACAACCGGACCGCTCCATGTTACTATATCGGTAGCCGATATATCGGCAACCGATAAAAATGGGGGGAAAAGCGTATGAGCACCGCCGCGCTGACCGAAGCGGTCTTTTATATCCTGCTCTCGCTCGACGCGCCGCTGCACGGCTATGGCATCATGCAGAACGTCGGGCGCCTGAGCGGCGGGCGCGTGCGCCTTGCCGCCGGAACGCTCTACGGCGCGCTCACCACGCTCACCGAGCGTGGCTGGATCGAGGCCGTGGGCGAGGACGAGGGCCGCAGGAAGGAATACCGCATCACCCCCGAGGGACGCGCCGCCGTGCGCGCGGAGCTTGCCCGATTGCAGGAGCTGACCGCCAACGGCGAGGCCCTGACAAGGAACTGGACGTGACGGAAAGGAGAGAAGGATGCTAAAACGAAAGCTTTGCGTTATATGGATCTGGTACCTGCTGTACGACAATGCGCGTTTTCAGCGCTGGCTTGCGCGGCACCGCCGGCACGGGTGGGAGCTCGCGGACGTCGGCTTCCTCTTTTTCCGCTTTGAGCGCGGCGACGGCACGCGCTACCGCTATTACATGCAGATGATGAAGGATGACCCGGATACGAAGCGGGGACGGGACTATCTCGCGGGTGTGGAGGAGCTGGGTGTGACCTGCCTGGGATGCTTTTGGCATCGTGCGTTCTTCCGCTGGGAGGACGACGGCAGACCGGTGGAGATGTTCTCCGACCTCGCGTCGCGGGCGTTGGAGGCGAAGTGCGTGCGCAGCGCGCAGCTGGCCGCGGCGGTGTGGTGCGCGGTCAATGCCGCGCTGCTGTTTTTCCGGGCGTGGCTTGATCTCGATGCGGCGAGGGGCTTCGACGAGCTCTATGCCGACCTGATCGCCGCAGGCGCGTCGAGCGTTGTGGAGGCGTGGGCGCCGAGGATCGCGATGTACGCCGCGTTTGGCCTTTTGTGGCTCGGACTTACCGTGTGGGGCGCGCTCGCGGCGGTGCGCACGCACCGGAAATGGCGCAGACTCAAAAACGAACAGCTCATCCATGAATAGACCCGCCGGGAAAGGAGACGACGATGGACGATGTGAAAAAGACCTGGTGCGCCCCGGCATGGCTGCTCGACCCGGAACGGCTGGAGCGGCAGCTGTACCGCTCCGCGAAGCGGCTCCGCAGGCTGCGGCAGGCGCGGCTTATCGAAGAATAAAAGAAGCGCGGCTCCCGCGAGCTGCGTTTCTTTATGCAATTTTTACAGGATAAGCATGAGAGAATGTCGGGGCGCGAACGGCAAAAACGGGTTGCCTTTTCAGGGAAAAAGACTATAATAGACTATCGGTGCGCTACAAGTGTAGTGCATTCTGCATAAAAGAAAGGACGCCGCGCCCATGTACGCTTTGCTCAATGTTGCCTTTGCCCTGCTCGCGGGACTGCTGATGACCCGCATCTTCTCCCGCTGGCGTCTGCCCGACGTGACCGCCTTTCTGGTCGCGGGCGTGCTGATCGGACCGTTCTGCCTCGGCAGGCTCGGCATCACGGGCGTCGGCTTCGCCGCCTATGAGGACGTTGCCGCGCTCGGCACCATTTCCGACGTGGCGATGGGCTTCATCGCCTTCGCCATCGGCAACGAGTTCCGGCTGGAGGATCTGCGCAAGACGGGCCGTCAGGCCTTCATCATCGGCATCGTGCAGGCGCTCGTCGCCACCGCGCTGGTGGATCTCGCCATGCTCGGCTTCCATTTCCTGCGCCCCGACATCCTCTCCGCGCCGGCCGCCATCACGCTCGGCGCGATCGCCGCGGCGACGGCCCCCGCCGCCACGCTGATGGTCGTGCGCCAGTACAAGGCCAAGGGCCCGCTCACGAGCCTGCTGCTGCCCATCGTCGCGCTGGACGACGCGGTGGGCCTGGTGGTGTTCGCGGTCAGCTTCGGCATCGCCAAGGCGATGATCAGCGGCGCGCTGAGCATCGTTTCCGTGCTCGTCAACCCGCTCATCGAGATCGTGCTCTCCCTGCTGCTCGGAATGCTCGCGGGAGCGGCCCTCACGCGGCTCGAGGCCATGTTCCATTCCAACCGCAACCGTATGTCCATGACCATCGCGTTCGTGTTCCTCACGGTCGCGCTCGCGGCGTTGGAGTGGCGCATCGGCGAGGTCGTCATCGGCTTCTCGCCGCTGCTCGTGTGCATGATGCTCGGCACGGTGTTCTGCAACATCTGCCCGCTCTCCGAGGATCTGATGGACCGTGCGGACGACTGGTCGGCCCCGCTGCTGGCGGTGTTCTTCGTCATCAGCGGCGCGGAGCTGCGGTTGGAGGTGTTCGGCGAGTTGACGATGGTACTCATCGGCGTCATCTACATCATCTTCCGCAGCATGGGCAAGTATCTCGGCGCGCACTTCTCCGCCAAGGCGGTCGGCTGCGATGAAAAGACGGTCAAATACCTCGGCATCACGCTGCTGCCGCAGGCGGGCGTGGCGCTGGGTATGTGCGTGAGCGCACAGGAGCTGGGCGCGGCGGACGGACTGCTGGTCCGCAACATCGTGCTGTTCTCCGTGCTGATCTATGAGCTGGTCGGCCCGCTGCTGACCAAGGAGGCGCTGACCGCCGCGGGCGAGATCACCGCCAAGCCCAAGGAGGTCTTGGAGCGCCGCGCCAAGGCGCTCGCCGAAGCGGAGCCGAAGGAGTTCCTCGAGGAGCGCGAGGCAAAGAAGCAGAAAAAACAGGATTTATGAGAAAAAAGAGACGAAAGCCGTGGCTTTCGTCTCTTTTTCCGTTCAGTCAAATTCCAAAGCGCTCTCGCCCTGCGGCAGCACCTCGCCGACGATGGCGCTCCACGGCGCGAAGGCGTGGAGCTTTTCGAGCAGCTCCTCCGCGTTCGCGCGGGGAAGCGACACGAGCAGTCCGCCCGAGGTCTGCGGGTCGGCGGCCAGGTCGAGCCTCGCGCGCTGTGCGCCGTCGAGCACGCGCAGGTGCGGCTTCACATAGTCGCGGTTGCGGTACGCGCCGCCCGGCACGATGCCCATGTCCGCCAGCTCCTCCGCCTGCGGCAGCAGCGGCAGCGCCGCGCCGTGCAGCCGGACGGTGACGCCCGAGCCGCTTGCCATCTCGTAGCTGTGCCCGAGCAGACCGAAGCCGGTCACGTCGGTGCAGGCGTGGACGCGGCTGACCTCGCGCACGGCCTGCGCGGCCTTCGCGTTGAGCGCCGCCATGCTCGCATACGCCGCATCGCGGGCGCTGTCGTCCGCAAGAGCGGCCTTGAGCGCGGTGGTGATGACGCCGACGCCGAGGCGCTTGGTGAGCACGAGCACGTCGCCCGGCTGCGCGCCGATGTTCTTGAGGATGTGCTGCGGGTGAACGAAGCCGGTGACGCACAGACCATATTTCGGCTCGTCGTCCTGAATGGTGTGTCCGCCGGCGATGACGCAGCCGGCCTCCACGGCCTTGTCGTGCCCGCCCTCCAAAATGGCGCGGACGGTATCGAGCGGAAGGCAGCTCGGCACGCAGAGCAGATTCATTGCCAGCTTCGGCACGCCGCCCATGGCGTACACGTCTGAGAGCGCGTTCGCCGCGGCGATCTGACCGAAGAGGTAGGGATCGTCCACGATGGGCGTGAAGAAGTCCACCGTTTCGATCACGGCTACGTCGTCCGACACGCTGTAAACACAGGCATCGTCGCTGCTGTCGTAGCCCACCAGCAGCCGCGGGTCAAACACATTAGGCAGACCCTCTAAAATTTTCGACAGGGCGCCCGGCCCCAGCTTTGCCGCTCAACCGGCGGCGGAGGTCATTTGCGTGAGCCGAAGCTCGCGGTTCTGATCCATTGCCGTCTGCCTCCTTTCCGTTGTGAAGTGGTAAGGCTACACGGACGCCTTGGCCTGCTTGCGCACCAGCTCGGCAAAGGTGCGGGCGGGGGCGCTCATGGAGCTTTTCCGGCGTCGGGCCATGTAGATGCTGCGCCGCACGGGCGTTTCGTCCAGCTCGAATTGTAAGAGCTGTCCCGCCGCAACGGCCTCCTGCACCGCGAGTGCGGAGAGGATGGATACGCCCGTGCCCTCCGCGACCAGCCGCTGCAGCACGGTGGGGTCGGAGACGTAGGCCACGGTGTGGATGACCTGCGGGTCAAGGCGGATCTCGCTGAGATAGTTGTCGATGACCTTCTGCGTGCCGCTCCCGCGTTCGCGAAAGAGGAACGGCTCGCGGAACAGCTCGCGCCCGAGCACGCCCTGCGTTTTCAGCGCCGCAAAGCGGGGTGTGTTCGGCGTGATGAGCACCAGACGGTCCTCGGCGATCGGCTCGTAAATGAGGTCCTGCCGGTCGTCGGCGCTGCCGACGAAGCCGAGGTGGATGTCGCTGTTGAGCAGCATCTGCTGCACCGCGGCGCTGTCGCCGCAGAGGAGCGTGCAGCGGCAGGCGGGATTCTCCCGGGCGAAGCGCGCCATGTAGCCCGGCAGAAGGCTCTGCGCCGGCACGGTGGAGGCGCCGAGCGTCAGCTCGAGCGCGCTGTCGACCGCGACGTCGAGCAGCAGAGCGCTGCATCGGCCGAGGATGTCCTGCGCGTAGCGGTAGACGCGCTTGCCCTCAAGCGTGAGCGTCAGCCGCCGCTTGGACTCGCGGTGGAAGAGCTTGAGATGCAGCAGCTCCTCCAGCGCGCGGACGTTGTCGCTCACCGTGGACTGGGCAAGGTAGAGCTTTTCCGCAGCGGCGGTGAAGCTGCCGGCGTCCACGACGGCGGAAAAGATCTCAAGCTGACGGAGATTCAGACGTTCCATCGCACGGCCTCCTTCTGTGGCTTTCTAATGTTATTGTAGAGAGCGCGGCGCGGTTTGTCAAATGCTTTCACGGAAAATTCGGTGTTTTCCATCGGAAAAAACGATGAAAAATGTCGGACAGCCGGAAAAAGCCGTTTTCAAACCGTGCGCGGTGTGCTATGATGGTCGGGAAACAACGGACGGGAGGAGTGCGCATGATCTATCTTGACAACGCCGCGACCACGCTTCGCAAGCCGCCGCAGGTCATCGACGCGGTGGCGCGCGCGATGGGGAGCTTCGGCAACAGCGCCCGCGGCACGCACGAGGGCGCGCTGACCGCCTCGCGCACGATCTACGACACGCGCTGCAAGCTTGCGGCGCTCTTCGGCTGCCCGCGGCCCGACCATGTGGCGTTCACCGCCAACTCGACCGAGGCGCTGAACATCGCCATTCACGGTCTTGTCCGCGCGGGCGACCATGTGCTCTCCACCGATCTGGAGCACAACTCCGTGCTCCGCCCGCTCTACCGTCTGCGCGACGAGCGCGGCGTGGCGCTGGACTTCGTGCCCGCAGACCGGCAGGGACGCATCGACTACGCGGACCTTGAGCGCCTGCTCCGTCCCGAGACCCGCGCCATCGTCTGCACCCACGCCTCGAACCTGACGGGCGACGCGGTGGACCTTGCCCGCGTGGGCGAGCTCGCGCACGTGCACGGCGTGCTGCTTGTGGTGGACGCCTCACAGAGCGCGGGCGTGCTGCCCATCGACATGGAGCGGATGCACATCGACGTGCTCTGCTTCACGGGCCATAAATCCCTCATGGGGCCGCAGGGAACGGGCGGGCTGTGCCTGCGCGGCGACCCGGACATCCTGCCGTGGAAGGTCGGCGGGACGGGCGTGCAGACCTTCTCCGAGCGCCAGCCCGAGCAGCTGCCCGTGCGGCTCGAGGCGGGAACGCTCAACGGCCACGGCATCGCCGGACTGGACGCGGCGCTGGACTTCATCGCGGCGACCGGCATGGAGGCCATCCGCGCGCACGAGACGGCGCTCATGCGCCGCTTCTATGAGGGCGTGCGGGACATCCCCGGCGTGACCGTCTACGGCGACTTCGCGCACGAGCGCACGGCGGTCGTCGCGCTGAACATCGCGGACCTGGACTCCGGCGAGGTCGCCGACGCGCTTGCGGAGGACTACGGCATCGCCACGCGCTCGGGCGCGCACTGCGCGCCGCGGCTGCACCGTGCGCTCGGCACGGAGGGACAGGGCGCGGTGCGCTTCAGCTTCGGCTGGTACAACACCGAGGAGGAGACCGACGCGGCCATCCGCGCGGTGGAGGAGCTGGCGCGATGAGAGAGAGAAAGACGTGGCTGGTCGTGACCTTTCACACCACCGCCGCCGCCATCGGCATGGAGAAGCTCTGCGCGGCGCGCGGCCTTGCGGGGCGGCTCATTCCGGTGCCGCGCGCGCTGACCGCGGACTGCGGCATGGCATGGCGCGCCGAGATCGACAGGCGCGCCGCGCTCGAGGCGCTTGCCGCCGGCGAGGGGCTGGAGGTCGAGGGCTTTTACGAGCTGACGCTGTGAAAAAAAGACCCATAGGAAACAGGACGGTAATATCATCGGAAAAACCGATGATATTACCGTTTTCTTCGGATAAATCCATTTGCCATTTTTTGACGGAGACTTTATACTGTGTTTATCAATATCTTTCTCAAAGAATAACGAGAGAGAAAGAACAAGGAGTGGAGAGAAAATGAAAAAGATCCATTGGGGCGTCGTCCTGGCGGGCGTGGCCGTCGGCCTTGCCGCCCTCATTCTCACGGCGATGGGCAACCCCGCCAACATGGGCTTCTGCATCGCCTGCTTCCTGCGCGACACCGCGGGCGCCTGCGGCCTGCACAGCGCCGCCAAGGTGCAGTACGTCCGTCCGGAGATCATCGGCCTCGTGCTCGGCGCGTTCCTCATGAGCGTGGCGGGCAAGGAGTTCAAGGCCCGCGCCGGCTCGTCGCCCGCGCTGCGCTTCGTCATCGGCGCGTTCGTCGTCATCGGCGCGCTCGCCTTCCTCGGCTGCCCGCTGCGTATGGTGCTCCGTCTCGGCGGCGGCGACCTGAACGCGCTCGTCGGTCTCATCGGCTTCTTTATCGGCATCCTCATCGGCATCGCCTGCCTCAAGCGCGGCTTCACGCTCAAGCGCTCCTACGAGGTCAGCGTCTCCGAGGGCAGCGTGCTGCCGACCGTGATGGCGGCGCTTTTGATCCTCGTGCTGACCGTACCCGCGCTGTTCAAGGCGTCCGAGGCCGGCCCCGGCTCCATGCACGCGCCGTTCTGGATCGCGCTGATTGTCGCGCTCGTGGTCGGTGCGCTGGCGCAGAAGAGCCGCCTTTGCATGGTCGGCGGTCTGCGCGACGCCGTGATGCTGGGGGACTTCCACCTGCTCTACGGCTTCGCGGCGATCTTTGTCGTCACGCTCGTCGGCAATCTTGCTATGAATAAGTTCAACCTTGGCTTCGCGCTGCAGCCCATTGCCCACAGCTCCCACGTCTGGAACCTGCTGGGCATGGTGCTCGTCGGCTGGGGCAGCGTGCTGCTCGGCGGCTGCCCGCTGCGTCAGCTCATCCTGGCGGCGCAGGGCAACGGCGACAGCGCCGTGACCGTGTTCGGCATGATCGTCGGCGCGGCTCTCGCGCACAACTTCGGCCTCGCCGGCAACCCCGACAGCAAGAACGAGGCCGGTCAGCTCGTGGTCGGCGGCATTTCTACTGCGGGCAAGGTCGCCGTGATCGTCGGCCTGGTCGTGCTGCTGGTGATCGCCCTGTGGAATATGCCCAAAAAGGAGGCAACGAAATGATCGACGCAAGAGGCTACTCCTGCCCCATGCCTGTGGTGATGGTGCAGAACGAGGTCAAGAAGAACGCGCCCGACACGCTCGAGGTGCTGGTGGACAGCCAGACCTGCGTGGAGAACGTGACCCGCTTCGGCGAGAAGCAGGGCTACACCGTGTCCTGCGCGAGTGAGGGCAGGGACTTCCGCCTGACGCTCAGAAAGTGAAAAGGGTGAGGGGAAGGTCAAGGACCTTCCCCTCGCTTTCTATTCTTCCTTCGGTGCGAGCATGGCGAGCAGCAGCCAGAGGTAGACGCCCGTGATGCAGCAGGCGACAGAGAAAAACGCCGTCACCGCGTAGCAGAGCAGCGCCGCGCCCGCGACCGCGCAGCGGTCGCTTTCCGCATGGCGGTACGCGCGCCAAAGCGCGAGCGCAAGCAGCGCAAGGAACGCAAGCAGCGCCAACGCGCCCTGATCGACGAGGACGCCGAGGTATTCGTTGTGCGCGCTCGTGACGGCGAAGTAGGTGGTCTCGCCGCCGCGCTGCCAGTAGAACGGCGGGACGTCGCGCAGGTACAGCGTCCCGCAGCCGCCGCCGAGCAGCGGGCGCTCCGCGATGAGCGGCAGGAGGGAGCGCCAGATCAGGAGCCGCGACGAGCCGAAGGTCAGATCGACGTCGCCGTGCAGCAGCCGGTGCAGCTCGGAGAGCGTGCCGCCGTCGCCGGGAAAGAACCAGATAAGGGCGAACGCCGCCGCGGTGAGCAGAAGCGTCAGCGCCCACATCGCCCGCCGCCGTCGCGGGAACAGCAGCGGCAGCCCGAGCACCGCCGTGACCGCGAGCCCGAGCAGCGCGGCGGCGACGCGCAGCTGCCAGAGCGTCCACACCGTCAGCGCGAGCGGCGCGAGCAGCCATTTGGACCAACCGCGCACGAGCGCCGCCGCCATCGCCGCGGCGCAGAGCGCGAGGAGGAAGGCGGTGAAGTCGATGTTGCCGGCGGCGCCGGCGTAGAAGCCGGAGTAGGCGACGTCGCCGTCAAAGTAGTTCAGCCCTGCGGGGTAGAGCCAAAGGGGATTCCGTCCCGTGAGCTGAACGAGCACGAGAAGATCGCACAGCGCGGCGGAGGCCGCCGCGGCATAGAGCAGCCGGCGGTCGGGCCGCAGGTGGCGCGAGAGGAGCAGAAAGCAGGCGACATAGAGCGCGGCGGTCAGAAGTCCGTCCCGGCGCGTGCCGCCGAGCAGCACCGCCGTGCCGTAGGGCGAGAGCGCCGCGCTGAGTGCGGTGAGCGCGAGATAGGCGAGCGCGGCAAGGCACATCGGCTCGCGCCAGCGGACGGCCTTCCACGCGTCGAGCGCCGTCATCGCGAGGACGTAGCCCAGCGAGAGCAGCAGAAAGGCGCGGTACTTGCCCTCCATCATGCGCTCGTAGCCGCCGAGGGGAAGAAAGAGCGCGTAGACCGTGAGCAGGGCAAGGGCATAGAGATAGGAAATGCGTCTGCACAGCGCCATGACGGTTGCCCTCCTTCCAAAACGTTTTCTTCAGTATAAAATTTTGGGAACTTTTTGTCAATTTTTTGCGTCTAAGCTTTCAAACGCTTGACATAATGCGTTCCGGTTCGGTACAATAAGAACACAAAGAGAACATAAGGAGGGCTTTTCCATGGAAGGTCGTCGTGTGAATCACAGCGCGCCGAAGCGCAATCCGTTGTATGTGATGTTTTTATGCCTGGTCGCGGCGGTGTTCGTGCTGCTGATCGTGGTGATCGTGCTGGGCGCGAAGCTCGGCGCGGCGCAGAAGGCGGCGAAGGGCGCCGAGACGCAGATCGAGGAGCTGCAGGAGCAGGTCAAGAAGCTGGAGGAAGAAAAGAAGGCCGCGGAGGATGCCGCGAATGAGCCGGACGAAAAGCTCCCCGGCGAGGATACGCCCGCGGTCGATCCGGACAAGACGAAGGAGCCGGATACGAGCGTGAGCGACAGCAAGAGGAAGGTCGGCTGGCTGGACCTCACGGGTCACAGCGAGGTCACGGTGCTGCCCGAGAAGGTGTTCAATGAGTATGCATCCTACTACACCACCGCCGGTGTGAATCTGCGCAGCGGCCCGAGCACGAGCTACGGCAAGGTCCAGCTCGTCGACCGGGGCACAAAGGTCAAGGCTGCGGCGAAGGAGGGCAACTGGACCTTCGTTTCCGTCGGCAGCAAGTTCGGCTGGATCAGCTCGGATTATCTTTCCACCAAGCCGCCGGTCGAGGTGACCTCCGGCAGCCTGAGCCGCACCTGAGGAGAATAGGAAAAAAGCGTTCCGCGATGCGGAACGCTTTTTTGCGTCAGTTCTTGCCGCAGCCGCCCTTGCCGCTCAGCGAGCAGGAGGACTGAAAGCCGCAGGCGTTGCATTTGTTGTTCGGGTCGCGGGCGACCGCGCCGCCCAAAAAGGCGAGCGCCGCTTCCTCCGGCGTGCCGGAGAAGGTGGGGAAGAGCAGGATGCCCGCGGCGGCGGTCTCGAGCCGCTCGTCTCCGGGCAGCGCGCCGCAGACGAGCGCGTCCACGCCGTACGGCTCGAGCTGGGCGACTGCGGCAGCGGCGCCCTCGCCCGCGCGGGGGACGAAGAAGCGGCGGACGATGCGGCCGTGATCGTCCTCAAAAAACTGGAAGCCCTCGATGCCGGACAGGGTCTCGGCGGTCCGGTCGTTGGATACGGGAACGGCGATGCGCATGGCGGGAGTCCTCCTTTATCGTTTGAACTGCTCGGCGGCGCGGATGCAGCGCAGAAGATCGTCGAGCGTGTGGGTGTAGTCGATGTGGCTGCGGGCCTTGGCCTCGTCGCGCGGGACAGCCAGACGGTTGATGCTGAAAATGGCGCTGACGCCGGCGTCGTAGGCTCCGTAGGCGTCGTCGCCCACATCGCCGACGATGGCAAAAACGGGCACGCCCCGCGCGTGAGCGCGGCGCGCCACGCCGCCCACGACCTTGCCGTGGGTGCTCTGCGCGTCAATGCGGCCCTCGCCGGTGATGACGAGGTCGGCGTCTGCGAGCAGGGCGTCGAAGCCGACCACGTCGAGCACGACCTCGATGCCGCGGCGCAGTTCCGCGCCCAGCAGAGCGACGCAGCCCGCGCCGAACGCGCCCGCCGCGCCGGCTCCGGGGAGCATGGCGACCGAGGCGTTCAGCTCGCGGCGGAAGGTCTCGTCCAGCGTGCGGAGCTGACGGTCCAGCTCGCGCACGGCGGCCTCGTCCGCGCCCTTCTGCGGCGCAAAGATGTGTGCCGCGCCGCTATGGCCGTGCATGGGATTGGTGATGTCGCACATGGCGATCACGCGTACGCCGCGCAGCCTTTCGCGCACGGCGGAGGCGTCGATGTGCGCGATGCGGTCGAGCGTCGCGCCGACGGGAACGAAGGCCCTGCCGCCCGCGTCCGTGAAGCGGACGCCCAGCGCCGCGGCGCAGCCGCAGCCGCCGTCGTTCGTGGCGCTGCCGCCGAGACCGAGCACGATGCGCCGCGCGCCGCGCGCGAGCGCGTCGGCGATGAGCTGTCCGACGCCGTAGGTCGTGGTGACGCAGGGGTTTTTGCGCCCCGCGACGAGCGGGAGTCCCGCCGCCGCGGCCATTTCAATGACCGCCGTGCCGTCCGGCAGCAGGGCGTAGGCCGCGTCGATCGGCTCGCCGTAGGGATTTTGCACGCCGGAGACGACCACGCGCTCGCCGCCGCAGGAGGCGAGGAAGCAGTCCACCGTCCCCTCGCCGCCGTCCGCCACGCTCAGCGCGCGGACCTCACAGGCGGGGAAGAAGAGAGGGATACGCTCGCGCGCGATGGCGCAGATGTCGCGGCTCGGCAGCGAGCCCTTGAAGGAATCGGAGATCACGATGCACTTTTTCATGCCCTTTGCCTCCCGTGCGGATCTTTTTTCCTATAGTATATGCAAGCCGCGCGCAGGATGCAAGTCCTTTCCGCCGCAGCGGTAGGAGGAAGAAAACTGCACCTTGCCATATTGCACAAAATATAGCGATGAAATTGTGCGGATTTGCAGATATTTACCTCTTGACTTTAAAGCTCTAAAGGAATATACTCCGAACATCAAATGAGTTTGCCCCACGGGGCGGACGGAAGGGAGATCCGCAATGCTGAGCCGCTATTCCTTTTTCATTTTCGCGTTCCGCTTTGCGGGCCGCTATTTCGGCACGCCCTCCCGGAGCCGTCGATGAGAAGAAAACGCATTTGCACAGGAATGTGAGCAAAGCGGTTTCGTCCGACGGACGGGACCGCTCTTTAATTTGTTCAAATGAAAAGGAGAAGTACCATGAAAAAGAAACTGATCGCCATGCTGCTTTCCGCAGCGATGTGTCTCAGCCTCGCCGCCTGCGGCCAGAAGGCTGACACCCCCGATACCACCGATCCCGCCGAGCCGAGCGGCGACGCCGCGACCTACACCGTCGGCATCTGCCAGCTTGTGCAGCACGAGGCGCTTGACGCCGCGACGCAGGGCTTCATCGACGCGCTGAACGAGGCGCTGCCCGGTCAGGTCAAGTTTGAGGAGAAGAACGCCTCCGGCGATTCCAACAGCTGCGCCACCATCGTCAACGGCTTTGTCTCCGAGGGCGTGGACCTCATCATGGCGAACGCGACCGCCGCGCTGCAGGCGGCGGCCTCCGCGACGAGCGATATCCCCGTTCTCGGCACCTCCATCACCGCCTACGGCGTGGCGCTGGACATTGACGATTTCTCCGGCACCGTCGGCGGCAACGTCTCCGGCACGAGCGATCTGGCCGACCTGAGCAAGCAGGCGGACATGATCACCGAGTGGTTCCCCGAGACGCAGAAGGTTGGCCTGCTGTTCTGCTCCGCCGAGCCGAACTCCCGCTATCAGATCGAGGAGGTCGCCAAGAACCTGTCCGCCAAGGGCATTGAGACCAAGGAATTTGCCTTCACCGACACCAACGACGTTTCCTCCGTTACGCAGGCTGCCTGCGACTGGGCCGATGTGATCTATGTTCCCACCGATAACATCGCCGCCTCCAACACCGAGGCGATCGCCAACGTCACCGTTCCCGCCAAGACCCCGGTCATCACCGGTGAGGAGGGCGTCTGCAAGGGCTGCGGTGTGGCGACCCTGTCCATCAGCTACTACGATCTCGGCATGACCACCGGCAAGATGGCCGCTAAGATCCTGACCGGCGAGGCGGATATCTCCACCATGCCCATCGAATTCACCACCGCAACGCCGAAGTACAACGCCTCCATGTGCGAGACGCTCGGCATCACTCCGCTGGAGGGCTACACCGCCATCGCGGAGTAAGCGGAATATCCCCGATGGGAGAGGGGCGCCGCCCCTCTCCCATAACGAAGTGTTTGGAGGAAAAGAACGATGAGTTTCCTGACGTCTCTGCTCAACGCGCTGCCCGGCGCAGTCGCCCAGGGCCTGATCTGGGGCATCATGGCGATCGGCGTATACATCACCTACCGCATCCTTGACGTGGCGGATCTGACGGTGGACGGCTCGCTCGCCACCGGCGGCGCGGTCTGCGTGATGCTCATTCGCGCGGGCGTGAGCCCGTGGCCGGCGCTTTTGTGCGCGATGCTCGCCGGTATGCTGGCGGGCCTTGTCACGGGCCTTTTTCACACGAAGTGCGGCATCCCCGCCATCCTTGCCGGTATCCTCACGCAGCTCTCGCTCTACTCGGTCAACCTGCGCATCATGGAGAGCAAGGCGAATCAGGCGGTCAGCGTGGATAAGTACGACCTGCTCGTTTCCCAGCGCTATGTGCGCACGTTCTCGCCCGTGGGCGAGTTGCTGACGAAGAATCCGCTGCCGCTGCTGCTGCTCTTCACCGCCGCGGTGATCGCGCTGCTCTACTGGTTCTTCGGCACGGAGAAGGGCTGCTCCATCCGCGCCACCGGCGCGAACCAGAACATGGCCCGCGCGCAGGGCATTGACACCAGCGCCAACGTGGTGCTCGGGCTGATGCTCTCCAACGGACTGGTCGCGCTCTCCGGCGCGCTGCTCGCCCAGTATCAGGGCTCGAGCGACGTGCAGATGGGCCGCGGCGCCATCGTCATCGGTCTTGCCGCCGTCATCATCGGCGAGGTCGTGTTCGGCAAGATCTTCATCAACTTCGGCCTTCGGCTCTTTGCCGTTTCCATCGGCGCGATCCTTTACTACATCGTGCTGCAGGCCGCGCTCCAGCTTGGTCTGAACACCAACGATCTCAAGCTCGTCACGGCGCTGATCGTGGCGGTGTTCCTCGCCATTCCGTACTGGAAGGGCAAGGCGTTCCACGGCAAGGCACAGAAGGGAGGCGCACACCATGCTTGAGCTCAAGAACATCTGCAAGACCTTCAACCCCGGCACCATCAACGCCAAAACGGCGCTCAACGACCTGAGTCTGACGCTCGCCGACGGCGACTTCGTCACCGTCATCGGCGGCAACGGCGCGGGCAAGTCCACGATGCTCAACGCCATCGCGGGCGTGTTTCCGGTGGACTCCGGCTCCATCCTCATCGATGGGCAGGACGTCACCAAGCTGCCCGAGCACAAGCGCGCCGCGCTGCTCGGGCGCGTGTTTCAGGACCCGATGATGGGCACCGCCCCGACCATGATGATCGAGGAGAATCTGGCGCTCGCCGCCCGGCGCGGGCAGCGCCGCGGCCTCAAGTGGGGTATCACGCCGCTTGAACGTGCGGACTACAAGGAGCTGCTGCGTACCCTCGACCTCGGTTTGGAGGACCGCCTGACAAGCAAGGTCGGCCTGCTCTCCGGCGGTCAGCGTCAGGCGCTGACGCTGCTGATGGCCTCGCTCAAGCAGCCGAAGCTGCTGCTGCTCGACGAGCACACCGCGGCGCTCGACCCCAAGACGGCCGCCAAGGTGCTCGCGCTCTCCGACCAGATCGTGCAGGAGAATCGGCTCACGACGCTGATGATCACGCACAACATGAAGGACGCCATCGCGCACGGCAACCGCCTCATCATGATGGACGCGGGCCGCGTGGTGGTGGACATCTCCGGCGAGGAAAAGAAAAAGCTGACCGTGCCCGACCTGCTCGCGCTCTTCTCCAGCGCCAGCGGCTCGACCGAGGCGAACGACAAGCTGCTGCTTTCCTGACGGCTTTCCGCTTCTTTTTTGTTGATAAACAGGGCATGACCTGTTAAAATTACCGTTGGCCGGTGGTTTAGCCTCCTCCCGGTCAACGGTATTCTTCTGTCAAGCGAAGGGGAGAACGCAATGAACGGCATTCAGGTGAAAAACCTTGTCAAGACCTACACCACGCAGAGCACCGACATCATTCTCAACGGCGCGAAGCGCCCCTCGACGACGCGCACCGTGCTCCACGGTGTGTCGGTCGATTTTCCCGCGGGGAAGCTCACGGCGATCTTAGGGCGGAGCGGCTGCGGAAAGAGCACGCTGCTGCGGCTCATCGACGGAACGAAGGACGCGCCCGATTCCGGCGAGATCGTGATGCCGGAGGGCTGGCGCTGCGCGCTGCTCTCGCCCGATCCCTATGTGATCACCTGGACGTCGGTGGAGCGCAACGTCGCGATGGCGGCGGGCGCGGGCCGCACGCCCGAGGAGCGGCTGGAGCTGGCGAAGAAGCTCGTGAAGCTCGTGCGGCTGGAGGATTACGCCGACATGACGCCCGTGGAGCTGTCCACCGGAATGCGCCAGCGGCTCGGGCTTGCCCGCGTGCTCGCCAGTCAGGCGCAGGTGCTGCTGATGGACGAGCCGTTCGCCTCGCTCGACTTCATCACGCGCGGCGAGCTGCAAGCGGAGCTGCTGGACATTCAGAAGGAGCTGCAAAAGACCATTCTGCTCGTGACGCATCAGCTTGACGAGGCGCTGCTGCTCGCGCAGAAGATCGTCGTGCTGCACGCGGACAGCTCGGTGCGTGTGTGGGAGCTGGAGCTGCCGTATCCGCGCGACCTGACGAGCCCGGAGCTCACCGCGCTGCGCGAGGAGATCACCGCCGAGTGCAAGAAGGACTAAAGAAAAACCGCTTGACCGAGATCGGCCAAGCGGTTTTTTCGTGAAGGGAAGGGCGCTATGCGCCCATGATGAGCGGCACGAGCAGCGCGGAGAAAAGGCAGGCTGCCATGCCGGTCGTGAACGAGTAGGGCAGCGTCTCGGCGCTGCAGGAGCGCTCGACGATGGGCAGGCATACGTCCATCGCGC
>Ga0256404_1005293_pt1 | contig 23060 bp, 26 predicted proteins | sample RumenRJG_01DNA_FD_185990 | JGI IMG/M metagenome (GOLD analysis project Ga0256404, IMG submission 185990) | Bovine rumen microbial communities from Lethbridge, Alberta, Canada - RJG_01 | ecosystem: Host-associated > Mammals > Digestive system > Stomach > Rumen | place: Canada: Alberta | collected... | reverse complement strand
GCAAAAGAAATGAAAATACAGTTTCCTATCGTCTTCTCCAGGCTCGTTCTATCTTTTGCCCCAAAAAACTGTGCGACTAGAATACCGGCACCGGTAGCAATTCCTACGAACAGCGCCAGCAGCAGATTAAGGATCGGCAGCGCGTTGCCGACCGACGCCAGCGCAGTGTAGCCCCACTTGCTGCGGCCCACAACGACCGCGTCGACCGTATTGTAGAGCTGCTGTGCGAAGTTCCCGATCAGCATCGGAAAAGCAAACCGCGCTATACTCTTCCACGGCGTCCCAACCGTCATATCATTCGCCGTAAATAAATCTCTGAATTTTCCCATATTATTTCCCGTTTTTCCACAGCTGGGGACAAACTACCCCAGAGGTCTCTTCTGTTCCATAAAGATCTCTACGCCCTCTTCGTCCGGCTCAAACTTGTCGGCAGTAACCCTGACAAACCTCGCTCCGACCGGGCTGTCTACATGCGGGAAAATGGCCGGATCCCGCTGATACACCGCCCCGACCGGCATTAGAACAATATTTTTGTAGTCGTTAATATACACGTCATCTTCGTTCCCGGCGACAAAAGACCACCCGCTGTCATTCTCGTTCAAAGCCTCCTCGCGGCACATGTAGCCCACGATCCAGCCCTCGTCGGCAATCTTCCGCGACACATACGCGTTTTTTCTAAGAAGGTCCTTCCTGCGCCTGATCGCTCCGTAATAATGATCGTTGGAGACAAATCTCTCCACCTCATCCCGTTCAGGCTCTGTATCCGTATCGATCTCCCGTATCGCGGCGTCCCACACTCTTTTATCATCAGCGGCGTTCCTCAGCTGCACGGCAAGCTTCAACATCTCCTCCTCAGTCACGTCAAAATATAGATCCTTTATCTCCTGCCTGATACTTCTGCCTTGATCACCGTACACGTAAATAAGCAATCCTCCGTCACGGTACAGAGACGCTTTCACAGCACCGAGCTTGTCCTCGTCATCATAGAACACCATGAAGTCGGAAAGCCTGTCGTTGACGTGCCAGTCGAACTCTGTCCCGTTTTTGCCGTTCATATAGTAGACTGTGCCATTATCTTCCAGCTCTGATGTCTTCACCTCCGGAAGGTATGTGCGCAGGCATTCCTGAATCTTTTGCTCCAATTCTGTAAGAATTCTTTGCATACTCTCGTTTACCTCGTTCTGAAATCAGGTTCACCTGAAACAACCGGAATCATTTCGGTTTCCTTGCTCTCGATCTTATATAGGCCATCGCCATTTTTGCTTTTGGGATCTGTCTCTATTTTACACCACAAACGACCTCTGGGGTAGTTTGTCCCCACATGTGGACAAACTACCCCAGAGGTCACTCCAATACAGAGGTCACTCCAATATCTTCAGCGGCTTCCAGCGAAGGTAATCGCCGGACACCAGGTGGTACTCTCTTCCCCGGTATTCGCCGTGGATGCTGTCGTGAAACCTGCTTTCTCCGTGGCTGTGCGCGTAGATCACCTGCTCGGCGCCGTATTCTTCTGCCATGTCGGTGAAGCCGCTTCTCTCTTCCAGGATGCTGGTCGGCGGATAATGCAGGAACATGATGAATTTTCGATAACCGGCAGCTTTGGCCAGATCAAAAGATTTCCGAAGCCGCACCAGTTCTCTTGCCACCAGTTTCCTGGCGTGCTCTTCCTCTTCTTCGTCCCAGCCCACAATTCTGCCGCGCCGATCGATGTAGAACGGTCCCTCAAAAGTAAACCCCTTCGTTGCGACAATGGCATAATCCTGATAGGAGTCGTAACTGTCCTGCACGAAGGTCAGCTCGGGCTTATACATCTCATTTAGCATTCCGGTCTTCTTCACGTCCCAGAACATGTCATGGTTGCCGCGTGTCAAAATCTTGCGGCCGGGCAGCTCTCGTATGTATTGAAGGTCCCGCTCACATTCCGACAGATTTTTGCCCCAGCTGTGATCGCCAACAAGGACCAAAGTGTCCTCCGGGGTCACTGTTTTGGCACAGTTCTTGCGGAACTTCTCTTCGTGGTTTTTCCATACCCGGCCGTGCAGCTGCCCCGGTGCTTTCAGCACGGATTGGTAGTGCAGGTGCAGGTCTCCGATTGCGTAAAGGCTCATAATGCTCACCCTTCCGGCTTGTAAGTCCAGCCGTGATCATCATGGTAGATCATCAGCTTTGTCATCCCGCCGTCAATGCAGATATTCTCTCCGGTGATGAAGCCTGCCTTGTCAGAACACAAGAACAACACCATATTGGCGATGTCCATCGGATTTCCGACCCGACCGGCAGGCTGCTGCAGTGCGTCCGGTCCTTCGTAAACCGTGTAGTCTGTGTCAATCCATCCGGGTGAAATGGAATTCACCCGCACCTTTCCGGCAAAACTGACCGCCAGCGCATGTGTCAGCGCGGCGATGCCGCCTTTGGCGGCGGTGTAGCTCTCTGTCTGCGGCTGGCTCATCCTGTCTCGGGAGGACGAAATATTGATAATGCAGGCGCCTTCCCGGAAATGCGGCGCAAACAGCTTGGCCAGATAGAACGGCGCGGTGACGCCAACACTCAGCGCATACTGGAACTCTTCATAACTGCACTCGTCGATTCCCTTCATCAGCGGCAGTGCATTGTTGATGAGATAGTCAATGCCGCCGGATTCGCGGATCACCGTCTCTGCGAAAGCTTCCAGGACTGCCTTATCGGAAAGGTCTCCCACATAGTGGTCTCCCGCCGCCTTATCGATCACATAAATCTTTACGCCTTGTTTGCGGAATTCTTCAGCGATGCATTTGCCGATACCGTGCGCGCCGCCGGTTACTACGGCTATTTTCTGTGTGTTGTTCATAGTCTGGCCTCCTCAATATGATTTTTCGGGCAAACGACCTCTGGGGTAATTTGTCCCCAGACTACACTAAGAAGCTTTATTTCTTGGCTTTCGTCGGAAGGCTACGCCGACTCGACTACACTAAGTAACTTTGTTTCCTGGCCTTCGTCGGAAGGCTTCGCCGACCCGATTACACTAAGAAGCTTTGTTTCTTGGCTTTCGTCGGAAGGCTTCGCCGATCCGACTACACTAAGAAGCTTTGTTTCCTGACTTTCGTCGGAAGGCTTCGCCGACCCAACTACACTAAGAAACTTTGTTTCTTGGCCTTCGTCGGAAGATCGGCTGACTTTTTCCCTTACAAAAGACATGGAAATCGAGTTCTTAGTGGAATTGACCCCACTAAAACTTCAATATAACAGCACTTCGTCGGAACCAACTCATGTATTCTGAGATTTCATATGCCCATCTCTAATATAGTTCCTTCAACACCAGCACAGTGATCCCCGGATTGTCGCCCGGAATGATCCGCTTCACCTTTGGCTCGTATCGGTACCAATCATAGATCATTGACCGCAGACTGGTGCCGCGATTATACCCGTGAATCAGCTGCAGCTGATAGGTCGTCGGGCCTGCAGATGCCAGAGCCTTGTCGATAACTTTCATCGCTTCTTCCTGCCGCAGGCCGTGGAGATCGATTCTTACAAAAGCTTCACTCATTTGGTCTTCCTTTCTGAGAAGTGCAAACCACCTCAGAGGTCTTTTTTCACACATGAGGACAAACTACCCCAGAGGTCACTTTTTCTCAACCGACCGGAATTTTCCGACCAGCCTGACTTCCTCGATACCGCTGATCCTGTCGAGCTGCTCCTGTGTGATCCCGCCTTCGCTCTCCACTTCGATCACATAATAATAGGAGCCCAGCTCGCTTCCCTCGGGCCGGTCGTGAAGTGTCACGAGCTCGACGCCGGAATCGTGGATCTCGACGATTATGTCATCGATGAGGCTGGCCTTGCAGGCCGCCACAAAGACTGCCCGCGGGAACTCTTCGCCTTGGGGCTCTTTTGCCGAAAGAACATAGAACCGCGTTTTGTTGGCATCTGTGATCTGCACGTTCTCTGCCAAAACATCGAGCCCGTAAAGCGCTGCCACCCCAGGCGCTGCGATTGCGGCTATGGACTTATCCTGCTGCTCGGCGACATATTCAGCTGCTGCTGCAGTGCTCGCCTTCTCTTCTGTGACCGCGTCCGGAAGATGCTCCTTGCGCCATGTCTCGCTCTGCTTGATTCCCTGCGCGTGGGAACAGACTGTCTTGATATCTTCGATCGCGGCTCCGGGCACTCCCATCAGCGTCTGGCTGATCGGGAGGATGACCTCCCCAATCACAAAAGCGTCATTTTGCTTGATCAGCGCATCCACATAGTTTGTCACCGCACCGCCAAGCGTATTCTCCTGCGGAATCACTGCGTAGTCCGCTGTTCCGTTCATGACATCGGCGATTGCTTCGTCCACAGTTCCCTTTGGCATCATAGTCTTTGCTTCCGGAAAGAAGAACATAGCCGCCTCTTCTGTGTATGTCCCGGCCGGTCCGAGATAGCTGACCGTGGCATCTGCCATGAGGATCGAGCTTTCGCTGGAGTCTGAGGCATCTGCTTTGGCAGTCTCACTATCACCGGCTTCGCCAGTGCCGGCAGTTTCAGGTGCCGCTGAGTCGGCCTTTTCCTCGGCTACTGTTTCAATGGCCGCTTTGCTGTCTTTTGCCGCCGTGCTGTCTTTTGACACACCGGCTGAATTCCCGCATCCGGCCAGGGCGATGCTGCCTGCGCACAGCAGGATGAGTAGTGTTTTATTCAGGTTTTTCATAATATATCTCCTTCTCACACATTATACTAGAATAAAGCGACCTCTGGGGTAGTTTGTTGATATGTGGTGATTATTCCACATCTGTCTACAAACTACCCCAGAGGTCGTGTTGTTCCCGGCCAAGTATTACCGGGCCGTTATTTTCAACTTATCTTTCCAGCGGCCAGGTGCTGCCGGGCCAGTCAGCGCCGCCGGACAGCGCCTCATAGGTGTCGATCACGACAGCCGTGTTCTCGTCAACGTGCTGCATGACATATTTCATGTGGTCCTCCGGAATGGCGACGCAGCCACCGGTGAAGGGCTTCGCAGGGCCAAAACAGTGCAGGAAGATCGCAGAACCGAGCCCCGGCGTTCCCGCCTCGTTGTAACTGATATTCAGGCAGTACTGGTAGTGATAAATGTAATCGATGATGTGCTCGGAATCGCCGCTCTCGAGGTCGAGATCGGGCAGATCTTTGATGTTCACAAGCTCATTGTAGTGGAAGCCTTCGCGGGGGTCGCCGGACCAGTAAGTATCCTGGTCAACTTTCACGTAAGGAATCGCACAGCCGGGATCATCCGCAATTCCGAAGGCGCGGTTGAAATGGAAAACGCCGGTCGGTGTTTTGGCATCTCCTTCTTTGGTCTTGCCGAGGCCGTTCTTGCCGATAAAGCCGGGGGTTGTCATGACCATCTTCCAGGTGCCGTCCGCCTGCTTTTCGTGCAGTGAGATCCAGGCGTCGGTAGCCGTTTCGCTAAATGCTGCTACGATCAGCATCTGATCGGCGGTCGCGGCGGCATCCAGATTCGCCACCCATTCGGGAGAGTCCGTTTTAATCCCTTTGTATTCGGATTTCTTTGAGGCGTTGCTGCCGCATGCTGCGAGACCTGCGGCCAGAACCAGCGCTAATACTATTGCCAAGATTCGATTTCTGCTTCTCATTTTCATGTGTTTCTATCCTCCTATACACACAATATGGCAACAAACCACCCCAGAGGTCGTTTGATCAGTCCTGCTGGTAGCCTGCGACAAAACTACGAGCTTGTCCGCTGCCGACTGCATCCGCCGCCTCAGCGATCTGCTGCCGTCAAAACCATTGCTATAAGTCTCCTCGCATGTTTTCTGATCATTTGTTATTCTTTCCGTTCAATTCATCGATTCTTGCAAGGTACTTCTTCCTCCCCTCGTCAGACAAAAGAGAGAATTGATACTCCATGAGCGCTGTCATGATCTCATCCGCACTCTTTATGCCTAGATTTCTTATTTGCAAGAGATCGGTTCTATTGTCAATGCGATTTACAATATTACCTACGTTCCTGATCCCCGCTCTCCACAGACAATTATACGAACGCACAGAAAGTTCCAGATTATCAAGGGGTGTCTCCAAAAATTCCTCCCCCAAATAGACTGGGAAGCGTACTCTCTTCCCGTACTTTCTGTAGATGTCGTCAAACTCCCTGAAGTTTCTCCTTCTCTGTTCCATATCCGTCTCCTTCCCCCGCCTGTCTGAGATCTGACAGCAGGATATGCCATGAGATCTTGCGGATCCCTTTCGTATGGTTGAACAGATATGTCACATGCGATTCCATAGTCGATTGATTGCGGCTGCGCCCGACGCAGTGGATCCGGCAGTCTCCTGTTGTGCTGTAGATCTGCTCGAGCTCCTTGTCGGCCGTCAATGTTTTGACAACTGCGGAATATTCCTCCGGGATCGCTTCGATGTCAATGATGTACCGAAGGCCTCCTCTTGCCTTCTCTTCGTCGATTATCGTATGATAGCCCCTGATCACGCCGGCCTTTTCCATCGAATCCATGCGCTTCCTGGCAGAAACCCGCGAGATCCCGGCCGCTTTCCCGATGTCGGAATAGCTCATGCGGGCATTTTCCCTGATCAATTCCAATATTTTCTGATCGATCTGATCCATAGCCGCCTCCAAAAGCGTAAATCTCGTTGATGCAAAATACCTGTTCATAGCAGCATACAGTGTCGACTCTGTAAGAAAAGTGTACTAAAGCCGCCGAGGGGTTACAATACTGCGGATTTCAAAACGAATTCTGATAGATGCATTATGTTCAATACATTACATTATATCACATCATTTCGCTCTTTTAGTTAAACATTTAGAGAACGGACACCGGACCTCTGGGGTAGTTTGTCCACACCTGGGGACAAACTACCCCAGAGGTCGTTTTTTTACCCACAGGTTGTTTTTTAGCCTTTTCAGAGTAGAATCGCCAAAATACAGCCTGTTATGATATAAGGTAACAATTTTGAATGCCATAAGGCAGAACGGAGGTTAGTATGTTTGACATCAAGTGGAAAAACTGCGGTTTGCTGGGAGCCGGAATCCTTCTGGGATCCTACGGACTCCGTATTCTGACTAGCAGGGACGCAAAAAAAGCATATACACACGGAACTGCGGCAGTATTTCGCATGAAGGATGAGGTATTAAAGGATGTTTCCCTGATCCGCGAAAACTGCGGTGACATAGCGGCAGAAGCTAAGGAACTGAACGAAAAGCGCCAGGCGCAGGATGAGGCGCGGCAGATTGAGGACGCTAAGGCGATCCTGGCAGCTGCGAATGAGAGCGCAGAGTGAAAACGCGTCAGAGTAAAAGTGTGAGTCAATATGAATTGTAAAATTCTACATGAAACCAATGGCCGGATGCGGGTGCGGATGCTGATGAAACGGATGACAGGAGCACAGGCAGACCGGCTCCATTATTATCTGCTCTCCCAGGAAGGCGTCATGAAAGTGACGGTTTCAGAGCGCACGATGGACGCCACGATCCTGTTCGAGCCAGACGTGGCGGGCGCCAGAGACGCCGTGGTGGCGGCGCTGGCATCCTTCGATTTTATAACGTCCCCGGTGGATGTGCCTGACCACACCGGCAGGGAACTGAACAGGGACTTTGAAGACAAGCTGTTCTTCCTGGTGGCACGCCGCGCTGTCAGCCTGTTCATTCTGCCGCCTGTGCTGCGGAATCTGGTCTGTCTGACGAAAGCGGCGCGCTATATTGGCAGCGGCCTTAAGTGCCTGGGGAAAGGACGTCTCGAGGTACCCGTCCTGGATGCGACGACAATTTCCGTATCCATCCTGCGCGGAAACTGGTCGACCGCGGGGTCTGTCATGTTCCTGCTGGATGCCGGCTCCCTTTTAGAAGAATGGACACACAAAAAATCTGTTGACGATCTTGCCCGCCGCATGTACCTCAATGTCGACAGCGCATGGGTCAAAACAGAGAACGCCGGTGAGGTTCTCCTGCCCATCAGCAAAATAGAACCGGGCGATCATGTTATTGTCCGTACGGGCAACGTCATTCCGCTCGACGGTGTGGTGACAGCCGGGGAAGGCGCTGTCAACCAGGCTTCCATGACCGGCGAGTCGCTCCCTGTGCGCAAGGAAACCGGTGCCTACGTCTATGCAGGAACTGTCCTTGAAGAGGGCGAGCTGGAGATCTGCGTGAAAAAGGCGCTTGGAAGCGGCCGCTACGACAAGATTATCCACATGATAGAAGAATCCGAGAAGCTCAAGTCTTCCACGGAAGCCCGCGCGGCGCATCTTGCCGATTCTCTGGTCCCCTGGTCATTGGGCGGCTCTGTGGCGGCATGGCTGCTTACGCGGAATGCACAGAGGGCTCTCTCTTTTTTGATGGTCGATTTCTCCTGCGCGCTCAAGCTGGCGATGCCGATCTCGGTCCTCTCCGCGATGCGCGAATGCAGCGATCACCATATTAATGTGAAGGGCGGAAAATTCCTGGAGGCGGTTTCATCGGCAGACACGATTGTGTTCGATAAGACCGGCACGCTCACGCGCGCCACGCCGAGTGTCCGCAAGGTGGTCGCATTCGGCGGTCAGGATGAAAATGAAATGCTGCGACTGGCAGCCTGCCTGGAAGAGCATTTCCCGCACTCCATTGCGAATGCGGTCGTGAATGAGGCCAAAAATCGAGGCCTGGTCCACGAAGAAAGGCACACAAAGGTTGAGTACGTCGTCGCACACGGCATCGCGAGCTCAATTAACGGCGTACGGGCACTGATCGGAAGTTATCACTTTATCTTTGAGGATGAAAAGGCTCAAATGCCAACAGATGAGACCGATCTGGAGCACTTTGCGGCGCTCCCGGACGACTGCTCGCTTCTGTATTTATCCCTTGACGGAAAGCTTGCAGCAGTCATCTGTATAGAGGATCCGATCCGCGAAGAGGCGATGCGCGTTGTAAGCGACCTGCATGGCGAAGGGTTTACACGCGTCGTCATGATGACCGGCGACAGCCGCAAAACAGCCGCTGCCGTAGCCGAAAGACTCGGAATGGACGAGTTCTATGCCGAAGTGCTCCCTGAAGACAAGGCAGCCTTTATTCGCAAAGAGCATGACGCAGGAAGAAAGGTCGTGATGATCGGAGACGGGATCAACGACTCTCCGGCCCTTTCCGAAGCGGATGCGGGTGTCGCGATCGCTGCAGGAGCGGCTATAGCCAGAGAGATCGCCGATATAACGATCTCTGCGGATGATCTGCGGGAGCTTATCGTTCTGAGGCGGATCAGCAACCGGTTGATGGACAGGATCGACAACAATTACCGGCGCATCATGCTCTTCAACGGAGGGCTGATCGCCCTCGGCCTCTTTGGAGTGATGCCGCCGGCCAGTTCGGCACTCTATCACAATATTTCGACTATCTATTTCAGTATTGACAGTATGAAAAATCTTCTCTAAATATATTACAGAAAAACTGAAGGACCTCCGGGGTGAACTGCCCCGGAGGTCCTTCAGTTTTACTGAATGCAGTATTTCTATATTCAGTTTTTCTATATTCAATTTTCATTACCCGCACTTGATGTCGATCGTGTCTGTGGCGATGATCTCATCGACCGTCACGTCGAACATTGCAGCCAGAATTACCATATTGTCGATCGTAGGCATAGCTGTTCCGTGGATCCACTTGTAGATCGCCTGCGGTGTCGTGAAACCGAACACCTCCTGCATATCCTTGACAGTCATACCTGCGCCGATACGCATACGGTTGATGTTCTGTCCGGTTGCGACAGTGTTGATCATAGGAAATCTCATCATACCGCACCTCCTATACACCGGCAGCGCCGGCGTACAGGAGAGCCGGTCATACTGCCCTTTTATCTTTTGGTTTCAATCATGTATTCATCCGTATCTTTCTCCCCCGAGGGGTTCGGAAGTGCCAGATATATATCAAAAATCCGCTTTTTCATTTTTTCTCCTTTTCTGCTTCAGGAATACAAAAAAGCCGCTTGTCTTTTCGGACAAGCGGCAGTGATCATTTCAATTGGTCCGGTCACACGTTGGCGCGCACAGCGTCCCCGTCTTCCGGAAATCCACTTGGTCCGTTCATATTAAGGCAAGCACGAATAAGCCACTCCGCTTCTTTGGCGGACGGCATATTTGTTCCCTGAAGATCATACTTATAATCTGAATGTCTCAAACTGTTTGTAAATATCTGCAGCATTGCCTCTCCTTTCCGGACCATCAGCCCTTTTTTGCTATTTAATATAACACGAGTGATCATGTCTGTCATTATACTTGTAGTATAATTTTTCAGGCCCTCTACTATAACTTACGCAAAAATCGGTGAAAATCAACGGCGCAGTACATCAGCTCCTCAGATCAAAAACTGTTCTTTCACCGCTCTCTTAAGGGTCCACATCCTGTTGAAGGTATCCCCCTCGATCCGGAAGAAGTGCTCCGCCTCTGTGGGGAAGATCCTCGATGTGAAGACCGCGTCGCCGTCGTTGACAAAGATCTCAATGGAGCTGCTGTCCACAAAGATCCTGAAATGGGACAGGCCGTTCTCGAGCGGCCTCGTGCGGCTCTCTCCCTCCTGCTCGTTGAAACGGATCTGCATGCCGCTGCGGTCCACGGTGATCTCCCTTCGCTCCTCGCTGTAGCAGATCGAAAGCCCGCCTTTTCCGGCTTCGTCCGTAAACATATACAGGTTGACGTCGCCTTTGCGGCAGTCCAGCTCGACTTCCGCCGCACGGGGCAGCACGAAGCATCCGGCTTCATTGGCCTCGAACGGAAGCTTCTCATCTCTGAGTTTCTTGAGTTCCGGAAGCGGCTGCTGGATCAGACGTCTGCCTCTGACCGTCAGCTCTCTGGGAAGCGTCAGGCATCCCGCCCAGTCCTCTTCATCGGTCGGATAGGACACGTCCGGCACTCCCATCCATGCGATCAGAATTGCCTTGTCCGCGTCCTGCAGGTTGTTGGCGCAGGCCGCCGCATAGGAATCGAAGCCAAAATCCAGCACGTGGAACTGTCCGTCAGGCGTGAAGGTCAGTGTCTCCCAGTCCATATTGCCGATGATATAGCCATTGTGGTTCTGGCTCTGTCCTCTGCCCGGTATAGTCAAATGCTGCGGGCACAGAAGCAGAACATCTCTGCCTCCGATGTGCTCCACCGACGGGCACTCCCACATGTCGCCAAAAGATTCAAATCCCGGAACCTTCATCTCTCCCAGGAAAGTCCAGCCGTGCTGAAGATCTTCAGAGGAGTAAATCAGCGCACAGCCCCTCTTGTCCTTAGTCTGAGCGCCTATGATCATGTAATAGGTGTCGCTTCCCGGAATCTTTATGATCTTGGGGTCCCTCTGGTGCTCTGTGTAGTCAGGATTCGCTCCGAACAGCGGCAGAGGATATTTCTCCGGCCAGCCGTCGTTCCCAAGCCTGGCAAGGCATGTATAAGCGTGGCGGGTCCAATCCGCGTCGCGGTGGTTGCCCGTGTAATACAGGTATATTTTGTCATCGATAGGCATGGCGGATCCGGAGTAGACGCCCTTGTTGTCATACCCGTCCTCCTGGTCGGGAAGAAGGCAGACACCCAGGTTCTTCCAGGTCACCAGGTCCTTCGAAATGATGTGGTACCAGTGTTTGAGTCCGTGCACAGCGCCCCAGGGGCACCACTGATAGAATAAGTGCCAGCGGTTGTCATGCCACACGAATCCGTTCGGATCGTTCATCAGGCCTGTCACCGCCTGGTTGTGAAAAGTCTGGCGGTATCCGGATTTCGAGATCCTGTCATACAGTTCCTTGAGCTCCTGCGGATCCTTCAGATAGCGATACTTCTCTTCCCGTGTCCATTCCCTCATTCTATTACCCTCCTGAATCTATCCCATTAACAGTCTCCCCTGATGTTAATTCTTAGATGTGATTCTATTTTACTATACTTTCAGTGTGTAAAAAAGCAGACAAGGTATAGTCTCTGCTGTATACAAAAAAAGCCGCTGAAGGCACCCTTCAGCGGCTCAAACAGCATTTCAATATTCACTTTCTCAAAAGCTTAACAAACGCGTCTCCGCACTCGGAAGTCTTCGCGTTCCCTCCCTGATCGGGAGTGAGCTTGTCTCTGTGCTTCGTCAGCATTACTTCCATCGTATCCAGGATCTTCTTCCCCAACTCCTCGTGTCCGAAGAAATCAAGAAGCTGAGACGCGGACCATATTGCCGCCAGCGGATTGGAGATCTGCTGCCCTGCGATGTCCGGCGCAGATCCGTGGATCGGTTCAAACATAGAGGGGAATTTCCTCTCCGGGTTCAGGTTGGCGCCTGCAGCCAGCCCCATGCCGCCCGCGATCGCAGCACCCAGATCGGTCAGAATATCGCCAAACAGGTTGGATGTGACCACGATCTGGAACCTTCCGGGATCCTTGACCATGAACATCGATGCTGCGTCCACAAGGAGTGAGTGCGTTTCCACATCCGGATATTCCTTTCCCACTTCCTTGAAGATGCTGTCCCAGAAGACCATGGAGTAGTTGAGCGCATTCGCCTTGCTGACACTGGTAAGCGTCTTGTGCTCTTTCCTTGCCAGCTCATATGCATATCTGATGACGCGCTCCGTTCCCTTGCGCGAGAAGACGCTGTCCTGGATGACCACCTCATTAGGCTGCCCCTTATAGAGCCACGCGCCCTGTCCGGAGTATTCTCCTTCGGTGTTCTCCCGGATGAAGATCATATCGATCTCTTCTTCCTTCACGTCTTTCAGCGGGCACTGAGCACCTTTCAAGAGCTTAACCGGTCTCAAGTTTATATACTGGTCAAAATCATGCCTGATCCTGATCAGAAGCCCTCGCAGGGAAACGTTGTCCGGAACACCCGGATATCCGACTGCACCCAGAAGGATCGCGTCATATTTTGCCAAAATATCGATGCCGTCCTCCGGCATCATCTGTCCGGTCTTCAGATAGTACTCGCATCCCCAGGGGAAATCCGTGAAGGAAAACCGGAAACTTCCGTCGAGTGATGCCGCGGCTTCCAGCACTTTTTTGCACTCCGCCATGACCTCCGGTCCGATTCCGTCTCCCGCAACGACAGCGATCTGGTATTCCTTCATAATCTCCTCCTTCGACATTCCCTGCCTGTCTGATTACTTGATAAATCCGACCTGCTTGCTGATCAGTTCTACCTGCTCGTCTTTCTTACGATTATACTCCACTTTCTTCTCCTCGAAGTAATTTCTTCCGTAGGAGTCAATGGAAACGATAAGAGGACCGAATTCCTTTACGTGGCTGTGCCAAAGGGTCTCAGGCATTCCGAGGTCTTTCCACTGAGCTTCTACAATCTCTTCCACTTCCGTTGCTGCAACTACAGCGTTGCCGGCGGGGAATACGCAGTGGATCGCGCCGAAGTCTTTGCATGCGCGCTCTGTGTTTTCTTTCATGCCGCCCTTGCCGAGGATGACGCGGACGCCGGTGATCTTGACGAATTCATATTCGAACTTCTCCATACGCATGGAGGTTGTCGGTCCTACGGAAACCATCTCATATTTGTCATCTCCCAGAGGGCGGATGATGGGGCCTGCGTGCAGGATCGCTGCGTCCCTGACATCTACGGGAATCTCGCGTCCCTCCTCAACAACGCGGCGGTGAGCCACGTCGCGGCAGGTCGTGAGGTCACCTGTCAGGTAAATGATGTCGCCGATATGGATATCTTTGAGGTCCTCCGCGGATATGGGGGTGACCAGGATCTTCTTGCCGTCTCTGATTTCTACTGCCATTTTCGTACACTCCTTCCTGAGTATCTGTGTATGTCCTTCGTCTTAGGACTTTCCGAATCTATCGAACTTCGAGTCTGTACTTGACTAATGCTATATCGCTTTTTTGACAATTATTTCTCTTTGTACTCAAATCCTGTGTGCGTATCTACCGTGAAGTTGAGGTCATTGTCAAAAACGATATGTCCTCTTCTGTGGCTCCAGCAGCCGACGTTGACTGCGACGCCGATCGCGGAAGGGTGACGAGCCGTATTCTCGATGTTGACGCCCATAACGGAGTAGTTGCCGCCCATGCCCTGGGGTCCGAGACCGATCGCGTTGATGCCGTCCTCGAGAAGCTTCTCCATCTTGGCAGCGTTTGCGTTGTCATTGTGGGATCCGATGGGACGCATCAGAGCCTTCTTGGAATTGAGAGCTGCCGTCTCCACGGAAGTTCCGACGCCGACACCAACCAGAAGAGGCGGACAGGCGTTGAGGCCGTAGGTTGTCATTCTGTCGAGGACGAACTTTGTGACACCTTCGTAGCCTTCCCCGGGCATCAGAACCGTTGCGTTGCCGGGCAGTGTGCAGCCGCCGCCGGCCATATAGGTGTAGATCTCACACTTATCAGAGTGAGGGACGATATCCCACCAGACTGTGGGTGTGCCCTTGCCGACATTTTTTCCTGTGTTGTACTCGTCAAAAGTCTGCACAGAATTGTGGCGAAGGGGCGTATCCACGGTTGCCTGCATTACGGCTTCCTTGAGAAGGACTTCCAGATCGTCGATATAAGGGAACTGTGTGCCGCACTTTACCCAGAACTGCAGGACGCCTGTGTCCTGGCAGGAAGGGCGGTTCAGCTTAACAGCCAGGTCCTGGTTGCGGAACATGGTCTCGTAGATGACCTTTGCCATGGGAGAAGTTTCTTTCTCACTGAGCTCTTTGAGCTTTGCGATGACGTCATCGGGGAGCTTGATGCCGGTGAAACCGACAAACTGTGCCATAATGTCTTTGAGTTTCTTTACCTGTGCTTCGTGTGACATGAGGATCTCCTTTCAATAAATAAGCTGTGTTTTGCTTTTATATTTCGTTCTTGTTTACGGCCGCCTTGTACTTAGCCGCAAGATGCCGATGTTCTCTTTTTTGATAAATCCGTGCGCATCAGCCCGGATAGAAGGGAAATGCGATCGGAAGAATGATCGTACTTACAACGGTTGCGATGACGATCAGCGGCAGGCCGGATTTCACGTAATCAATGAACTTGTAATTGCCGGCGCCTACTACCATGGTGTTGGCAGGCATGCCGATCGGTGTTGCGTATGCGCAGGAACCGCCGATGACACAGGCCATCAGGACTGCTCTGGGATCCGCGCCCATTCCCTGCGCGATGGAGAGGCAGATGGGAGCCATCAGAGCGGTTGTCGCCGTGTTGGACATGAAGTTGGTCATGACACAACAGAGAATGAACACTACAAATGTGAAGATCAGCGGGGAAGGATTGGATCCCAGCGCGCCGATCACCTTGCCTGCGATCATCTCGCCTGCGCCGGTGCTCTGCAGGGCCGATGCCAGAGAGAGCGTACCGCCGAAGAGGAAGATGGTCTTGAGGTCAATCGACTTGAGCGCTTCTTTCTCAGAGATGACCCCTGTCAGGATCAGGAGGATCGCGCCGACGCAGCCGGAGACACAGAGCTTGATACCGATCTGGTCTTCAAAGATCATGGCTGCCAGTGTCGCGATCAGGATGACCAGGGAGAGGGTCTTCTTCCACTGCGGTACCTTAGAGAAATCTTTCTGCTCATCGAATACGGAACTTCCGTCGTCCGTGGTATCGTGGTTGGGCAAAAGGTTGAATCCGATGGTCGCATAGAAGATTATGCCGCAGATCAGGATCGGAAGTCCCACGATTGCGTATTCGAAGAAACCGAACTTCATTCCGAGAGGCTCCAGGGTCGACTGGGCGATCATGTTGCCGGGCGCTCCGATCAGGGAGAGGTTTCCGCCCATGGCCGCTGCGAATACGAGAGGCATCAGGAGTCTGGAGCGCTTGAAGCCGGATTTGGCTGCGATTCCGATCACGACCGGGATCAGGACAGCTGCCGTTCCCGTGTTGGAGAGAACGCCGCTCATCAGGCCGACGATGACCATGATGGCTACGATCAGGCTCCTCTCTGTTTTGGCAAACTTTGTGACGATACCGCCGATCTCGTTCGCCATGCCCGTCTCGAAGAAGGCGCCGCCGACGATGAACATGGCTACGAACAAAATGACGTTGGAATCGATGAAACCCGCGAAAGCGGTCTTGACATCAAGGACACCTGTTACACACAAGCCCACGCAGACGATCATGGATGTGAGGCCGAGCGGGATCTTTTCCGTGACGAACATAACAATGGCAAAAGCCAGAAAAATCAATGTAATTGTGGCTGGACTCATTTTCTTTTTCCTCCTAAATACAGGGTTTTACAGTTTCCAAAAGATTGATAATCCGGCCGGGATTTCTTTGATCTGACTTAATTGTATATGGCGTGTAGTGATAAGTAAATTTGTGTATTTTTAGATATGTATAAGAAAAATTTATACTGTCAACCGGCATTGTGCATTATGCCAGATGTGCCGGTTAGTACTGAAATAAAAGGAAACCCCGGGGAAATGCTGACATCTCCCCGGGGTTTTTCATCTGATGATCTGATGCTTCTTGATATACTCTATGAATTTGTTGGTGCGCTCCGGCACAAACACGCCTTTCTTCCAAATGACGCCGAACTTACTTGTAATCTCTGGCTTGATCGGAATCTGCACAAAGTCCCTTGGATTAACAGCCAGGGCTGAGTACAGCAGCGCGCCGCAGCTGCCGCCCCGCAGAAAATTGAGGATCGTATAAAGCTGACTGGAGTAGGCAATTACGTTGGGTGTAAGCCCCATAACCCTGTAACGGGCAGTCACTGTCTCGTTTTGTACGGAGTCAGTGTTGAAGAGAATGATTTTCTCATCCCTCAGCATATCAAAAGTGACCTCTTTCTCCCCCGCATACTTGTGATTGCGTCCGACACAGTACACATAAGTGTCTTCCATCATAACATGGGAGTTGAACTGGTCAATGTTGTAGAAGTCCATGTTGACGAGCGCACAGTCGAGTTTCTCCTCCTGGACCATATTGCAAGCCTTCACGGAACCATATTCGAAAAGCTGAACCGAAAGTCCCGTCTTCTCCCGAAAACCGTCTGTCAGGCTCGGAAAAAACACCGTGCTGATCAGCGGCGGAATCCCGATCCGAATCGGCGTCTCCTGCTCACCTAGGGAAGAAAACTCCGTGACCATAGCCCTCGTCTCCTTAAGCAGTGCCTCCGCCCTTCGGTAGAAGGCTTCCCCTTCTTTCGTCAAAGAGATCCTGTTCTTTTCATGATGAAACAGACGGAGCTTCAGTTCATTCTCCAGCTCGCGGATCGCGACCGAGATCGTAGGCTGTGTCACATATAATTCTTCCGCCGCCCGAGTAATGCTGTGATAGCGGCAGACAGCGCAGAAGTATTCCAGTTGGTTGAGTTTCATATCTGTACCCCTTTGACAATATTGTACTAAATATTATCCGATTTTAGCAATTATAGGGGGCGATATTCAAACAGATCCAGCCTCTTCACTCCCATTTCACGAAGTTTCTCCGCGCTCTTCTTCTGATCCTCCTCCGTATTGTAGCCCGGGATCAGCGGCACTCTGACAAGAATGCTCTCCGCTTCCTTTCTCTGCAAGAGAAACTGAAGGTTCTCTTCCATCACGGAAGAATCCTCTCCGGTGTATTTCCTATATATATCCTCGTTCATATCCTTGCAGTCAACAACAAAGAGGTCCACCGCATCAATCACCTGAGCAAGATAGTTTCTTGGGACGAAAAGGCTCGTCTCAACGGTGATCTTCCATTCTTCCGGGCAGATTTCTCTGAATTCCTTGATGAAATCAGCCTGCAGCAGGGGCTCTCCTCCGCCAAAAGTGATCCCGCCTCCCGTCGCGCGAAAATACAGATCATCAATTCTGACGCGTTCAAGAAATTCCTCCGGAGTTACGTTTTCCGCCTTCGCTTTGCTGAGCAGATCTCTATTAATGCACCAGTGGCAGTGCAGCGGGCAGCCTGCTGCGGCAGCCAGTGTAGTGATCCCAACGCCATCTGTACCCATCCTGTGCCTGGACAGGCCCAGAAGGGGAAATACTGCGCCGCTCATGGCTCCACATCCTCTTCGATGTATGCGACGTCCCCCGTGAGTTCAATTTCTTCAGGCACTTCCTTCCCGGAGGTATTTCCCTGACAAGAGACATCTTCCTTTCCGGTGGAGCCTTCCTGACTGGTGCTGCCTCCCTGACTAGTGGAGCCTTCCTGCCCTTCTTCTCCGGTATCCTCCGGGGGTGCGACTTCTCCTGTGGTCACATAGACTTCATCCGGTTCGTCCATCATTCCTGCAAGGTCTTCCGTGCCGCTCTTGTCTCCACCTTTATCATTTGCAAAAGGGGATGCACATCCGGCCATGCTGAAGGTCATGCCTGCGCAGAGTGCCGCGATCGCGATCCGCTTTCCGGCCGCAGCGCGGGCGGCCAACTGCTTTTCCAGATATTTGAGCTCGCTCTCGCAGCGCGGGCAGGTGCCTTTGCACTCGCCCTGGAACTTGCATTCATGTGTCACATACGGGATATCATTCTCATCCGCTATCTTCTGACGGATCTCCTTAAGGATCCTGCACTTTTTCTTACCCAGCATAACGTCCTCCCGAAAACTGATGAGAGACAGAGAAATGTCCTTCCATCTCTATCGAAAAGAGACAGAGAACTATCCCCTGTCTCAAAATTTTGCTTTCAAAAGATATCACGGAAAATCCCATCCTGTCTTACGTCTGCTCTCGCAGCAGCTCATCACTGATTACCTTTGTCCTGCATCTGTTCGCGCAGCAGCTCATCGACGATCGCGGCCGCTTCGCCTACATGGCGCAGGCAGGGCCTGGAGGCGTAATATTCCGGTGTCCTCGCTTCCGGCTCATTTCCGGGCTTTGTCTTTACTCCGCTCAGAAGTTCCCGGCAGATGATCGTACCGTTGATCTCCTTAAAACGCCGGGCAAATTCCTGCACCAGATGGTAATGTTCTATTTTGGCCTGCGGGTCTTTGGGATCTGAGTAGCCGCAGAGCTGTCCCAGTACGAGCAGTGCGCCGCTCACTGTGCCGCAGACTTCTCTCATGCGGCCCATGCCTCCGCCGAATGAGGAGGCGAGGCGCGCGGAGGTTTCCCGGTCGAGTCCGGTTAGGTCATCGAACGCGCACACAACGGCCTGCGCGCAGTTATAGCCTTCCAGGAACAGAGCCCTGGCCTTTTCTGCATGGTCCATTTCTATTTCCCTTATTATAGCAAAACAAAGGCCCCCGAAGAATCTTCGGGGGCCTTCCTTGTACCGTAGTTTATTTGGACATTGCCTCCTGAACAGCAACAGCGACTGCTACAGTCATACCGACCATAGGGTTGTTGCCTGCGCCGAGGAAGCCCATCATCTCAACGTGTGCGGGAACGGAGGAAGAACCTGCGAACTGCGCATCGGAGTGCATACGGCCCATGGTATCTGTCATACCATAGGAAGCGGGACCTGCAGCCATGTTATCGGGATGCAGTGTACGGCCTGTGCCGCCGCCGGAAGCAACTGAGAAATACTTCTTGCCGGCTTCCCAGCGCTCTTTCTTGTAGGTTCCTGCTACAGGGTGCTGGAAACGTGTGGGGTTGGTGGAGTTGCCGGTGATGGAAACATCCGCACCTTCGTGCCACATGATCGCAACGCCTTCACGAACATCGTCTGCGCCGTAGCAGTTGACCTTCGCGCGATCGCCGCTGGAATAAGCGGTCTTGCTGACGATGGTCAGAGCGTGGTCTTCCTTGACGTCTGCGGACAGATAGTCATACTTGGTCTGCACATAGGTGAAACCGTTGATGCGGCTGATGATCATAGCGGCATCTTTTCCAAGTCCGTTCAGGATGACGCGGAGCGGTTTCGTACGTACCTTGTTGGCGTTCAGAGCGATCTTGATCGCGCCTTCTGCAGCTGCAAAGGACTCGTGTCCTGCCAGGAAAGCAAAACATTCGGTCTCTTCGTCGAGCAGCATTGCACCGAGGTTGCCGTGGCCGATACCGACCTGACGCTGGTCTGCGACAGATCCGGGAATGCAGAATGCCTGCAGTCCGACACCGATCCATTTAGCAGCGTCGGCAGCCTTCTTGGCGCCTTCCTTCATAGCGATCGCTGCGCCGAGCTCATAAGCCCATTTTACGTTCTCAAAGCAAATAGGCTGTGTGCTCTCTACGATACTGTAAGCATCTACGCCCTTGCTGTTGGTAAAAGCCTTTACATCCTCAAAGCTGGCGAAGCCGTACTTGTCAAGAACGGGCTGCAGCTGGGGCATACGTCCTTCATAGTTTTCAAACAAAGCCATAACTGCACCTCCTTCTTATTCCTTGCGCGGATCGATCCACTTGACCGCTCCGTCCTCTGCTTTAAAGCGTCCATATGTGCCCAGATTCTTCTCGTAAGCTTCATTCGGGGACATGCCGCCCTTGATCGCATCCATCATCTTGCCGAGGCTGAGGAACTGATAGCCGCATACCTGATCGTCTTTGTCCAGGGCCATCTTTACAACATAGCCTTCGGTCATCTCAAGATAACGGGTTCCCTTTGCCTTTGTTCCATACATTGTGCCTACCATGGATCTGAGTCCCTTACCGAGATCTTCCATGCCGGCGCCGATGCGCAGACCGTCATCGGAGAATGCGGACTGTGTGCGGCCATAAGCGATCTGCAGGAACAGCTCACGCATAGCGGTATTGATCGCATCGCATACCAGGTCGGTATTGAGCGCTTCCAGGATTGTCTTTCCGGGAAGGATCTCACTCGCCATAGCTGCCGAGTGCGTCATGCCGGAACATCCGATTGTCTCTACCAGGGCTTCCTCGATCACGCCTTCCTTGACGTTCAAGCTCAGCTTGCAAGCTCCCTGCTGCGGAGCGCACCAGCCGATGCCGTGGGTGTAACCGGAAATGTCCTTAACCTCTTTCGCCTGAACCCATTTTCCCTCTTCAGGAATCGGAGCAGGACCATGATTCGGGCCTTTCGCGACGCAAATCATGTCTTCTACTTCTTTTGTGTATTGCATATGACACTTATCCTCCTTTTATAAGTTTGGACTTCGGTACGTGTAATAATTCTACCATACACATCTGTATATTTCCAATGTTTATGAAGCATTAACAAAAAAAGTTAATAAAAACTTCATTTTGTTATTTGGATTTACTAATCGCAGTCGAAGATCGCTTTCTTCGCAATCCTGTCCGCATATTCACTTTTCCATCTCAGGTGCGGCTCAGAAGCTGCATAGGCGGGCAGCGCTTCTTTGTCCATGTCGAAAACGATCATAAGGTCATAACGGTTCGCGATATCCGAATTGGAAACATGCAGATCCAGTGTATGGATGCCGGGAATCTCCAGAGTCTTCTCGAAGATCGCCCTTACAGGTTCAACCAGCGCCTTCACGTCTGTCCCTTCTGTAAACTTCACAATGATATAGTGCTTCATTATATTGTTACTCCTTTCTTAGCTTAAGCTGTTCCTTCATCGTCCTTGAAAAGCTTCCTGGCAAATCATTTCCGTACTCCCAGCTGACAATCAATAATTCGGATACCCTGAATTGTTTCGGGATATCCGCTCATCGGCTGTATGACGTAGTAAGCGTCCTCGTCCCGACAAATGCAGTTCTTGAGTTCAATATTGCGGAAAGTCGGAATGTCTTCAGGATCTGTACTCTGAACAACGGGATGATCACCGCTGACAGTGTTGAGAACATAATTCATGGTCATGGTGAGGCTTTCCTTCTTGATACCGATCATGAGGATGTTCTCCAGGTAGATATCCTCCACTACACCGCCGCGGCCCATGGCACTCTTGAAACGGATGCCGACGTCGGAATCGATAAAGGTGCAGTCCTTCACGAGGACATTGCGGACGCCGCGGGACATCTCACTTCCGATGACGAATCCGCCGTGGCTCATGCCGACTTTGCAGTCGTGGATGTACACATCTTCGCAGGGCTTTAGAAGCTTTCTTGCTTCGCGGTCCTTGCCAGATTTCAGACAAATTCCGTCGTCCCCGGTCTGGAATTCACTGTGATGGATATGGACATACCTGCAGGATTCCACATCGATGCCGTCGCCGTTTTGCGCATATGCGGGATTTATGATCCTGACGCCGCGCACTGTCAGGTGCTCGCAGAAATAGGGGTGCACATTCCAGGCAGGCGAGTCCTGCAGAGTGACGTCCTCGATCAGAACATTACGGCAGTGGCGAAGGCTCACCATCACCGGCCTGTAGAAGTCGTAGTGGGGAGAGGCTGCTGCCAGAGCTTCTTCAAAGGTATCATAGTCTCCGGGATAGATCTCTCCCGTGATCGCGGTATCGAACATATTCCGGGCGGGGAACCAGATCCCTCCTTCCTTGGATTCGAGCACATAGGGGGACTTTCCGAGCAGTTCTTTCCACTGCCTGGCAGTCATCTTGAATTCCTTGACAGGACGCCACAGATGGCCGTTTCCGTTGATGATGCCGTGTCCGGTAATAGCAATATTCTCTGCGTTTTCCGCGCAGATCAAACTCCTTATCGGAGATTGTCGGTATATTTACGGAAAAAGGTTGGAACATAACGATACCTCGCTAATATGTGGTAAACGGAAACTACAATTCAATTATCACCCATAGTGCAAAATATAGCCACTGTTATTATGGGAAGGAAAAAGGCTATTGAAAATATTGTAATCAATATTTTTAAGACATATGATATTTATAAAGGAACATCGGAAGTATAAAAGGAGGATCAATATATGAAGCACTACATCATTGTCAAGTTTACTGAAGGGACAGACGTGAAAGCGCTGGTAGAACCCGTGCGTGCGATCTTCGAAAAGACTCTGGAGATTCCCGGAATCCATACGCTGGATCTGCACGTTTCCAACTCGGACATTGCGAACCGTTACGACCTTATGATCGTTTTCGACATGGACAAAGAAGCGCTCCCCGCCTATGCCGCGTCTGAGCCGCATCTGAGATGGAAAAGTGAATATGCTGACAGGATCGCGAAGAAAGCGATCTTCGACTGTGATTAGTAAATCCAAATAACAAATATAACATTTTTATAACTTTTTTTGTTAATGCTTCATAAACATTGGAAATATACAGACGTGTATGGTAGAATGATTACACGTACTAAAGTCCAAACTTATTAAAAGGAGGATAAGTGTCATATGCAATACACAAAAGAAGTAGAAGACATGATTTGCGTCGCAAAAGGCCCGAATCATGGTCCTGCTCCGATTCCTGAAGAGGGAAAATGGGTCCAGGCAAAAGAAG
>Ga0256404_1005292_pt1 | contig 23060 bp, 19 predicted proteins | sample RumenRJG_01DNA_FD_185990 | JGI IMG/M metagenome (GOLD analysis project Ga0256404, IMG submission 185990) | Bovine rumen microbial communities from Lethbridge, Alberta, Canada - RJG_01 | ecosystem: Host-associated > Mammals > Digestive system > Stomach > Rumen | place: Canada: Alberta | collected... | reverse complement strand
AATCATGATAACAGGATCCGTGCGCTCATTTTTCAGGAGCAATCACCTGTTATCTGCGAAAAGGACTACAATACCTTTCGATGATACTGATTAAGACGATTTTTGGGTCACCATGAATAATTCAGGTCAATATACATTTTATATCAATTATCATATCTTACGTATTTTTCTTACACATCTGTCACTATTGCATTACTATCGGTCTGTTCTGCCAAAAAAGACGTCCTACCGCTTTGTGAGGTTCTCCAACGTACCCCGGTCTCACAATCGCCTTTAACTCGCTTTATATTGATGTTCCAGAAAACAAGTATGTGCCAATGTACCACTTTGTTGGCCAGCAAGTATCAAATTGTTGTCTTTTGGCATATCGGTAAATACCTGCATAATTGTAACTATCAGTGAAACTCAACGAAGAGTATTCACTCGATGAGCACAGAGTCATCTCAAACCACATGGAACTCCTTAAGTCGTAACAAGGCAGAATGAAAGAGAAAAGCCAGCTTCCCAACTGGCTTTCCCACATCTATTTGCAATAATGGAAACTTACTTCTCAAATGGAAACACGATCCCGAACTGCTTTCTTGCGCAATCCATCTGTCTCATGATCTCCAGAGTCTCGCTGTGAGGCATCTCCGGGCACTCGATCCTGCGCTCCTCTATCGCCTTGATTGTGGAACGGACTTCGTACTCATATCCGCTGATCTGTTCCGGGACTCCCCACGTCCTGATCTCTGTCTTATCACACTTTCCGCCATGGCGGAAAGCCGTAATCTTCTTAGGATTATTGATATTCTCAACTTCGATGAAACCATCCTCACCGCTGATGACCCCCATGCGGTTGGTCTGACAGTACATGGAAGTAAAGAGGCTGGCCATGGAACCGTCAGCATACTCGATGCAAAAGTTATCCTGTCCGTCAACACCAGTCTCCGTCTTTACACAGGTTGCTGTCAACCTCCTAATATCATCTCCCATGACCATGGAAACAAAGTTTATCGGATAAACAGACAAGTCAAGCAACGCGCCGCCGGCAAGCTCCGGCAAGATCATTCGCGGAACGTTATCAATATCATAACCAAGGTTTGCAGTGATTGTATGGACCTTCCCGATGATCCCGGAATCAATCGCCTCACGAATCAGCTGGCGAGATGGCATATAGCGCGTCCAAATAGCCTCGGTCAAAAGAAGATGTTTCTTTTCGGCAAAGTCGATCATCTCCTTTGCCTGTTGCTCATTTGCAGCAAAAGCCTTCTCACAAAGAACATTCTTCCCTGCCTCAAGAGCCCTCATCGTCCACTGATAATGTTGGGAATGAGGAGTCGCGATATAAACCAGGTCTACCTTGTTATCCTCAATCATCTCCTCATAAGAGCCATAAGCCTTCTCAAATCCATACTGCTGCTGGAATTTCTCCGCTTTTGCCGCATCTCTGGACGCAATCGCATAGGCGTTCACTTCTCCCTTCATGTGGATGATAGTCCCAGCCATCGTGTGCGCGATTCCCCCCGCACCGAGGATTGCCATGTTAATCATGAAAATCTCTCCTTTCTGCTGAAATTGTTTTCACCATTCAGCAATCGAACCATCCTCATGTCTCCATACCGGATTTCTCCAGTGGTGGGGAGTCGCATTTTCCTGAAGTACAAGATTCTTTTTAACACAGACCCCAAGTCCCGGCAGATGAGGCAGATTCACGAATCCATCTGTAAATGTAAAATCTGACTGATTTGTAACATAATCCAGAACACTCTTTCCTATGTTATAGTGGATTCCGATGCTCTGCTCCTGGATGACCGCGTTGTAGGATACCGCATCAACATTCAGGCAGGCTGCCAGTGCGATTGGTCCAAGCGGGCAGTGCGGAGCAATCGCAATATCGTATGCTTCCGCCATCGCTGCGATCTTTCGCACTTCAGTGATACCGCCCGCATGAGAGAGATCCGGCTGGATGATATCGATTCCGCCTGCATTAAATAACCTCTTGTAATCGAATTTCGTATAAAGGCGTTCTCCTGTGGCAATCGGAATGTTGCAGGACCGGGCAATCTCAATAAAGTCTTCCATATTATCACATAAAACCGGCTCTTCAATAAAAATCGGATCAAACTGTTCCAGTTTTTTTGCGAGAACTTTGGCCATCGGTTTATGAACACGACCATGGAAATCAATTGCAATCCCGAAATACTTTCCGCAACTGTCTCTGATAGACTGTACGCGTTCCAGGACCTCATCAATCTTCTCATATGAATCGATCATCTGAAGCTCTGCGGTTGCATTCATCTTGATAGCAGTAAAACCCGCATCTTTTTTTGCCTTTGCTGCCTTCCCGGCATCAGCCGGACGATCACCTCCGATCCAAGAATAAACTTTCATCTTATTCCTGCATCTCCCACCGATCAGATCATACACGGGGGTGTTGTAAAATTTTCCTTTGATATCCCAGAGCGCCTGATCGATTCCTGCCATGGCGCTCATCAGAACGCCACCGCCTCGGTAAAACCCTGCACGGTATAAGGTATTCCAGATATCTTCAATCTGAGAAGCATCCTTCCCGATCAGGTATTCCTTCATCTCTTCCACTGCGGCACCGACCGCCCCGGCATGACCTTCCAGGACAGCTTCTCCCCATCCCTCAAAGCCATCATCTGTTAGGATCTCAACAAACTGCCATCTTGGTCTCACCATATATGTATTGACTTCCGTAATTTTCATAACTGATTATCCTTTCAAAGCACCTGCTGTCATTCCGGAAATTATCTGTTTCTGCATGAGGAGATAGAAGATTACCATCGGTGCCATGACGATGCACATGATTGCAAGCATTACCGACCAGTCGATATTGAACTCTCCGATACACAGATTCAGTTCAAGCAGAAGCGTCATATTGTCACGGCTGCTGATCAAAAGACTAGACATGGTGAAATCATTCCAGATCCACATTGTCTGGAAGATCACGATTGTCGCTGTGACAGGTTTCAGCAGCGGAAATACCACTTTCCAGAACATCTGTCCCGGTGACGCTCCATCAATAAGAGCTGATTCTTCCAGTTCTGTAGGCAGTGCTTTGATAAAGCTCTGGTACATGAAGATTGAAAATGAAACACTGGAAGCATAGACCAAAATCAATCCTATCCTGGTATTGATTAGATGGAATTGTTTCATGACTGAAAAGATCTGAACGATTAGTACTTGGGACGGAACCATGTAGCCAACCAGAAAATATATGGAAAGAAAACTGGTCAGCTTATTCTTGAATCTTGCGATTGGATATGCTGCGAGAACACCAAGTACAACAATCAGGAACACGGAACTGATCGTGATCACGACAGAGTTGAACAGTGATGTCCAGAAATGCATTTGTTGAAAAGCTTTCATGTAATTATCGAGAAACAGTGTCTTCGGCAGTCCCCATGGGTCCTTCAACATCTGGCTGTATGGTTTCAAAGAATTCAGCACCATGTAAATAATCGGACTTAGTATCAGAATCGTGAAAGCCAAGAGAAGAATCTGCAGCAAGGATCTGATAACTTTCTTTCTGATCATAATTTACAGTACCTGCCTCTCTCTTTGTTTTGAAAAGTGCATCTGAATAAGAGCAACAGTCAATATGATGATGAAGAATACGACTGCCATGGCAGACGATCTTCCGATATTCTTTTCTCCAATTCCGGTCTTGATGATCAGCTGCGTCATGAATGTTGTCTTGTAACCAGGACCACCGCCTGTAAATGAATAAGGCAATGCATAGATTTTAAGACCATCTATAATGATCAGCATCGTGCTGATCGTGACCGCAGGTGTAAGCAGCGGCCAGGTAATATAACGGAACATCTTCCACCCATAAGCTCCGTCCATCTTTGCCGCTTCATAGTAGTCACTGGAGATCCCTTGCAGCCTCGCAAGATATACACAGGCATGCCATCCGGTCAGCCTCCAAATGTTTGCTACAATCACAGAGAGCATCGGAAGATACCCTTTGGACAGCCATCTGATTGGCTCCACTCCAAAGTGTGCAAGGAATGAATTAATCACACCGTTCTCTGTTGGTCCGAAGAAAAGCTGGAAAATATATCCGATGATCAGGACACTCGGAACTGATGTGAAGAAGAATGAAGAACGCACAATGTTTCTTGAGAAGAACTTTGCATTGAAGATCAGACTCAGCGGAACAGCTAGAGCAGTAATGATAATAACATTGAAAAAACAGAATACAAAGGAGTTTTCAAGTGCAGACAGCATGGACTTCATATGGAATATCTTTGCATAGTGCTTAAGTCCCACAAAATGAATCGTTCTAGCATACCCGTCCCAGTCCGTGACGGAATACGCAAAACTCAAAATAATTGGAATGATCAATAATGCTGTGTAGATTATGAAAGCTCCAATTACAAAGGGAATATACTTCTTGAAAAATCTCTGATTCAGCACATTGAATCCTCCCGCACCAATACCTGCATAGCCGTATCCACAGCCACTTCTCCTGTTAGTCAGAACGGGCGCACAACAACATATGTGTTACTGTGCGTCCGTCCCAAACTACTTCATTAATTGATAATCAAGGAGGTTATCAGTTAATTTCTCATTCCTTTAACTCATCAAGCTTGTCCTGCATCTCCTGAATCATGGTATCGACATCGATATCACCCAGAAGAAGCTCCTGGCTGGATGCGATCAGCTGCTGCTGAAGCCCGGTACCATAGGGTCCCCAGTTACCCTGTGGGATGTAAACATCGAGATTTCCGGCTGCATACTGCTCAGAGATGTCTGCAAGAATCGGGTCAACATCAGACTTGACGCCATTCATTCCGATAACATAACCATTCATTTTCTGATAGAGCTGTACAATATCATCCTGTGCAAGGAAGTTCAGGAAGGTTTTTGCTGCGTCCATCTTTTCAGTCTCAGCATTGATAGCGACTGCACAGTCAACCGCACCATAAGCAACCTTGATGTCTCCGGTAGTACCCGGCATCGGGAAGAAACCGATCTCGAATTCCGGATTAAGCTTCTGGATTTCCTTGAGATGCCCTGCATGGCCTGCAAGGAGTCCTGCCTGACCGGTTGCGAACTCACTGAAGAACTCCTGAGAACTGACACTTGCGAGATCCTGTCCGACATAACCAGGCTTTACAAGATCGTCATACCACTTCTGGATGTACGGTCCCCAGCCATCAGCAAAGGTCTTCTCTCCGTCGATAACTTCCTGATGATAATCTGGATCATCTACGAGGTAGTCATTCATGAACGGGCCAAGGAAGCTGTCCCAGAACCACTCGCCCCTCTCGATGATCGGACGAGTTCCGTTATCTTGCAAAGTCTTGCAAACTGAAACCAGCTCATCCCATGTCTTAGGCGCTTCTAGTCCAAGCTTACTGAAGATATCCTTATTGTAGAAGAACCCGCCGACCCATGTAGTAGGTGCATAACCATAAGTCTTGCCATCTACCGTGTAAGTATTTTTGTTAGCATCAACCAGTTTTCCCACTGCATCGGTATCAGAGATGTCAGCACAGAATCCGTTATCAATCAGCTCTGACTTGTTCTCTGCTGCGATATAGAACAGATCAGGTGTTTCGCCTGTTGATGTCAGGACCTGCATCTTTTCCAAATAATCCTGTACAGGGGCCGCATACTGGAAATCAATGTGGATTTCCGGATGTTCTTTTTCAAATGCATCAAGGATTGGCTGATAGTTTTCCTGAGAATACCAGGAGAGGAAAGTAAGCGTTGTTTCTTCCTCGCTGGACGCACATGCAGGTGTAGCCATCATTGATGCCATTATTACGATGGCACTTGCAATTGACAAACTTCTACGTTTCATATGACCCTCCTTTTTCCGTTCTGGGAAATATGTTTTATTGTTGTTTAAACAATAGCATCTCTTTTTCATTTCTGAAATGACGGGAGTTGTCAAGAAATATCAAATGTTCTCTTACGATTTGCCTTATTCTGTTTTCCTTGTCAAATTATTTCTTCTGAGAATCTTAAGCCTGAAAGCGGTATTCCATACAACCAACCATTCTGACACTCCGAAATAATCTCCTTTTTTCGTGTGCCACCTTGTTTGCAGGAATCCTTCATCCTGACTCCCTCTCGGCCTTCTCTGCCCTTTGATCACAAGTGTTCCATCGGAAATGTTCTGTAGACTGTTTCTCCATGCCGCCTGAGCCCTTTCTTTCCAAGTCTTATGACCAGTCAATTTGGCAAGCTTTATCCAAGTATCATAGAATTCCAGTGCATAGCAGTCGATGTGATTATGCTGGACTGATACTGCTGTTCCTCCTTTGGTATGGTATTCTATCTGATGAAGAATGCTGTCTTCTGGAAATCTGACATTATAAAGATACTGCCATGTAGTAAGATAATCGCTGATCTGTTCCGCTGCCTCAAGATAGCCCTGCTCCCCTGTAATCTCATACAGAGCGACCGCCGACCTTGCAAGCGGAATTGCCGCTTCCTTGTCGATACAGTAGGTATCCAACGCCCCTGCGGTCGCAAAGCCCTGACTTAGGAACTCCTGATAATATGCCCTAAAACTATCCTTTGCCGCTTTCAGATAGGCCTGATTCTTTGTTTCGCGGTATCCAATACATAATGCAAATGTTGCATAACTTCCCACTATTCCATCAGGGTCTGAGATTGAGCCATCGTTGTGCCATGCCTTGGCAAATTTTCCTCCTTCTCTTTCATGATTGACCAAAAAATCACATACTCCAAGAGCCACGTCCCTATAACAAGGCACATCTTCACCATGCTCTTTCAGGAGATGATAAGCCTCCAGATATTCATCGACCACATCGTATAGGTTGGCAGCATCATTTCGTTCCACATCATTATCTTCTGGGTACGTCAAGATCCGGTCAAAACGGGTCCTGAAAAGCCCGTTTGGGAGTACCGCATTTTCTGTCCAGCTGTCCAGGGCCTTTCTTCCTTTATGTAAGGCATCCAGTCTATGGTTCACGATTCCTTCGTATAGCAACGACACCGCCAAAGAAGCGTTCTGCCCGACCCAACCGACTTCAAGATGATTCCGAATCTGAGTCCATCTTTCCCCGTCCCAGGTAAGTCCCATACAGAATCCAGCAAATCTGCCATCCTCAAAATATGCCTGATTCAAGATGAATTCTATTCCAAGATCCCAGACAGTCTTGTCATCAATAAGTTTTCTCGGTTTGGATTCGAACTGATTCCACATGAGATTCATAAATGCGCCGTAATCATAAGCTTTTCTTCTTTCCAGAAGAACAAGATAAGCTGTGAATGTAATTTGATCGCCTTCGATCACTACTTTAGCACGGTATGGCATGTCGCTGTACTTATCTCTTGCACAGTAGACCAGTGGTTCATCCTCCGGGAAACTCAGCTTCATGCATAGATGGCCATCCTCGTTCCGTGTAAACACAGCAGCAGAATTCATGGTGTTCTCCAGACTGTCACAGATTCCAAAAGATGCCTCCTCCGTCTGACAATACATTCCTGATGGGATACTGCTTCTGTGCCATGCATATTTCCATGGCTTTCCGTCATGATACAGACCCTTGGGCTCCTTTCCGGATCCCCACTGATTCCCATTGTAATTTGCACACGGAATCATAAAGAACTGTTCCTTTGAAAGAATTTCAATTCCCATTGTGAAGTCCGGTATCTTGTCTGACTTCGATGAAAGCTGATAAGTTCTGCTCCATTTCCAGACACAATCACCGAGTCCCTCAAATTCATCCTTGCATGGGAGATCCAGTTCATGCATTAATACAGCAATCAGCTTCTGCTTTTTTAGAATTCCCTTTTCATTAATTGAAAGCTCATTCATGAATGCCTTCCCCTGATAATGGTCGGCGGTTTACAACTGCCCGATAAACAATTTTCTATATGTGGTCGGGGGCATGCCGGCGATCTTACTGAAAGCTCTTGAAAAATGGTATTCGCTTGTATAACCGATGGCGTGGGCGATCGCAGCGTTCGTTGCATTTGTTGTAGACAGGAGTTCCTTTGCTCTCGTGATCCGAAGCTGTACCACATAATTCCAGATGGAGTCCCCTGTTACCTTCTTGTAGATTTTTGAAAGGTAGCTCTTCGAAAGATTCATCCGACTGGCAAGATCGTCCACAGAGAACGATTCTTCATAACACATCTGCCCGATATATTCATTTGTCTTCTCTACGATCATTGCGTTCTTATTAATAGCAAGCTCTGCGGAATTTAGTTTTTCCTCTATTTCTGCCAACAAATCTTGCACTTCAACGACAGAAACTGCACTGTTCAGTCTGTTTTTCATCTGTTCATAAGCACTTTTTTCAATATAGATCAGATTCAGTTCTTCGAAAATTTCGATCAACTCATTTAACCCCTCAATCAGAGAGCCTCTGGAAACCCTTCTGCTGATGCAGAGGTTTACCCAGTTTTGGATACTGTCTCTTATCTCTTCTGGGGAGTGATTCATAAGTCTTGCCTTCACCTCCTCTTTCCCTTCCTTGATCGGCTCCTCTTTGGGATACGACCATATTTTCTTCTCCGCAAGTTTGAAATTATCTGCCGTTCCCCCATAAAAAATCGTTCTTAGCGCCTCTCTGCTCTGAACACACATATCGTAAGTGCATTCTCTTCGGATCTCACTGCGTCCAATCAGGATCCCCCTGTCAGAAATTGGGTATTTATCCTTCAGATTTTCAATACACTGCTGGATGTCAATTTTTGATAATGCACAAAGGAAGAAGACAGTATCGTCTTTGTCTGAAAAGTAAGAATAGCAAGTTATGTCTTTGGTCCTTTTGATATCCTGCTCCAAGAAAATATTCTCATGGTCCCGGATTGATTCAGTACAAAGAACGCACCAGAACAGTTCCTTTTTTTCTTCGAGAGGCAGCTGATCAATCTCCCCTTTAAAAACCTGGATCAGTTCTTCCTCAACCTGCCTCCCCTGATAATAATTCTCAGCATATTGCTGAAGCCTATTCTCATTTAGCTTCGAGTTTTTCTGATCTGATTCCCTTTGTATCGATACCAGTTCTTCAATTAGTTCCTCTTTTTTCAGAGGTTTCAGCAGATATCGACTTACCCTCAGTTTCAATGCTCTCTGCGCGTACTCAAATTTGTCATAGGCGCTGAGTATAATCACATCCACATCTGGATCGACCATCCGCACCCTGGTAATGAATTCCAGACCCGAAACATCCTGCATACTGATATCCGTGATAATCAGGTCCGGCCGGACAGAATAAAACATTTTGACGGCATCTACTGCATTCCCCGCACATCCGGCAATCGTAAATTCATAAAATTCCCATGGAATGATACTTTTCAGCATATCGATAACATATTCCTCATCATCGACAATCATCACTTTTCTCATCCTATGTCTCCCTTTCTCTGGCTTCTGTAGGAATTTCAATCCGGACAATCGTTCCTTTTCCCTCCCGACTGTCGATATGAATCCCGTATTCATTGCCGTACTGAAGTTTGATGATTGAATTCACATTGGTCAACCCGATATGACCATTTTCGACTGATACTGAATCCAGTCGTGCATTGACTTGCTCAAGTTCTTCGGAAGAAATCCCCCTGCCATTATCGTAAACTACAATGTAGAGACGTTCTTCCTGTCTGCAAACCTCTATTCCAATATGTGCGATGCGCAGATTATTCACAAACCCATGTTTGATGCTATTCTCCACAACCGGCTCCATAATCATCTTCGGTACCATCTGGTTCTGATCCACACAATCATCGATATGAATGTCATATGAAAACTTATTGCTGAAGCGAATACAGTAAATCTCGAAATAAGATCTGATATAGTTGAGTTCCTCGTAAAGCGGAACAAGTTTTGTCTGTTGAAGTGAATAGCGAAGAATATTACTCAGATTTCCAATAATATCCGTCACATTAGATTGGTTGTTTCGCATAGACTGATATTCGATTAACTGCAAGGTGTTAAAAAGGAAGTGAGGTGATAGCTGATTCATCAGGATACTGATTTGGGCATCCTTTTGCTGAATCTCATACAAATAATTTTCTTTGATCAACTTCTCGATATCCTGAATCATTTTGTCGATTTCAACACTAATCTCTATGTATCCGGAGGCATTATAGGATTTCTGCTCCGAATGATTCTGTAATTCCGAAATTTTTTGCAGCCTATGCCTGATATTCTTAAGGGGCATTACGACCTCCCGGTTCATCTCTCTGGCGAAGGCGACAACCAAAATGATGCAAATCACCAATACGATCAGGTCGATCAGAAATATATTCCGGATAAATCCGCCAAGATTGAAATATGGTTCGAAATAACGAAGTGTCCAGCCAGTAACAGAAGAACTTCGGCTGGCAGTCAGATTTCCCCTCGCAAAGATAATATCAAGATATGCCCTGATTCGGGAAGTAACACCTTTTTTCTGAGATTCCTCTTCCGGAATTTCAGCATCGAGTTCCATATTACCCAGCTCACATACAGTATTTCCCATTTGGTCATAGACATTGATCCGGGCTTTGCTCTCATCTAATCCTGATGAAATGATTCCATCGATCGACTCTGCACTGATATCGCAGATTACATACCCCACTTTGGACTTAATAGAATAAACTGGCAGCACAACAGAATAAACCTGGTTTTCTTCCAGGCAATCCTGATAATATTCAGTACCATGTTTCCCGACATAATAGAGTCGTTTCTTACCATCCCTGATGTCGGTAAACCAAGACTGGTTCTCAAACTCAAACTCTCCTATATATTTTTCCCTGTCTTCATTATAAAGATTGTAAGTAAACCCATTTTTTCCGACAATGATGAGATCGCTGATATAATCCTTGAAGGATGCAATATACTGCATAAGACTGTTCAGTTCATTCATCGTATGAGCTTTCTGCCTGGCATCCAGCCGATCATACTTCTTCATTGCCGTCTTAACTGCCTCAAAGTTTGCAATCATCGCCAACGGAGTCTTGGAATCCTCAAACAGATAATCCGCAGAAGATACCTTCTGGTCCAGCTCCTGACCGACATTAGAGACAATCACCTTGTTATACTGAACGGTAACGACCGTAGTGGCCGCATAACTGACGACCATGATAACAAATATCAAGGTTATGCTCAGACGGATCACCATTTCAAGCTGCATGTTCTTCCATCTTCTCATAACCCTGATTTCCCCTCAGACTATCAATTTATCAGCGCTGTACTCTTCCCGTGCCGTTCCCGTGCATCAATGCTTCCACCTCCGCGACCGAAACCAGATTATAATCCTGTTCGATGGTCTGCTTCAGGCAGGAAGCCGCTACTGCGTACTCGATCGTATCCTGCATGGAATAGCCCTTCTGGAGTGCGTAGATCAACCCGCCACCGAAGGAGTCCCCGCCACCGACGCGGTCGACCAGATGGATCAGATACTCCTTGGAATAGTAATCCTGACCATCCTGGTAGAGCATGCCGGCCCACTTGTTGTCACTGGCGGAAATACTCGTTCGCAGCGTAATTGCGACTGTCTTGCATCCGAAGCGGTCATGCAGTTCCTTAGCCACATAACGGTAACCTTCCTTGTTGAGGACACCGCTTCCGACATCGGTATTCGGTGCCTTGATGCCGAAGACATCATTTGCGTCTTCCTCATTTGCGATGCAGACATCCACGTAGGGCATCAGCTTGCCCATGACCTCTCCCGCCTTCTCTCTGGTCCAGAGCTTCTTACGGTAGTTCAAGTCGCAGCTGATAGTGATGTCTCTCTTTTTTGCCTCCCGACACGCCTGCAGGCACGTTTCCGCGAGAGAATCGCTGAGTGCGGGCGTGATTCCTGTGAAATGAAACCAGTCACAGTCTTCAAAGATCTTATCCCAATTATATTCTTCAGGTCTGGATTCTGCCACAGCGGAATACTTCCGGTCGTAGATGACCTTGGACGGTCTCTGGGAAGCACCTTTCTCGACAAAATAGATGCCGAGCCGGTCTCCTCCACGGATGACTCCGCTTACATCGACTCCGTATCTTCTCAGAGCGTCTGCAGCGCTCTGTCCTATCTCATTATCAGGGAACTTGGACACAAAGCATGAATGAATACCATAGTTGGCCAGCGATACAGCCACATTCGCCTCGCCTCCCGCATAGGATGCGTCAAATCTCGATGTCTGCCTGATGCGATAATATCCCTCAGGATTCAGGCGCAGCATGACCTCACCAAAACAAACTGTCTTCATCTAATTATGCCTCTTTTCTCTGCTTCCCTCTCTCCCAGGGAATATTTCAGCAGTCCACACTGTTACACTGCATCATAACTGCAGTTCAGCTTATGCACTTTACAAACTCCTGTGCCAGCTTTGTCAGTCCTTCATAATCGTCTTTGCTGATCAGAGCCTTGCTTACAAGGTTTCCTCCGATTCCAAGTCCAACTGCTCCGGCATCCAGGAACGATTTTGCATTCTCAATGGTGACTCCACCGACCGCCGTGAGCGGGATATGGCTAAGCGGTCCTCTGACTGCCTTGAAGTAAGCAGGTCCTGCTTCACTTGCCGGGAATATTTTCACGAAATCAGCCCCTGCCTTGTAAGCATTGTTGATCTCGGTTGGAGTGTATGCGCCGGGCATAGTCGCCATACCAAGGGAGCCTGCAAGCGCGATGATTTCCGGATCAGTGGTCGGAGTGATGATAAACCTGGCACCTGCGTTGTATGCAAGGACCACTTGCTCCGTCGTGATGACAGTCCCAGCGCCGACTAGAATCTCCGGATCTGCCTGTTCACTGATCATGCGGATGCTGTCGACGGTGCTCCTGTACTCCGTCTCCTTCTCTGTTTGATCGAATGTTACTTCCATCAGGCGGACACCACCTGCGCAAAGAGCATTTGCGGTCCTGACCGCTTTTTGCTGATCGATTCCGCGGAAGATCGCGACAATCTTATTCTTATAGATCTCTTCAACTACTTTTTTCTTATCCATAACTTATCTCCGCTGGCTGCTGCCCATATATGAAAAGCGGGGGATGGCCGAAGCCATCTCCCGCCCTTCGGCTCGCACTCTCTCTTATTCAGTAATTACTCTGGTGTCTCTTCAAGAAGTGCGTTGATTCTGGACTCAACCTGTGCCATTGCGTCATCAATGGAAGTTCCGCTCAGCATGGAGTTATAGGACTCGCCCATGATATCCTGAACTTCTGCATATCCGGAATAGGACGGATACGGAAGCGCGTACTGGATGCAGTCTACAAAGCCCTTGTAAGCATCGGTGGTGAAGGTTTCATCCTTCAGAGCGGTACTGGAAACCGGCATACGCCCAGTCTGCTGTGCAAACGGGATCGCGTTCTCATCAGATGCCATGAACTTCAGGAAATCTGCCATCTCCTGCGGATGCTCGCATGCAGTGGTGATGGAGTATCCGGAAACCTGCAGGTTGGTGGTATGTCTGGTCTGAGACGGGATCGGAACGGAAGCAAGTTTGCCATCGAGTTCCGGATTAGCTGCGACGATAGCGCCGAGAGCGTTAGACCCGGAGATGATCATGCCGGCCTGCCCCTGTGCGAAATAGTTAACTGCTTCCGGATAACCGGTCTCGGTAGCTCCCGGAGGAACAACTCCCAAGTCAAGATCCAGGTTGACGAATCTCTGAAGTGCTTCCTTGTAAGCATCAGAGGTCAGATCGCTGGTCCACTTTCCATCCTCACCCTTGGTGACTTCGTCAACGCCGAATGCCTTGACGTACTGGGAATATCTGCTCTCACCGGATCCATTCTGAGTTCCGACCATAGCGAAGCCCCACTTGTCGTCGCCAGTGAATGCCTTTGCTGCCGCTTCAAAGTCATCCATAGTCTCGATCTTCTCGATGCCGGCATCTTTAGCCCAGTCAGCGCGATAGATCAGAGCGATCGGTACCATGAACCACGGAACTACCATCAGCTGTCCGTCAACTGAACCATAATCCAGGATTCCCTGATCGATGTTAGCCAGGAAGTCTTCTCCGAGGTACTCGGTCGGGTCAACAACGATTCCCATGCTCTTTGCCTGCGGCATGAATGCGGTATTCATATAGAAAGCATCCGGCAGGTTGTTGCTGGAGTTCAGAGCGATGATCTGCGCGTTCAGGTCATTGTTAGCGACCGGCATCCACTCTATGTGAATGTTCGGGTGAGCTTCCATATAAGCGTCTGCCATAGCCGCTTCCAGGGACCCTTCGTTCTCGGTCTGGATAGAGGACATGATGGTGAGGGTAATGTCCTCACCAGCCTCGGTCTCGCCAGCCATGGCAGGCATTACTGCCATAGTAGACATAGCCATCGCTGCACTAAGTGCAATACTCATAGCTTTTTTGAAATTCATGATTTTCCTCCTTGATGTGATGAATTTTATTGTTTCACAGCGCCAGCTGTTAAACCACTGATGAAGTACTTCTGTAGGAACAGAAACGCAATCACAAGTGGGATTGAAGCGACGACCGAGGAGGCCATCAGGTCATTCCACATGATCTTGTAGTATCCGTTCATCTGTGCGATACCGACAGATACGGTCTTCATATGCTCATCCGCCATCAGCAGATTCGCGAACATGTACTCGTTCCAGCAGGTGATGAATGCGTAAATAGCAGAAGAGGCGACTCCCGGCATCACGATCGGCAGGGTGATCTTGTAAAAAGCCTGCCACCAGGAACAGCCGTCTATGATGGCTGCCTCATCCAGTGTTGTTGGGATCGTCCTGTAATACCCGACCATCATCCAGGAGCAGAACGGGACCGTAAATGAAACATACACCAGGCTCAGTCCCAGAAGAGTGTTGTTGAGGTGATAGGTATTCAGGACCTTATAGTACGGTACCAGCAGCATGACCGACGGAAACATCTGGGTCATAAGGATAAATGCCAGGAAAGAGTTCTTACCCTTGAACTTGAATCTTGTGACTCCGTACCCGGTCAGGCAGGAGATCAGGACCGATACAAGAACCGCGAACAGCGTGACCAGAAGCGAGTTCCGGAAGTAATACAGGAACGGGTAGCTGGTCCACATCGCCTTATAGGAACCGATTGTAATCTGCTCCGGGATCCACCTTGGCGGGATCTTGAAAGTCTCAATTTCCGTCTTCAGGGAAGTAGACACCATCCACAGAACCGGAACCAGGACAAAAAGGGCCCCGATGATACAGATTAGGTATGTAAGTACATTTCCGAGCGTCTGATGTGCTCTCTTGCTTTTCACGTTCAGGACCTCTCAATCATCTTTCAGCATGCGGTTGAAGAATTTACTGATGAAGTAGCAGATAATGAAGACCACTACTGCCATCGCAGAAGCTTTTCCGAACTTGAAGTACTGGAAGGCTTCCTTGTAGATTCCGATACTGACTACGTTCGTCACGTTGCTCGGGCCGCCTGCGGTCAGCAGCTGCACGATCGTGTAGTGCTTGAACCACCAGACTACATCCAGAATTACGGTTGTCGCGAGAACAGGTCGGATGGAAGGCAGGATGACGCGGAAGAAGAGCTGCCAGGGGCTCGCACCATCTACCTTTGCCGCTTCAATGACATCCTCGGATACCGTCTGCAGAGCCGCGAGGACATTGACCATGACCAGCGGATATCCTTTCCAGATGCAGACGAGAACGACGATGGCGAATGCCCATTTTTTATCGCCCAGCCAGGAGATCTGCTTGTCAATGATTCCCATATTTATCAGAGTATTATTGAGCAGTCCATACAGCGGGTTTACGATCCACTTGAAGATAAGTGCAATGACGACATCCGGGAACAGCCAGGGCAAAACCAGAATCGTTCGAAAGATCTTGATGCCGGGTTTGCTCTGATTCAGGACCAGGCCGAAAATCGTTCCCAAGATGAAATGTCCGAGGACCACGAACACCGTGAACTTCAGGGTGGTGAGGATGCTTCCCTGGAATTTATCCTGGGTGAAGATCGTCAGGAAATTCTTCAAGCCAACGAAATCCCACTTCTTCGCGAGATCTGTGTTGAAGAAGCTGATGACAATACCGTAGACCAACGGGTAAACAACCAATGCAAGGAGCACAATGAATACCGGAAGGATGAAGAAGTACGGCGCCAGCTGCTTCTGATTGAGCCTGGCAGCCTGAAAAGGCTCTTTATTCTTACGCTTCATACTTACCATTCTCCCATAGAATGATCATCTTCAAAGTAAAGGACCGGATTGCTCCATCTTCCGTCATATAGAAGATCCTTCAGCTTCTCCTCGTCGATCTCGAATCCGAGACCCGGTTTGGTCGGGATATCGATGTAGCCGTTCTTGATCTCGAACGGTTCTTTGAACAAGTCGACACCCAGATCCAAATGTTCTGCCTGAGTTGGATGTTCCTGAGCCGTGAAGTTCGGGATCGCGGTGTCGATCTGCAGACACGCTGCAAGGGCGACCGGACCGAGCGGATTGTGAGGAGCTACGCTCATGTAATAGTTCTCTGCCATAGCAGCGATCTTGAATGTCTGGAGGATACCGCCGCAGTGGCAGACATCAGGCTGAACAACATTGACGGCCTGCTTCTCGATCAGTTCACGAAAACCAAATGTGGTAAAGAGACGCTCGCCGGCTGCGATCGGGATAGTAGTACTTCTGGAGACCTTGACCATCGCGTCAACATTCTCCGGCAGGACTGGTTCTTCGATGAACATCGGGAAGTACGGCTCCAGCTCTCTGCACAGGATCGGTGCCATCGCCGGGGAAATTCTTCCGTGAAAGTCAATCGCGAAATCGATCTCATCTCCGATCTCCTCACGGAGAACCTTCATCTTATGAACGATGTGTTTGATTGTCTTCGGAGTATCGATATTGCGAATCGGCGGAGTCAGCATGGAGGTCTTCAGTGCGGTGAATCCCGCATTGATCCTCTTCTCTGCCCAGCTACGGATCTCATCATCCGTTGGATCATCACTGAATGGGATCAGATGCGCGTACATACGGATGCGGTCTCTGGACTTTCCGCCGAGAAGCTGCCACACCGGAACGCCCAGTGCCTTGCCTTTGATATCCCAAAGTGCCTGCTCGATTCCGCTGATTGCACTGTAGACAACCGCACCGCCCCGGTAGAACCCTCCGCGGTACATGATGTTGTACAGCATTCCGATATCCATGGGATCCTTGCCGATGATCATATCTTTCAGAATATTGATCGCTTCCCCAACAACGGTGGATCTTCCCTCCAGTGTAGGCTCACCCCAACCGGTTATTCCCTCATCTGTGCTTACCTTCACCAGCATCCATCTTGGCTTGATATAAAAGATATCAACAGCAGTGATCTTCATGATTATCTGGTACTCCCTTTCGTCCTGTATTATGTATGTACTTATATACGAATGCTATTCGTAATTACGTCCTATGTATAAAAACTAGCATATAGAGATGCTTGCGTCAACAAGTAATTGTGACTAAATATCAAACATTTTTTTGTATACTTGTAAATGAGAAATGTGTTGACATCTCCCTTTACTTTCCATAAAGTGTTCGTATATGGGGACAGTTTTGAAATTGTTCCGAATACCGTTAAAAGAATACAAGATCAAAGGAAGACTATAAAGATATGACTATAACTCAAGAACACCCGATTCATCACAGGACAACTTCCAGAATACTGGATATTCTGGAACTGGTTGCAGCCTCTCCGAATGAATATACCTTATCTGATATTAGCCAAAAATTAGATGTTCCGAAGAGCAGCATCTCTCCCATCCTTCAGGAGCTTACCTGCAGAAACTTTCTTGTGATCAATGAGACCCAAAAGTACATGATCGGACTGGCTGCCTACAACGTCGGTTCCAGTTTCCTTCAGCAGTTCCATTTTCTCGATGAAGTCGAGCGGATTCTGGCAAACATGACGAATGTCTGTAATGAGGCGACCCACTTCTCTGTTCTGTCAGGTGGAGATGTTCTTTATCTGAAAAAAGTGAATTCGCCAGAGCCAATCCGGATGATCTCTTATATTGGAAACCGTATCCCGGCATACGCGACTGCGCTCGGCAAGGCACTGCTGCTAGACTACACATTGCCCCAGCTGAAGCGTCTGTACTCGGACGGTCTGAAGAAAGTCACTCCGAATACGATCGATGATTTTGATGTACTTTACAAGCAGATTGAAAAAGCGAGAACAGAAGGTTTCACATACGAATCCGAGGAATCCAACAAATTCATCAGATGCATTGCCGTTCCGGTAAGAAAAAACGGGAAGGTCGTCGCTGCCATGAGTGTCGCCACTCCTACCTTCCGTTACGATGAGAAAAAAGAAGATCTTATAAAGGTCCTTCTGGCCGATGCCAACAGGAAAGTTGAAGATATCATCGCAAATCTTGATATCAATATTCAAGATTTTATGGCCTGATGCATCGAGCGCTCGGGTGTTGTATATACATATGCATACCGCATGGTTCTCGCCAAGTGACTCAGATATTGAATGTTTATCCTCATAATCTGTTTATAGAATAGTGATTTTGAAAATGCCCCTCGCCAGACAAGACAGATTCTCAGATTTTTTTGTCTTACACGCCATAAGGACGAAGCCACAGCTTTGCGCTGTTGCTGCGTCCTTTTTTCAGACTTGCTATCCCCGTGTGACACAGGAAATGATTATTACTATAACTCTGCCAGGGCTTCTTCATCTGCAACTAATATAAAGTTTGGGTGAAGCTTCAGGACAGAAGCCGGTACTTCAGGAGTAATGTTTCCACAGACCACCGTCTTCAGGATCCTGGCTTTATTCCTTCCACTTACCAGCATCAGAATTCTCCTGGCCTTCATAATATTGCCGATTCCCATTGTATATGCATACTTCGGCACCTGATCCTCCGATTCGAAAAAGCGCTTGTTTGCCTGAATCGTGGACTCTGCCAAGGCAACTTTATGAGTTCCGAGCGGGAAGAACTCTTCAGGCTCATTGAATCCAATATGCCCGTCGACTCCAAGTCCCAGAAGTTGGAGGTCCGTACGTCCAATCTTCTTAAAGACTGCATCATAATCCATGCAAGCCTTTTCCACGTCCATCTCTTTCCCATCTGGGAAGTAGGTGTTCTCTGTATTGATATTGACTTTGTCAAAAAGATGATGGTGCATGAACCAAACATAGCTCTGTTCACTGGAAAGATCCAGCCCGCAATATTCATCCAGGTTGACAGTCTTCACCTTAGAAAAATCAAGATCACCTTCTTTGTACATCCGTACCAAATTCTCATATGCCCCGACTGGGCTAGACCCGGTAGCAAGCCCCAGCACACAGTTCGGTTTTAGAAGGATCTGTGCAGCAATGATCTCAGCAGCTTTCCGGCTCATTTCATCATAGTCTTTCGCACGAATAATTTTCATGTCATTTTCTCTCAGGACTGTACCGCAACAAGTAGGGAGTTCTCTGTGATAGTATCTCTTTTGCGGAGCAGCTCCCTGGTGATCTTACCCTGCTGGATAATCAGCACTCGGTCACATACACGAGCCAGATAGTCAAACTCCGAGGAAACCAAAAGCACTCCGCTTCCCTTGTCCGCGATAGAAGCGATGATATGACAGATACTCTCCTTCGCCTCAACATCGACACCAACCGTAGGATCATCAAGCAGAAGAACTTTTGGACTTAAAAATACGCTCTTCCCAAAGACAACTTTCTGCTGGTTGCCCCCCGAAAGGTTCTTCAGCTCCTGATCTACACCTGTTGTCTTGATTTCGAGTGAGCTGATCAGCTTTAAAGCCTCTTCTGTTGCAAGGCGATCGTTAATGCAGGTCCTATGAGAAAATCGCTTCCAAGCAGGCATGAAGAAGTTAGACTTTACCGAATGAATCGGGACAATCCCTGTCCTTCTTCGGTCTTCAGGAATCATGAAGATCCCCTTTTCGATCGTCATCCAAGGCTTAAGGCCTGTTACATCTTCCTCAGTAGAGCTGCTACTCAATGTAACCTTGCCGCTTGCAGGCTTCATCAGACCGTACAGGGTCTTAATCAATTCTGTACGGCCACTTCCCATAAGACCTGCGAGCCCGAGAACCTCCCCCGGATAGATATCAAGGTCAATTCCATTCGCCTTGTGATCTGCGCTTGCCACATTTCGTACACTCAAGAGCGGCTTATTATGATAATCCACCTGATAAACTCTGGAGATGGCTTTCTCTTCCATCTTCTTGCCTACCATAGCTTCGACCATGCGTGGGATCGTCAGATTCTTTACTTCGTCATCAAGATTAACGACTCCATTATAAAGAACGACCGTGCGGTCACAAATCTTGATTACTTCCTGCATATGATGCGAGATGAAGATAATCGCAATATCCTTCTTCCGAAGGTTGGACAGAAAAGCAAAGAGTTTCTCAATCTCACGCTGTGTCAAGGATGCAGTAGGTTCGTCCAGGATCAGGACTTTGGGATTCTTCAGCAGAGACTTTGCGATTTCGACCAACTGCTGCTTTCCAATCGGCAGTTCTCCCGTCACCGCATTGAGATCTATATCCGCGATCCCGAATTCGTTGAAGATCTGGGTCGCAGCTCTCGCACACGCCTTCTCATCGATGGAGAGTCCCTTATGCGGCTCCGCATGAAGAAACAGATTCTGCACGACCGTCAGCGTCGGAATCAGCGACAGCTCCTGATAAACCATGGCTATCCCACATTTTCGGGCATCCGCCGCTGTCTTTATCGTGACTTCCTTCCCATCGATCAGAATAGAGCCTGAATCCTTGGTGTAGACGCCTGTAACAATCTTCATCAGAGTCGACTTACCGGCTCCGTTGCCGCCGAGCAGGCCGACAATACTTCCCGATTTAACGGAAAATGAGACTCCCTTCAGCACTTTGTTCTCGTAGAAGGATTTATAGATATCCTTTAACTCAAGCGCATTCTCGTTCAGCAATACGGCCACCCCATTTCCTTACCATCGCTGTCGTAGATTCCTTCAATCTTCGGAGATCCTTTGCTGACTCCGGAGATTGGAACCACAAATGCTCTCGTAACAAAAGCCTGAGCTCGGAACCCAAAGATGACAGTATCGCCTTCCTTGATTCCTTCTGCTGGCTTGAAGATGCCGTAATAATCAATTGCTTCCGGCTTTGGCATATCGCACTCGATCAAGTGCTTCTTAGCGGATTCAAAGTCGGATCCTACCATCGCCCTTACCATGTAAGGTGGGAATACCGGATCGATATACATACCACCGCCATAGCAGTAAGCTCTTCCATTATAGAAGTGGCATATTTCAGAGACATATGCAAGGGCCGGTCTCTCCGCCATTGCCTTAACCGCATGGATCGGCGTACTTCCGGTCAGGCCATGTCCCGGCTCTACCTGAGTAACACCATGTTCTCCCATCTCCTTGAAAAGGTGAAGAGAAGTCGTTCCCGGTGCATTAAGCTCCAGATTCGTAAATCCAGCTGCCTCAAGAGCTTTTTTCGCCTCGAGAAGGGTCCGGTAATTGTGCGTATGTTCAACCGTCTGTGTCTCCAAATTGTAGAGCTGGGTCGGGAAGGTCGTGATGCCCGCAAACTTCAACCCAGGCATCCTGCCGATTTTCTTGGCCGCTTCCACAACCTCAGATGCTGGTATTCCTCCCTCATGCCCAGTATAGAAGGTATCCCCATCCGAAAAAATCCTAAGCATGATTTTCTGCGTCCAGCCTTCCGGCATATGGTCAGAAATGACTCTCGCTTTCTCCAGGTCAAACACCGTCCAGTATTCCGGTTGCATCAGGATTGCAGCATCGATCTCCGCCTTCGGTACCTGGACCAGATGGCCCAGGTGTCCAATCTTCATACCCGCCGCATGGACTCTTCTGGCGTCCGCCATATCCACGCATACACAACCATCACATCCCGCCAACTTAAGGGTACGGATGACAGCTGGGTTGCGGCCGATCTGTTTTGTCATTGGATAAACCTTGATCCCATACTTGTGAGCCTCTGCAACCATCTTTTTCGCATTCTCATAGACCGTGTCTAGGTCGATCGCGTAGGAATTGGCCGGCAGTTCATTCTTCTGATGAAGCTCAATTATATCTTTCAGAAATTCTGGATTACTCTCTATTAGTTTATTCAGAAACATAGTCCATTCTCCCTTAATCGGACGTCTTCTCACGCAGGCTCAGCAGAACAGCGGCCAGAATAACGATACCTCTCGCAACCATCTGCGCATTGACGCTCAACCCCAGCATCAGAAGTCCATTATTCAACATGCCGATAACCAGGGAACCGAGCAAGGAACCGAATACCGTACCCTTGCCTCCGCTGAAACTTGTACCGCCGATAACAACAGCAGCAATAATGTTCATGTTGTCGTTCTCACCAAGCGTATACCTTGCACCGTGCATTCTTCCTGCATACAGAATGCCCGCAAATGATGCGGTAACTGCACAGATCACCATGCAGATGAACTTAACCTTGTCCACATTGATACCGGAATACTTGGCTGCTGCTGCATTACCCCCGACTGACAGAACATCCCTGCCGAAGGAAGTCTTTTTATACACATATTGTCCAAGTGCAACAATAATGATTGTCCAGATAAACAGAGTCGGGATCTTACCGATATCGCCCGATCCGAAATAGTGATTGTAAGTCTCGTTCGTGATAGAAACTGCTTCCAGGTTAGTGATTGCTCTCGCAAGGCCTGAGTAGATGCTACTCGTGCCAAGCGTTACGATAAAGGCTGGAATCCTCCCCTTCGTAAGGATGAACCCATTCAGTGCTCCTCCAATCAGTCCCACCAGAAGACCCGCCAGAATACCGATACCCGCTGGCGCCTTTTGGAGGACAAGGGCTGTAACAAGAGCAGACAGAGCCGTGATACCTCCCGTAGAGAGATCGATCTGTCCTGCTGTGATGGCAAAAACCATGCCAACTGCCGCAACAGAAATCATAGCCGTCTGTCTCAGAATATTCAGCATGTTCGGCAGCGTAAGGAATTTACCTGGCAGAGCGATAGAAAAACCGATCAGCACGATAAAGAAACTGATATATACGATATAATTATGAATGTTTTTCTTTAACCTGAATTATTCACCGAATAATCGGCTGCGGCGCCTTGCGCCGCACTGTTACTGAACTTTTACAACCTTGCTGCTTTCATCTTTCAGGTGAACCTTTCGGCATAGAAAAAGGGCCACCATCCTGCTA